>Ga0075480_10003384_pt1 | contig 10198 bp, 11 predicted proteins | sample DEB08_DNA_7_FD_81590 | JGI IMG/M metagenome (GOLD analysis project Ga0075480, IMG submission 81590) | Aqueous microbial communities from the Delaware River and Bay under freshwater to marine salinity gradient to study organic matter... | ecosystem: Environmental > Aquatic > Marine > Coastal ...
ATAAACAACCAATTCAAGAAGATAGCCAAGAAACATCTGTTTCATCTTTATCTAGTGAACAAGAAGAAGTTGAAGAATATAAACAACCAATTCAAGAAGATAGCCAAGAAACATCTGTTTCATTTTTATCGAGTGAACAAAAAAATGAGAAAAAGAAAAAAAGAAAAAAAAATCCATTTATTGTATTTCAAAAAGATAAAGATATTAAAAAAATATTGAAAGAAAAAATGGAAGATGTTATAAAAAATACTGATGAAAAGATAAATAAAAGAAAATTAAGATTGAGTATTTTGAAAGAAATGTGGTCAAAATTATCATTAGAAGAAAAAGATAAGTATAAAGAAGAAAGCCAAGGGCAAGAAGTTTCAGCTAATATAATTGAGTCTAATCATCAAGATAAAGTTGAAGAAAACCAAGAGAATAATAATGACCAATCTGAAGTTGAAGAATATGTGAGTGAATTTAAAGGTTTAGAAAAAGAAGAACTGATAAAAAAATTAGTTGAAAGAACAAAAGAGTATATGAATTTTAATAATGGTGAATATATATTTTCATTAAATAGAATAAATGAAAAATATCCTGATCAACTGTTTTTTGAACATCATTTGTCATCATATATTGAAGAGAGACCATTACATCCTGATTTAGAGTTTGAATTTTGTACTGTATTTAAACAAACAAGAAAAGCAATTGATGCAACTGTTAAACATTTATTAGAAAAGTACGATAGTGATCAATTTTGTCAAGGTTTTATAAAAGAATATCAAGAATATAAAAAAGAAGTATATAAAGTTGCATTTGAAAATTTAAGTGCGAAACAATTAGAATTTTTTAAAACATATAAAAAAGAATATATCGAGGATAAAAATAAAAGATATGAATATTATTTAGAAAATAAAGAAAAATTCGATGATTATTTCAATTATTATATGAATTATGAATCTAAAATTTGTAATCACATTCCAGAATTAAAATTATATTTTGAACTTTCAAATCATGAATTTATTGATATGTTGAGAGATAATAATGAAAAGTTTCATCATCTAGTTTTATTATATAAATTAAAAGAGATTGAAGAAGAAGAAAATGAATTGATTTCATCAAATATATCTGAAGATGAAGAAGAAGAAAATGAATTGATTTCATCAAATATATCTGAAGATGAAGAAGAAAAAAAAAATGAATTGATTTCATCAAATATATCTGAAGATGAAGAAGAAAATATATCCGAAGATGATGAAGGAAAACAAATATTAAGTGAAGAAGATATAAATAATTGTTTAGATAACATACAGGAAATTAATATAACAGATGAGGATAATATTTTTGAAAGTGAGTTATCATCGACCGATGAAGAAGATTCCGATGAAGATTAACAAAAATCAAAATAAAAATTATATAAATAAGGTTTGGAATAAAAAGATAATTTAAAACTTTTAAGATGAGAATTGATATTAATATGATTGTAATTCTTAACAAGTGATTGTAATTGTTTATTATCAATAATAATATTTTTATCATAAAAGAAATAAAAACCAAAACTTTGAAAATATTTATTTATAAGAATAAAATCATTATCATCTAAAGAATTCAAATCAACAGTTCCATTATCGTTACAGAATAATGATTGTAAACCTTTTGTTAAAAACATAAGTAAGCATTCAAATAGATCTTTCGAACTTTGAATACCATCGAAATTTAAATTGATTTGATTTTTATCAAGTGGTTTGTTATTAAAAATTTCATAAATAATATTATCAAAATCCATTATAAAATAACAAAATAAAAAAAAAACCTAGATTTTTCTAGATTTTTTTTTCCGACCAGTCTGAATCGATCAGACGACCAATGGATAACAGACAGGACACTACAGTCCATAGCTCTACCAACTGAGCTATGATCGGATATTTATGCATTCGACGAGATTCGAACTCGCGCGCTCATTCGAGCAACCGAACTTAAGTCGGTCCCCTTAACCAACTCGGGCACGAATGCTTATTTACGCTCCTACTTGGGTTTGAACCAAGGACCCTTCGGTTAACAGCCGAATGCTCTGCCAACTGAGCCATAGAAGCATAATAATATATAACAACAATGTTTAGGTTAATTTTTTAATTTATATATATATAATGAAAATAGTAATAGAAGCGATAACGGTTGCAATTGTTATAACAATTTTAGGAATGTTAATTAATATAATAGTTGGGAAATCAATAAAAAATAATTTAGAAATAATTATAAGTATGTTTATAACCGGATTTTTAGCACATTTTTTATTTGAGTTTGTTGGTTTAAATAAATGGTACTGTAGACATGGAAATGCTTGTCAATAAATATCAATAAATGAATATAAATAAATTTATTTTAAAAATATATAAATGGATAACATAAAAATAATAGTAGCAACACTAATAACAGTATTAATTGGATATGTAATATTTTTAAACAATGAAAAAAATATAATTTTAAAAGATAAAAGTAAAAAAAGTTTTGTATTGTATTATGCGGATTGGTGTCCCCATTGCAAAAAGATGTTACCAGAGTGGGAAAAGATAGAAAATGAAAAACTAGATATATCAATAAAAAAAATAGAATGTGATGAAAAAAAATCAAAAAAATATAAAATAAATAGTTATCCAACAATTAGATTATATAAAGATTCTAGAATAATTGAATATAATGGTCCAAGAAATTACAATGGATTTAAGATATTTTTAAGTAAACATATTTAATATGAATTAAATAGAAATATGTTTGCATTAATCACTGGGATTACAGGACAAGATGGATCATATTTAAGTGAATTTTTATTAGAAAAAGGATATAAGGTTTATGGGATTATTAGAAGAACATCAAATTTCAATACAAATCGGATTGAACATATTTATAAACATAAAAATCTACAATTAGAATATGGCGATTTATTGGATATAACATCTATAATGAATATTTTAAATACGATAAAAGATGAAATGGAAATCGATAGTGTGTTAGAAATTTATAATTTAGCAGCACAAAGTCATGTAGCGGTTTCTTTTAAAAATCCATTATATACTTGTCATGTGAATGCGATTGGAACTTTAAATTTATTAGAAGCAGTTAGACAATTAAATTTAAAAGATAAAACAAAAATTTACCAAGCATCAACGTCTGAATTATATGGTAAAGTGCAAAAGATACCCCAAGATATGAATACACCATTTTATCCAAGATCACCGTATGGAGTATCAAAATTATTTTCATATTGGATTATGAAAAATTATAGAGAATCATATAATATGTATTGTGTAAATGGAATATTATATAATCATGAATCACCAAGAAGAGGGAAAACATTTGTATCTAGAAAAATTACATATTCAATTTCAAAAATATTAAAAAATAAAATTGATTGTATTTATTTAGGTAATTTAAATTCAAAAAGAGATTGGGGATATGCGAAAGACTATGTAAAAGGAATGTGGATGATGTTACAACAAGAAACCCCAGATGATTATATTTTATCAACAGGGAAACAATATTCAATAAGAGATTTTGTAGAAAAATCATTTAAATATATTGGGATTGATATAGTATGGAAAGGGAATGGAATAAATGAAGTTGGATTTGATAAAAAAACAAAAAAAATATATGTAAGAGTATCTGAAAAATATTTTAGACCATGTGAAGTAGAAACATTATTAGGTGATTATTCAGAAACTAAAAAAAAAATTGGCTGGGAACCAACAACAACATTAGATGAATTAGTAGAAATTATGATGAAAAATGATTTAAATTAACTTTTTAAATATACAATCTATATTTTTATAAAATTTGTTTAATGTTGAATCATTTAAAATAAGAATATCATAATCAATTGTTTCAAGTTCATTTTCAGATAAATGATTATCATTAGATTTATCAAATCTATTGATTTTTATTAATATACCACCATTTTTTTTAATTATATCGGCTTCATTTTTAAATCTAACATCAGTAACAACTATATTTTGATTTTTTTGTTTTTTTTTATACCAAATTTCAAATGATTTAATCCAAATACTATCATTTTTTAAAAATTTTTTAAGTTCAGGAATAATTACAGGTAATAAATTTCTAAATAAATCAGTACCAATTCTCTGAAAAAGTGTTCTAGGAGAAACACCGAGTTCATCAATTCTGTCTTCTTTTAATTTACCATTTAATTGATCATCATTTAATTCAAATAAAATTTTACAAATTTGTTTTAATTTATCTGCAAAAGCATATGAAATAAAATCATACTTTTTATTAATATAATTAGCGAAAGTATCTTTTCCGGAACCTTTATTACCAATTAATCCAATCAACATTTTTGATTTTTTATAATATTATTACTTGTTTTTAATTCTAAAAGAATATATTTTATATTTTCTATTTCAATTTCTTGTTGTTGAATTTTATCTTTCAATAATAATATATCTTTTTTTGTTTTGTTATTATTATATGTATCATATAGATATAAAATAGATTTATATGAAAAATACAAACCATGTGATGTTAATTTATAAATTAATAATTTTAAAAGAATGTCATTCATTATTAAATTATAATATATTTTTAATTTTATCAATAAAAACATTTTCAATTGAATTTGAATAATAAAAATAATATTCATTTAAATTTTTATTAGATAATATATTATTTAAATGATTAAAAATATGTTTATAATACTCATTTGAAATATTCAAGGGAGAATAATAAATTATATTAACATTTTCAAGATTTATTTTATGTAAAAGTTCACAAGAATTATAATTACAAAATAATATACTATTTTTTTCATTATTAAAATTATTTATAATAAAATTTTTTTGTATATATGAACCTTTACAAATATAAATATTATTATTTATATTTAAATTTTTTTTAATTTTATCAAAAATACATTCATTATAAGATAAAATTATATTTTTTGTATTATTATTATTATTAATAAAATTATTAAGTTCGATTATTTTTTGATTTAATATTTTTTGATTGTTATAATTAACTTTATAAACATTATTATTTATATTAATTCTACAAGTAGGACATTTTTTTATTTTTTTAATACAATTATAACAATTATAATGACCACATTTATAAAATAAAAAATTATCAATTAGCAATTCATCGTAACATATCGAACATTCTATTTTATTATTAATAATATTTTCTAATTCTTGAAAATAAGAATCATTATTAATTATTTCTTTTAATTTATTAAATGTTATTTCTTTATAATTTTTTGAAATGAACTCAAAATAATTAAACCATTCACAATTTACAATATTATTAAAAATTTTTGGATTATTATTAAATATAATTTGTTCACTATCATTAAAATTAATATTAATAAATTTTTTATTATTTTTTTTAAAAATCAATTCTTTATGTATATCATTTTTTAAATTTTTTCTAAATATTTTATTAAAATTAATTTCATTAATAAGTTTTAAATAATTATAATCATATTTAATATTCAAATCTATATTTTCATTAGAAATCAATGGGAAAATAAATTTTATAATATTATTAGAATTTATTTTATCTTCTAAAATCCATTTGTGAAATGATTTGATATTTTTTAAAAAATCATAAATAATATTGTAATTCAATTCATTGGACCTTTCAATTACCTTGTCATATATTATTCTTTTCCAATAAATAATAAATGGAAATGGATTTTTTTCAGATAGTAAATTAACATTTCTTTCTTTTTCTAATATGATAGTTTTAATAATATCTTCAATGTGTTCGTTGATAGAATTATTAAATTCATATTTTTTAATTTTATCATAAAAACATTTATTAATAAATAAATTAATACTAAATATTACATATTCAGAATCAATTAAATCTTGATAAGTATATTTATCAAAATCTCTTTTATTAATTAACAAAATAACTTTTCTTTTTTTTTTAACAAAATAATTTATTAAATATTTCCAATGAGAACACATTTCATTTGAAGTTAATATTAACGTTGCATTCGATTTATATTTAAATGGACTTGAAAACTCGATTTCTTTATTTAATTCACACAATGCAATTGAACACAATGATTTACCTAAACCAGGTTCATCAAATAATAAACCACCATTTAATTTAATTTTATTACATTGATTTTTAAAATAAAAACGATTTAGTAATATATCAAAATAACAATCTTTATGAAAATGTAATATATTTTTTGAAAAATATCTAAAATAAGTATGTCGATTACATTCATTATTAATCATCCATAATATATTTTTTTTTTGATAATTATAAAACACATTATTAAAATATTTTGAGAAATTTAAATTATCCCACATTGTAATATCGATTGTATTATCTATTTGAATATTATCTAAAAAATTATCATTAATTTTTATATTATTTTTTTTATAAAAATTATCAATATAAATTATTTGAAATAATAAATTTCTATTTGGAATATCTTTACCATTTTGGATTAATTCATATATTTTATCAACATCAATGTAAGCAATTATTAAACATTCGTGATATTTTGAATATATATGTTTTTTAAAAAATATATTAAAAGTATAATATTTTTCATTTAGAAATTCATTTTTTAAATGAGTACTTAATGAATATGTATAATTTTTTATATAATCTAATGATAATTTTCCAGATAAAACTTCAATATTATCTAAATTATTAGATTTGTTAATAAAAAAATTATTATAAAAATCTTTCATTTTTGGGTGTATTTGAATAATATAATGCTTTTTCATATTAATATATTATTTAATATTCTTATGACGAACCACGTGGAATATCTTGTGGATTTACAGCATTTCTTCTAGTATCTTCATATATTTGACGATCACATTTTGTTGTATCTTCTTTACATGTTTTATCAGAACCATATAAAAACATTGCGAATTTTTTTTGATCATTTGGGATTAGATTATTTGGATTTGAATAAAATTGTCTATCTAATCCATTTTTTGAATATATATCTGTAACATCTTTATAAATTTTTTCAGAAAAATTTTTATTAATTTTTTCTTTTACAATTTTTGAATCAACATTACAAGAAACATGACCTTTTTTATTATTACCATAATCAGTTTTCATAACATTCATAAACGCATTTTCAGATGTTGGTAATAAACAGACATCTTGTTCTTCATCTATAATTTTTTTATTTAAAATATTTGATAAATCTTTTGGAATTTCATTTTCATATTTAAATAAATATAAACTAACAGTTGCAACTAATAATGGTAAAAAGATTGTCTTAATATTTTTTCTAGTAATCGTTAATATAATAAATAAAAGTATAGACAATCTAAAAACAGAGTTCATTTTTTCATAAAATGTCATATCCATAGTTGGAAAAAATTCAGTTAATCTATCTTGATTATATAAAATAGAAAAATCTTCAAACCAGAAATTATCTGTATATTTGATTTCATTGTCAACATCATTTATTTGTATTTTATCTGTCGTCATTATATATAATAATTGAAGAAAATTATAAATTATTATATATTTCACAATATAGATAAATAATTAATAATATAACCCAAATAATACATCCAATTAAATTTATATTTAATAATTGTTGGTTATATTGAATTAATATTAAATTATCATTATCATTATCATTTATTTTATTATAATCATTTATTTTATTATAATCATTTATTTTATTATAATCATTTATTTTATTATAATCATTTAATGGTTCTTCAATAATTGTTTCTAATCTTGGTTTCATTTTTTAATTAAAATATATATTATTTTAAATTGATATTAAAAAATAATAAATATATTTAAATATAATGTATCTTGATTTCAAAAAAATTAAAATTGTTATTATAAATTTAAAAAAAAGAAAAGAAAAAAAAATAAAAATAAAAAGAATGTTGAAAAAAAATAATGTAAATAATTATGATTTTTTCAAAGCAATTTTAGATAAAAATCCAGTAAAAGGGTGTTTTAAATCACATATAGAGATTATTAAAAATGCAAAGAAAAATAAATATAAAATGATTTGGATAATGGAAGATGATGCACAATTTGAAAGAAATATTAATAATTTTCCAAAAATTCCAAATAATATTAAATGGGATATGTTATTTGTTGGTGCAAATGTAAAAGAAATTATTAAGAGAAATTATTATGAAGAATGGAACCAAGTTAGATGTTTAACAACACATTCATATATTATAAAAGATTACATGTATGATATTATATTAGAAGAATATAATAAATTAAAAGAAATAATTCCAATTGATGTGTTTTATAGCGATATTATTCAAAAAAAATTCATAGCATTGTCTCATTATCCTAATTTAGTAAAACAAATGCCGTGTTATTCAGATATAGAAAAAAAAGATGTTGATTATAAATTAAGAAATGGGATTGACGATGATTTATATCAGATAGTTAAAAAAGCGAGAACAGAACAAAAAAATGGGAATGTTATTTTAAAATTAAATAATTTTAGTGATGATGAATTACCATATATTTCTATAATAACAATCACAAGAAATAGAAGAAAATTTATGAAAATATTTTATGAATATTCTCAATGGTTTAATTATCCAAGAAATAAAATAGAATTTATTGTTGTTGATGATGGTGATGAAGATATATCAGATATTTTACATCAAGATAAAAGGTTTGTTCATATTAAATTGAAATCTAAAGATAATGAACCGATCCCAATTTTTCAAAAAAGAAATATTGGTGTAGAAAATTGCAAATATAATTATATTATTAATTGTGATGACGATGATTATTATCCACCGTGGTCAATTAAATCGAGAATAAATACATTATTAACATATAAGGAGCAAGGAATCGAATGTGTATGTTCCCCAGTAATTGGTTTATATGATTTAGTTACAGATAATAGTTTATTAACATCTGGTAGAGATATTCCGGAAGCATCTATGGCATATACTAAGAAATTCTGGTCGAAAAATAAATATGGAAATTCAAATAAAGGAGGTGAAGGCATGAAAATGATTGATAATCAAATTGATAAAATTATACAAATCCCGTATGTTTTCAATATTATTGCTATTACACATTACAATAATGTAACCGGTGATTTAAGAAGATTAAAAAAAAAATATAATATTCAAGAACAAACAAATTATTTTAATGAGTTCCCTATAAAAATTCAAAAAATGTTAAATGATATTAAAAAATAACCATTTCTAACTAAAAACGTATACTATAACATATCAACAAATAATAATTAACTATGTCTTCTTCTAGAACCGTTTCTCCAATTGCCAACTTTGATTTCTCTTCTATGTCTCTTGAAAAACCAACTCTTAATATGGGTGGTCAAGGTTATAGTTCAAGAATCAATCCATCTAAAGGTGGTTTGTATATCCAAACTCCAAAGATTTATTGTCCATTTGGTGCTAATGTTTATGTCCCAGATCATGGAAGACCAAAATATTCTCTAAGTATCTCTCTTAGAGATAAAGATACCGATACAAAGGTTAAAGAATTTGCTGACTTCTGTGAAAAATTCGATACTTTTATGATTGAAAATACACTAAACGATGATAGTTTCTTGGAACAATTGAATGTTGGTAAAGCCAAATCAAAAGGTAAATCTGCATTGGAAGCAGTTGTTGATGGTTTCTATACTCCTGTTGTTAAACAAGGTAAAACTAAGAATGGCAAAACATACCCTGCTATGATTAATATTAAACTATCACAATATAGAGATGGTAATTTTGTTACTTCTTTATTTGATAAAAGAGGAAAAATGATCGGACCAATCACCGAAGAAACAATTAAAGACCAAATCCCACCACAATCACACGTTAGACTTGTATTCCACGTTCAAAAAGTTTGGTTTAGTGGTGGAACTAAGTATGGTATTACTTTGAATGCTACCCAACTTAAAGTATATCCTCCAAAGAAAGAACAAGGTTGTATGATGGTTCATTCAGATGATGAAGAAAGTGATAATGAAGAAGAAGATAATTATGTTGTTAGTGATGAAGAAGATGACGATGATGTTGTTGTTAGTGATGAAGAAGATGATGAATGAAATAAAAATCAATTAAAATAAAAATAAAAATCAATTTAAAATAAAAAAAAATCAATTAAAATAAAAATAAAAATCAATTAAAATAAAAATAAAAATCAATTAAAATAAAAATAAAAATAAATTAAAATAAAAATAAAAATCAATTAAAATAAAAATAAA
>Ga0075480_10003385_pt1 | contig 10197 bp, 7 predicted proteins | sample DEB08_DNA_7_FD_81590 | JGI IMG/M metagenome (GOLD analysis project Ga0075480, IMG submission 81590) | Aqueous microbial communities from the Delaware River and Bay under freshwater to marine salinity gradient to study organic matter... | ecosystem: Environmental > Aquatic > Marine > Coastal ...
CCGGTTGCCCACCCGAGGTTGCATAAAAGAGGCTCTGATCCAGAACAAAACCACCCTCTTCACTCATGCTGAGAATTTTGGCAGGTGCATCAGTGCGATAACTGTCTTCCAAATACAAAAGTTTCGTCATGTTTCTTCTGGCCCTTTGAGGGCTTCGGGGTTGCGAATCCAAATGTCACGCTGTGCAAACGGAATTTCAATCCCTTCTTCTTTAAACTTGGTTGAGATCTGGTGATTAACCTCTGATTTTACACTCAGCAAGAAATTAACATCACGCAGTATGGCGCGAATTTCAAAATCAAGGCTGTCGGCCCCAAACCCCTGAAAGACCACAGAAGGCGGGGGATTCAAAAGCACCAAAGGTTGATCGTTAATGATGTCACTCAGTATTTCCGCGACACGACGCGTGTCTACGCCATAGGCCACACCAACCGGAACGATCAAACGCCCTAATGTATTTCCCCGCGTGTAGTTCGTGACGACGCCTGACACGAGATCTGCGTTGGGGACAATGACATCACTGCGGTCAAAAGTTTCAATGCGCGTTGAGCGCACAGAAATATCGCGCACATAACCCATTTTACCCCCAACTTCGATCCAGTCACCTTCGCTCACGGGGCGCTCAATTAACAAGATTATGCCCGAAACAAAGTTGGAAACGATATTTTGCAAACCAAAACCGATCCCAACAGAAAGTGCGCCGGCAACAATGGCAAGGGATGATAAATCAAGCCCAGCACTGGAAATCGCGACAACCGCTGCGAAAAAGATCCCCAAATACCCCACACCTGACACAATTGCGGTTTGCGCACCCGTTTCGATTGAGGTTTTCGGCAGGACCGCCCCCTTTAGCGCGGATTGCAACAAACGTGTTGCCATATATCCAACGGTAAAGACGATAACGAAGGACAGCAGATTGACCGGAGACAGACGCGCATCACCTATTGGAACACCCTTTTGAAAAGCATTCCAAATCTCAATCAAATCCACAGAGCGCGCGCCCCAAATCAACGCAAAGACAGGCAAAGCAAGTAAGATCAGAAAAAATCCGATTAAAATGGGTAACAATGCATCTTCTGAGGGCTCTGTCCCTTTGTAAGTGATTGCAAGATAAATATCATTCACCAGCACCTGAAGCAGATAGATAAACGCCAGAAGCGCCAGTGTTTGAATAAACGGATAAAACAATGCGGCCGAAGCATTTGCGAAACCAATGGCGGCCAAAAGAGGTGCTGCGATTGCAACAAAATTTGATAACTTTTTCAAAGGGACAATCAGGCGTCCGTTGCCACTCACCTGCCCCTGATCACTTGCACCTGACTGCTTAAAGTCCGCCTTTGGCAGCTCCATCCCAACCTTGCTGAGTTGGAGCAACGCAAAAGAACCGATGAGGATCAGAACGAAATTAAGTATGGACAGGGTTTGTTCTGATAGATTTTCATAGGCGCTTATCACCCTGAAGTACTGTGCAATTACCATGACCAAACCGAGCACACCGAAAAGGAACACCCCGCGTTTCGCCGCAGCTGTGTTTTCAACCCGTAAACTTGCCTGAGGCCCAATCAATAATCTTTGCCCAAGCCAGATCGACCCGAACACCCAAAGCGGCCAGTTCATCAAGATACTTTGAAAAGTACCGCTGAATGCAGAGGTGAGAACAAGCGTTCCACGCACCTCAAAAATACCACTTTGATTGAGCGTCAGAACCAAATAGGACAGCCCCGCAACGCGCATTAACATCACAAGGAAACTGGTGGCAAATCGCGCCAGTCGTGTGACGTCCCCACTACTGCGACCAAATACACCCAAGATCCATCGTATAATGGCCTGCGCGCCCAGAAGCAAAACCAGCGAAATAAACACTCTGACCGCCAAATTCACCCATTGATTAGAAAGCACCTTAACGCTGCTCTCTGTGGAAAACGTGCGCGTTACTTCGCGAAGTAACGCTGAATGAAAATTATGGATATCACGAAGTGCCGCAGGCCAAGCTAAAAAATACAAGGGTGATTTGCCAAGATGAACCAAAGCAGACGCTTGCTCTGCCCTGATTTTCTGATCGATTTCACGGATCAACCCATCCGCTTTTTTGAATGCTTCCAGTGCTTTCGCGGCAGGTGCTTTGAGGCGCGAAAGTTCTTCGGACAATTCTTTGCGTCGATCCGCAAGCGGGTCTTCTGTCCCGTCTTCCGGAAGCGGGCCTAAAGCTTCGATTTGGGAAAGCACAGTGGCAATAGGCGTCTTGTTTGCTTCGCTGGCGCTTTGAAATAGCACGCGCCAGTCTGCTACCTGTTTTCGAAGGCTTTCAGACACGCCGTCATTTTCAAGTTGCCTTTCAACATGCTGTGACTGCTTTAACCAAAGCTCATAATCAATTTCAGTTGTTTGCGCAGAGACAATATGCGCAAAAGAGAAAGCTAAGACGTATAAGATCGCGACAAAGAGTTTTTTCATGTTTTACCTACTTAGGCTTATTCAAAAACATCCGGTATCTCACGCGTTGATGCTGTGAGCCACAGGGGCACTGGCAAATCTTTTTCTCTCAAAAACGCTTCATTGAACAGCTTTGATTGATACCTTGTCCCAATATCACACAGGATCGTAACAATTGTATGCCCTTTACCAAGTTTTTGAGCCATTTTTTTTGCGCCCGCAATATTTATTCCGGAGCTTCCTCCAAGGCAGAGCCCTTCATTTTCCAATAAATCAAACACAATTGGGAGCGCTTCCTGATCCGTGATTTGGAAACTCATGTCAGGACTAAGACCTTCCAGATTTTTGGTGATCCTGCCCTGCCCGATGCCTTCGGAAATAGATCCTCCCTCAGAAGCCAATGTGCCATTGACGTAATGGGAATAAAGCGCTGAACCCATAGGATCGGCAAGTCCGATTTTTACGCCCTTTGGCTGCAATGACGCAGCAACCCCAGCAAGCGTGCCCCCTGAACCGCAGGCACAAATAAACCCATCCACTTTACCGTCTGTTTGCCGCCAGATTTCAGGCCCCGTCCCGTCAATATGCGCCTGCCTATTCGCAGTATTATCAAATTGATTGGCCCAGACCGCCCCATTTGGTTCGCTTTTGTTCAATTCCGCAGCCAAGCGTTCAGAATAACGCACATAATTATTCGGGTTTTTGTAAGGAACGGCAGGCACCTCGACCAATTCGGCGCCAGCAAGGCGGATCATGTCCTTTTTTTCTTGGCTTTGGGTATTTGGAATGACGATCACAGTTTTAAACCCAAGCGACGCCCCCACGAGGGCAAGACCAATGCCTGTATTGCCCGCCGTGCCTTCAACAATCGTGCCGCCTGGCCTTAGCTCTCCCCGTGAAATCGCATCACGTATAATGTACAAGGCTGCACGGTCCTTCACCGATTGACCCGGATTCATAAATTCCGCTTTGCCTAAAATGGTGCAGCCAGTATCCTCGCTTACTTTTTTCAACTTTATCAAAGGCGTATTGCCAATGGCAGAGCTTAGATCCGCTGCGTAATGCATTTAAAATCTCCGTGAAAATTGCCTGATCAACCTAATGCGGTTATGCTGAAACCTCAAGCAGCCGAAACCGTTTATTTAAAGTTCAAAAACATGCTGGATAGATCATCGTGAAGTTCCGCCAATCCCACAGAGCAAAAAAGCTGTCCCTCCGCGGGGCTTTGGCTAGGATTTAATCACAAATTCAAAATAGATGCGGTCAATATATGCCTCTTCATTAACCGCGTAGCCGGCAACTTCATGCTGCGCAATCAGACGGCAATTCATCCTGCATTGGGATTAGACACAGTAATTTGCGTCACATCACAGTTTCCGCTTGAAAAGGTTGACGCACAAGAAGTGAGATACAAATTCCACATACGGCGAAAACGCTCATCAAATCCCAAGTCTGCCACCTGATCCCATTTTTCATTGAAATCCTGATACCAACGACGAAGGGTCAGCGAATAACTTTGCCCAAACTCTATGGATTTTTGAAATTGCAGGCCCGCACGATCCACCTCAGAGCGCAAAGCTGAAGGACTTGGCAACATACCCCCCGGAAAAATATATTTCTGTATAAAATCCACACCGCGCCGGTAAATATCCCAACGATCATCTCTCACCGTGATGATCTGTAAGGTCGCGCAACAGCCAGGCTTAAGACAGTTGCGAAGCGTGTCAAAATATGTCGGCCAGTATTTTTCCCCGACCGCTTCAAACATTTCGATACTTGCAATCCCGTCATAGACCCCTTTTTCGTCACGGTAGTCTTGCAGCTTGAATGTCACTTTGTCCTGCAAACCCTTTTTTTCAATCCGTTCCCGAGCGAACGCCAGTTGTTCTTTGCTGAGTGTCAAACCCGTGACAGATAATCCGCGTTCTGCCGCAGCGTATTCAGCAAATCCCCCCCATCCACAGCCAATCTCAAGCACATGATCACCCGCCTTGACACCCATCTGATCCACCATAGAGGCGTATTTTGCTATTTGTGCTTTTTCCAGACTTTCTTGACCCGTTTCGAAAATGGCAGATGAATAGGTCATCGTGTCATCCAGCCAGAGTTTGTAAAACTCATTTCCAAGGTCATAATGATAACTGATGTTTTTTAGAGACTGCCGTTTGGAATTGCTTTGCAGCCAAAACCGCAATTTTTCAAACGCACGCACCAGCGACATTCCTGGAAAGCTGTCATAGACTTCATTATTGTCTGCATGCGCAAAGTCCATGAAAGCCTGAAGATCAGGCGTATTCCACCCTCCATCAAGATAGGCCTCACAAAACCCCAAATCACCCTCGCGGATCAGGCGACCAAAAATATCGTCATCTTTAACTTCAAGGATAGCAATAGGACCTGGATTTTTACCCTCAGCGCGAAAAATACGTCCATCCCGTAATGCAAAATCCACTCGGCCGTTATTCAAATGACTCAGTCCGTCAAAGACCTGGGCAAAGTATCTGGGCAAATTTTTCTGCCCATTGGTCGAGGTCAAATGCATACTTATCCCCTAAAAGCTTCTGTTTTGATAAGCTTCAAGCGCACGGGCGCGCCCCAAGCTCATGTTTACGATTGGTTCACCGTAGCCCATATTCGAACTTAAATTCCAGTGTTTCGGTATCGCTTTAAAGAAATTTTCTGCACTTGACGGTGGGGCGGCAGACAACTCTGCAATCCACCGGTGAATGTAGCTGCTTTTAGGATCAAATTTCAGCAGTTGGGTCTCGGCGTTAAATACCCTGAAATAGGGCGTTGCATCCGGACCGGAACCCGACGACCATTGCCATCCCATGGCATTGCTTGCGGGATCCCAATCCACCAAACAGTCTTCAAACCACTTCTGACCTATTTTCCAGTGACACATGAGATGTTTCGTGAGATATGAGGCCACGATCATCCGGCCCCGATTGTGCATCCGCCCGGTAACATAGAGTTCGCGCATCGCGGCATCCACAAAAGGAACACCCGTGCGCCCCTGTTTCCATGCGACCACATTGGGATGCATCTCATCGGTATTCCAAGGGAAAGCATCCCAATCCCGTTTCCAGTTTTCGCTAAGAATGTGCGGTGTGTGATACATCAAGTGGTATGCAAATTCGCGCCACACAATTTCTTTGAGAAACGTCTCTGCCCCCGGCGCGCCTGCATAAAGTGCGCTCTGCCCCGCATGCCAACATTGAGCAGGACTGATTTCTCCGTAAGCGAGGTTTTCAGACAGACCGGAGGTTGCCGCAAGCGCCGGAATATCGCGCAACTCTTTATAATCGGCCACGTCATTGTCTATGAAGGCCTGAAGGCGTTTTTGTGCCTCCTCTTCTCCAAGACAGATAAAGGGGCGCACGATGGCTGCTCCGCGGTTCATCGCGCGACCCAATGTCCAAGCCTCCAGCGGGTCCGATTTCGGCCAAGCCTCAGGGCTTGCGATCCGCGCAGGAGCAGCCAGCGCCGCTTTGACATCCCTGCCCCGCACAGATTTCCAAAAGGGCGTATAGACGCGGTAATAACTTCCTCCGCCGGTTGCGACAGTCCAAGGTTCAAACATCACCATGCCGGCAAAACTTTGAACCGTAATCCCGCGGGCTGTGAGAGTTTCTTTGATTTTGCTGTCGCGCTCTCGTGTCTTTGGTTCATAGAGCCTGTTCCAGACAACCGAGGTTGCGGCGGTTTCTTGGATCACCTCTGTCAAAACGCTCTCAGCGTCGCCACGACGCAAGATCAATTTGCTGCCAAGTTTTTCAAACGAGCGTGCGAGATGTTCCAACCCCAAGCCCAAGCGCCATTTTGGCGCTGCCCCATAGGATTGAAACAGGTCATCCATAATGAACAATGGTGTGATAGGCTGACCGCTTTGCACCGCATGTGTCAGGGCCATATTATCGCTCAGGCGAAAATCCCGCCTTATCCAGTAAATGATCGGTGATTGCAAAACGCGCCCTTTCGGTCTTTATCTTTTATACGAAGGCGCAAGGAAGATCGGATTAAAGAATATCATCAAGAGCTTGGATCAATCGTGCGATATCATTTTCCGAGGTATAGTGAACAAAGCTCATTCGCAACACACCGACCTGCGCATCAAGCCCCATTGCTTCAATTGGCCGTTGCCCGTAAAAATTATCCCCCCCGACGGCGATCTGCCGCGCTGCAAGACGCTCGGCAATGTCTTGCGGCGGGATTTGCGTTGTTACAGATAAAGTCGGTGCACGTTCCTCTGCTACCCCTGGGCCTAGTAAACGCAGAGAATTTTTGTCTTTAATGTAGTCAAGAAGAGGCTGCATCAGCGCTTCTTCGCGTGATCTGAGCAATTTATGCACGGCCTTGCCTTTATCGAACAGCGGGACAGTGCTGTCTTTGAAGTGACGATCATAAAGCGCTTCAAAATAATCGACGATTCCGGCACAGGCTGCAACTTGCGCATGGTCGGGGCCAGCTGGCGTGAAGCGCTTATAAAGAGCGCCGGCATTAAAATGGTGCCCCTGATTGGGAAGCTTTTCACCCAACTCTCGCCGAATGACCATGATACCCTGATGGGGTCCGTACGTTTTATAGGTCGAGAAAAGGTAGATGTCCGCACCCAGTTCATCCATATGCGGAATACCGTGGGGCGCATAGCTTACCCCATCCACACAGGTGTAGGCGCCCGCCTCTTTCGCAATTGCAACGATATCAGCGACAGGATTTATATCTGCAATAATATTGGAACAATGCGGAAAACACACAAGACGAACTTTGTCATCGAGCAAATTTATCAGACCTTGGGGGTCAAGGCGGCCCGTCTCTTTGTCGATACCCCATTCACGTACATCAATTCCTGCCTCAGCCAGACGACGCCACGGGCCGGAATTTGCCTCATGATCCTGATTGGTCACTATAATTGCTTCGCCCGGGCGCAGCATCTGACGGAATGCTTGCGATAAAACATACGTATTTTGGGTTGTGGAGGGCCCGAAACTAAGCTCCTCTTGCTCAATACCCATCCAAGCAGACAACCGCTGACGCGCCTCATCCATTTCCTCTCCGCCCAATTTAGAGGGGCGCGCAGGCCAATAGGGTTGCATTTTGCGCTCACGATAAAAACGGTGCAGCCTGTCTATGACTGCCCCACAGGCATAAGATCCGCCCGCATTTTCAAAAAATGCCATTTGACGCCCATCATCAGTTTCAAACGCTGGAAACTGAGCACGCACAAATTCAAAGTCGAAGGTCATTGACCCTCCTTTTCAAGAAATGTCCCACTCCCATTAAAGGAATAACTTGATAGTTGGAAAATACATTTATGGCAATTATTATAGTCTAAAGTTTATATTTGTATCTATAGTGTCGCTTTTTGACCCTAAAGAGTATTTTAAGGAAACTCACAATATTTTTCCAAATTACTTTGAATGACGGGTGTTCAGCTTAGAGATGGCTGTAGACCGCGTAATCTGCGCGCTCAAAAAGCCGAATAATTTTTCGCCCGAAGGGAAATTGGATTCTTAAACAATCCAAATAAACGCGCGGTTTTTGGGAGACCTGCTACAAGCAGTATTCCTTAAATGAAGCACATAAAATGTAAGGGAGAAACAATGGTAACGCACAACATTACGGGATCGGGTGTCTGACAGGGATCATGACCCAGTCTAAGGGCCAGTCTGCATTGCTAAGCGCAGACAAAATTCTTTCGTTTAATCGTTAAAAACGAACGCCATTGCCGCCGAAAACAGCGGTACTGGCAGCAGGTTGCAATTTACTGACAGGAAAAAACCTTAGGAGGTTAAATATGTCAATCAAACCACCGATCACAGATCTTCCGATTGAAACGGACAGTTCTGGATTTTACGCAGGCTTCAATAAAATTGTCGCCCTTGGGTCCAAAATCCTTATCGGGCTTTTGATCCTTTGGGCGGCAGTCTTTCCTGATGCCGCTGGAAATGTTCTTAAAAGCGTCCGCAGCACAATCGACGCCAATACGGGTGCATGGTATATGTACGTTATGGCATTTTATATTGTCGTTTGCCTTGCTTTGGCGCTTTGGCCATCGACGGGCAAACTGAAACTCGGTACTGACAATGAATAGCCAGAATTTTCGAATTTTTCATGGTTTTCGATGATGTTTGGTGCAGGCATCGGCATTGGGATGTTGACCTATGCAACGGCTGAGCCGCTTTATCATTTTGGAACCAATCCTGACGTTATTCAGGGACTTGCCGAAGGCTCGGCCGCCGACAATGTCCGTCCCGCATATAAGTGGTCTTTCCTCCATTGGGGCTTCTCTGCTTGGGCGTGTTACGCGATCGTTGGTCTGGCGCTTGGTTTTTTCAGCTACTCGCGCGGGCTTCCGCTGACCATCCGATCTGGTTTGACACCTCTTTTTGGAAACGCTCTTTCTGGTACGCTTGGCCATGTAATCGATATCGTTTCTGTGATTGCAACGATCCTTGGGGTTGCAGTGACAATCGGATATGGCGTCTCTCAGTTTGCCTCCGGTGTTTTTAATATCACGGGAGCGGATTGGATGATGAAAAGTGAAGGATCGCCAACGACATTTGCGATGATCCTCGCATTGTTGATTGTTATGTTTGCCTCAACCATGTCTGCGCTTTCCGGCGTTGGCAAAGGCATTAAATGGCTGTCTAACATCAATATGGGGCTGTCATTTTTCCTCTTGGCCTTTTTCATCCTGTTCGGCTCTACAATGTTTGCGCTTTCGAGCCTGTTTGTCGGATTGTGGGATTATATTATTAATCTGCCTGCCATGTCTTTGACTGTATGGCGGCCAGATGGCAATCCTGAGAGCATTGAAAGCCAACTCGCCGGTTGGCAGGGGGGCTGGACAATTTTTTACTGGGCATGGTGGATTGCCTTTGCACCCTTCGTCGGTCTGTTCTTGGCGCGGATTTCACGCGGCAGGTCATTTCGTGAATATGTCTTGGGGGCTATGATTGTTCCATCGATCATGTGCTTTGTCTGGTTTACCTTTGTCGGTGGAACGGAAATAGACCTGACACTCAATGGAGACGCGGGCGATGCAATTACAAGCGTCGGCATCTCTTCACAGCTCTTTGCCATGATCAACCACATGCTGTCACCTGCTCTTGCAGCAGTGATGTCCTTAATAATTGTGGTGCTTTTGTTTACTTATTTGGTAACGTCCGCTGACTCTGCCGTGTTAATCATAAACACCATCGCCGCTGGCGGGGACGCAAGCCAAAAGCCAAAGGTCCACATCATCGTTTGGGGTTTGGCATTGACACTTGTGATCGGAACTTTGCTGGTTGCCGGAGGATTGGGCGCCATTAACACTGCGATGATTATTGGCGCACTGCCGTTTTCTATTGTGATGGCCTTGATGGGCATTTCTTTATTCAAAGCAGTGATCCGCGACGGCATGCGCAAGCGTATGGGCGTTCAAGGCGCGCCGGCTGAGTAACTACCGCCGTTTCTCACTGAAAAATGAAAAGCCCCCTTCTGGTTTCTCAGAGGGGGGCTTTTTTAAATGATAGCGCCTGCGGGCCGGCCTGATCCTGTTAACTAGATAAGGGGGCAATCTCAACAACAACGCGCCCTTGAACCTGACCTTTCAGAATATCTTTGCCAAGTTGTGGCAGGTCTTCCAACTTTGTGGACTGGATCATGTTTTCCAAAGTGTCCAGCGGCAGATCCCGCGCAATCCGATCCCAAGCACGCACCCTGTTTTCGTAAGGCTGCATAACGCTGTCAATGCCAAGGAGGTTCACACCGCGCAAG
>Ga0075480_10003394_pt1 | contig 10189 bp, 6 predicted proteins | sample DEB08_DNA_7_FD_81590 | JGI IMG/M metagenome (GOLD analysis project Ga0075480, IMG submission 81590) | Aqueous microbial communities from the Delaware River and Bay under freshwater to marine salinity gradient to study organic matter... | ecosystem: Environmental > Aquatic > Marine > Coastal ...
CATCAGCTCGCTGTCGTTGTGAATGATGCTGCGGTCGATTCGTTGCGACCAGCGATCTGGAACACGCCTCCCCTCTTCCCGTGCGGCGACTGAGATGGGCGGTATTCGAATGACATCACCAGTATTCAATTTGCGTTCAGGCTTGGCTCGTCCCTTGTTGACGCGAACCTCCCCCGTTCTGATCGCTTTGTAGATGCGTGTTTTAGGAACGCCCCCCAATATCCGCATCAAGTAGTTATCAAGGCGCTGACCCGATTCCTCGTCGGACAACTCAATGAATTGAACTCTGGATTCAGGTTGGGATTCAGACACCGTGCTCTACTTAACTCTTTGATTGATGAATCAACACCCCAGTGCTATGCTCCGCCCTGGTTTGCGATGGACCGATAACGACGCGAGAGCGACCGGGAGGAGACTACCCGAAACACGGACCGCAAAACCAGTAAAACGAACTCGAAGCGCCAGCGAATTGGAAACGGAAACGAAGCACGGCAGCTCAGAGTTATTAGTAAAAACCGCGATCCGATAGCGCGGAGAGATTCAGGCTGAGTTACCCCGTAATATCAGCCACGACAAGACGAACTAAGCGACAGAGCCCTGTCCGCTTTCTGACATGTCGTGCACTACAGTGCACTCCCCCGCTGTTGGGTTGCCTTATGGAACCTGACACATGAAGAAAATGTTGATCAACGCCACCGAGCGCGAGGAAGTTCGCGTAGCGCTCGTAGATGGCCAACGCCTGTACGATCTTGATATCGAGAATCGGGCCCGACTGCAGACGAAAGCCAATATTTACAAGGCAAAAGTTACCCGCGTCGAACCCAGCCTAGAAGCTGCTTTTGTTGATTTTGGTGCGGAGCGACACGGCTTTTTGCCCCTAAAGGAGATTGCACACCAATACTACCGCTCCTCATCTCCGGATGACGGCAAGATGAAAATTAAGGATGCCATCAAGGAAGGCACAGAAGTCATTGTCCAAGTAGACAAAGAAGAACGCGGCACCAAGGGGGCTGCACTTACGACCTACATCAGCCTCCCCGGACGCTATATGGTGCTTATGCCTAATAACCCGCGTGCGGGTGGCATTTCACGTCGCATCGAAGGCGATGATCGTTCCGAACTGCGAGAAGCGCTGGCCCAACTTGAAATCCCCGATGGTATGGGTGTCATTATTCGTACCGCCGGTGTCGGCCGAACGGCTGAAGAACTTCAGTGGGACCTCGATTACCTCTTGAAGCTCTGGGCAGCCATTTCGGAAGCGGCAGATGAGAATGCACCGCCGACGTTGCTGTACCAAGAAAGCGACGTCATCATCCGAGCAATTCGCGACTACCTAAAAGACGATATCGATCAAGTGTTGATCGACGAGCCACACGCGCACCGGCAAGCACTCGACTTTGTCAGTATGGTCATGCCGAAGTATCAGAACCGCATCAAGGCCTATAACGATGGCCTTCCGTTGTTCAATCGCTTTCAAGTCGAAGGTCAAATCGAGACAGCGTTCCAACGCGAAGTGAGACTGCCCTCCGGCGGCTCGATCGTGATCGACCCAACCGAAGCTTTAGTTTCCATCGATATCAACTCGGCAAGAGCTACCAAAGGAAGCGATATTGAGGCCACAGCGCTTCAGACCAACCTTGAAGCTGCCGATGAAATTGCGCGTCAGTTGCGGCTCCGTGATATGGGCGGATTGGTTGTTATCGACTTCATTGATATGAATGCGTCCAAAAATCAGCGCGCGGTCGAGAACCGCATGCGTGATGCACTTGAGATCGACCGAGCGCGAGTACAACTTGGCCGGATTTCTCGCTTCGGCCTGTTGGAAATGTCGCGTCAGCGGTTACGACCATCGCTTGGCGAAACCAGCGGTATGGTCTGCCCACGCTGTACAGGTCAAGGCTCGATTCGAGATACCAAGTCGCTAGCACTTGCCATTTTGCGTCTCATTCAGGAAGAGGCATCCAAGGAGCGAACTGGCGAGGTTCGGGTGATTGTCCCTGTCGATGTTTCCGCCTTCCTGCTGAATGAAAAACGTGCTGCCGTCGGTGAAATCGAGCAGGCGACTAAAGTACGCGTGGTTGTGGTTCCGAATCCAAATATGCAGACACCGCATTTCGAGGTTATCCGCCTGCGAGATGACGAAATTGATCAGGACGATCGCGAGAGCTTCGAAATTGACCTGAGTGAGTTTGACCGTGAGCCGTCCTACGAGGACGTCGAGCAGCCCACAGCAGCACCTCAGGCTCTGGTACGTGGGGTGACTCCCGATGCACCGCCACCAGCCGTCGCTCCCGAGCCCGCACCACAGCGGGGAGTCTTGGCAACTGAAGCTGCAGACAGCCCAAAGCCAGGCCTATTCCCGCGTCTGTGGTCGGCTTTGTTCGCTCCAATGCCAAAGGTGGAAGAAGAAGCTGAAGAAGAATCTTCAAACGCCAAAAAGAACACAAGCAAAACGGCTAATAAGTCGAAACGTCGAAATAACCGACAGCGAAAGCGTCCTGCCAAACAGACCCAGGAAGCTGAGACGGCCGAGGAGACTACCGAGGTCACTCAGGATGTCTCGGATGACTCAAATGCCGACGGTGAGCCTAAAAAGCGTCGTAGACGTGGTCGAAGAGGCGGACGTCGACGTTCTGGAAACGATGTAACTTCAGACCAGATGAATGCCGAGGAGGCAGTGAGTGACAGCGAAACGCCTCCAGACGAGACTGAGGTCGCAGATGTTGATCAAGACGCATCACAAGAACCTCGTCATCGACCCGCAGAGAAGCGTTCTGAGGGGCGTCGCCGTCGCCGACGTGGTCCTAAGCCGGTAGCGGATGTAGCTGATAATACGGAGCAACCCACAGCTGCTGAGGGCGTGCAATCCACTAGCGCGGCTACGCTCGCTTCCGTCGATAGCGACAACGGTTCGGATACAAACGACGAAGAGGCGTTGTTTGCAACCATTCCATCCGCGCAAATAGTGGAAGCAGTGTCTTCTGAAAGTGAAGAGGCGCCTGCTGCGATAACTGAAACGGCAAATATCGACGAGACTCAGACCGACTCCGATCACACTGAGACTAGGCGAGATATGTCCGGCATCACGCCCGAGGGTCGCGCCATTAATGACCCACGTGTAGATGCGCGACCTATTGCCGCAATCAAAGTACAAACAGCGATTGGTAGCGTCTTTGGGGCGGAGGCTTTCCCCGATGCTCCGCACTACGCAAGCGCGGCACCGCGAGCCGCAAATGATCCGCGAGGTCCGAGAATCGATGAGCCGGCGGCGAATGACGAATTAATCGAGGAAAATGAGGCGGCCGACGCTTGATCGGAGGGAAAGCCCCGCTATAATGCGGCGCTTCTCAAGACGAGAGTTATGAAAGTTTTGGTGGGCTGGCTGAGTGGTCGAAAGCGGCGGTCTTGAAAACCGTTGAACCGAGAGGTTCCCGGGGTTCGAATCCCTGGCCCACCGCCATACGTATGAAAGCACCCCTCGGGGTGCTTTTTTTGTATCTATGATCAGGGCCCGGGTGAGAACCCCGGCCGGTTCCGAAAAACTTTGCCCGAGGCAAAGTTTAGACGCCGAAAGGCGCAGCATGGCGCCCGTTAGGGTGTGAGCGCGGGAGGCAACCGCGTTCACAACAATCCGTGGCCCACCGCTATTTTAGGAAACCGCCGCAAGGCGTGTTTTTGTGACACGGAGCGGCGTTGTCCCAGTTTCTAGCGGCCCACGAGCATACGGTAACTACTCGGGGTCCTCATTGGTTTCTGACGACTCGTTTGCAATGTAGATTAACCAAAGAGGTAACCCTCCCTCTGTTGAATCATCAGAGGATGAATTTGTGCTTACATCTCCGATGATCACTGTTTCACTTGGGTCATCCCCCGAGTAGGAAGTAATCGAACATTGATAAGTCTCACCGCTCGTCAGTCCTGTAACCGTTATGGGAGACGAGGTACCCGTAGCACTCGTCTCAGCTCCGGGTGTGACAGAAATAAACGTCAGTCCCCATGAGTTAAAGGTTCCCGAGTCAGCGTCAAAGGCATCGCTAACATTGAGAGTCCAATCACCCTGCGCGGCTTCACCATTAAAAAGGTCGAGAGATTCATCGGGCCCCAGTGAGTCGGGATAAATTCCAACGACGTTCTGCCCTGTGTCAGCTCCAAGCTCAGACTTGAGCCTGACTTGCGTTCCCAGGGGTGAAATCAACTCGATTATGACATCGCCTCGGTAGGTGTGGGATATATCTACGGGGACTTTCAAACCGTTTGCTTGTGCGGTAATCGCGTCTGTCACCGTCAATACTGAGCTGGCTGGCGCAGCCTCATTAAATGGAACCCCGGGCTCTGCTGAATATGCGAACTGTTCAACAGTAGCCTCGGTCGAACATGAAACGACATATGAGGTCACTTCTACACCATTCGCCGCACCCGCCGAAAACGATATCACCGCCCCAGCGCTGGCGGACTCTACCGCAACATCTGTGGGGGCGGGAGGTACAGATCGATCAGAATCTAAAACGAAATCTTCATCAGAAACGTCGTAGTAAATATTGTTTTGCGCCTTGATCTGTAATCGCGCTTCGCTCGTCTGCAAATTCGAGGGGAAGTTCACGGTTGCATTGCCGTCATTTGCAGTGGTTCCAAGCGAAACGTCAAAACTACGGCCGCCATCGGTCGATAATAAAATTTCAACCGATTCGGTATTAATTGGAGAAACATTGGTACCGGCCACGTTCCAGGTAATGGTCGTTCTTTCGCCTATATTTTCGCCACCGTTAGGCGAGACCAAAGCGAAGGGACCCGCAGATCCACTGACATTAATGACCATATCGTCAGACGAAACGCCACCCACGCCGTCCCGAGCCGTGAGTCGGAAATCCATTTCTCTCGCAATCTGAGGGATCTTCTCCGCAAATGAGTAATTACCCGAAACAACCGCGTTGAGTTCAGGCAGATAACGCATGGGACTGTCCGAGGGTGTTAAGACCCTAAAGAGCGGAATTTTCCCATCATCAGGTGCTGATAACGCAGCCTGGTCCCCCAAATCGCGTTGCTCCCACAGAAATGTGAGATTTGATTGTTCATAGTCCGTGGCACTCCCTGTTATGACCAACGGCGTGCCATAGGGCACGTTAAAATCATTCCCGGCGTCAACGGTGGGTGGCGTGTTGGCGGTATCTTCAACCTCACCGCAACTTGCCCCGTCCCCTTCCGATACAAAACCATACATTTCATCGAAACTGATGGAGTGATAGATGGGATCTACGGCATTCTGTAAGTCATCAGGACCGCACAGACTGGGATATGCCTGAATAGTTGAGCCACTACCTGGCTCATAGGCGGTAAAGTAATTACGACTGCCACCCGCACAACCACCATTGCTGCCATTAAATGTATGGTTTCCTCCAAATTGGTGGCCTAGCTCATGGGCAACAAAGTCAACGTCAAAATAATCGCCCCGTGGTTGCGAACTACCAGTGACACCCCGCGCTTTCTGAGTGGCGTTACAGACTGATCCCAGAGAGGCCAGTCCACCAGCTCCTGTACTAAACGTATGTCCGATGTCGTAATTCTCTGAGCCTATGATTAGATCAATTTGAGTTTGAGACTCATTGATCAATACCGAGGCGTCAGAATTTCCCGTGAATGGATCGCTGGTTGGCGAGGTAAACAGTATCTGATCGTTGTTTTCGACCAGCACCAGGCTAATCGACATTTCTTTTTCAAGTATTCCAACAACGCGGTTTATTGTGGTGGTAACAGCGCTGATAACACTCGAAGGTTCACCACCGTGAAATCGTCCATACTCGCCCGTGGTCGCCACGGCCAACCGGTATGTCCGACGTTGCGTACCGCTACTTTTTGCGGCTGGTTTCGCCGCAAAGTGCTTTTTTGATGAATGCTGATCCTCGTCCTTATCATGTGCATCAGACTCAAATTCGCAAAATCGATCACCCGAAACGCGCTTTGCTTTCCCGCTGTAGTAACTGATGGCTAAGCCATCTTTTAGTTCGGGGTATGGATCTACCATCCAACGCGCGCCAGGCTCGAGCACCTGAGCACTCACGCCAAGCTCATCGACTTCAAAGCGAATGGTGACTGTAGGATCATCTTGGGCAAAGCCCTCAAAGGCGAGTATGTTGGGAAACCGCGCCGCCAAAGAATCTGGTAAAACGCTTGATCGTTTGACCACAAAGTTACGGGACGTGCCGCTCGGCTCGGGAAAAGTGATGACTGTGGGCGTCGATGAACCCTTGCCGACATTTTGGAGCGATGATCTCAAAGCGTCGAGGTCGAACACTACGGGACGACCCTCGCTAGGAAGGGATCTAATCTCTGATTTATTTGCCGCCGCTTTAGAGTCGTTTAAATCTGCAATATCCATCCAGAGCACATCGCCATACGCCGAAGATGAAAAAACAACCAGGTATGCTAGAAACGCAAAGTGCTCAAAGGTCCAGCGTGACCAAGAACGGCTTGAGAACTGAGTTAGCATCGACATCTCCACGCACTTGCGGCCAAATTGGAAGTCATTCGTGTCTTGAAAGCCATAATGCTTCGAATGGGTTTATCACACAATCGCTAAGACAACGCAGGCTTTAACAGTAACCTGATACGCCTGCTCTCGCGAGTCTTATCGACCTGCTCTGCCTATCCCAACTGATCATCACCTTACTTCTTATTGCGTAAAGGCGTGGTTGGGGATTCCTCAAGCTTCGGCATCTAAACATTGTAATCAGTAGCATCAGCCGTAATTACTATTTTTAAAATGATCACCTAGTCAGCGCTCGACCAACCCCAATCGCTCACATTGCTATTGGCAGCCATCCATACGAATACTAAGTACGCGGCTACGTTTTGGTCGAGTGCAGCTGGTTCAATCTTGTCGAGAGTATCGTCCGGCGTATGGTGCAAATCGAAATAGTCGCTCCCGTCCTGTACAAACCGGAATCCAGGGAATCCTTGAGCATTCAAGGGAGTCAGATCAGGGCCGCTGGATCGTGCACTGTTACTGCCAGGCGCAATACCCAGAGGCTCGACAAGCTCGGCAATCTTGTCCGCCACCGGTTTTGCCTGCTCATTAATATTGCGGGTGATTTTCCAGATCCTACCGGCGCCAAAGTCGCTCTCTGTCCCGATAACATGATTTCGTAAGGAGTCTTTGTGTTTGTCTGCATAGGCGTAACCACCAAGTAGCCCTACCTCCTCCGAGCCCCACAACACCAACCGAATGGTACGACGAGGTTTAAGGCCTGCCTCTTTGATGCGCCGCAGCACCTCCATCGTGATCGCAACCCCTGCCCCATCATCAATAGCGCCCGTTCCCAGATCCCAACTATCAAGGTGACCACCGATGACGACCAGCTCATCAGCCAGGTCAGTTCCAGGGAGCTCAGCAACCACATTGCCACTCTCAACCACGCCCGTGTAGCTGGGTGTTAAGGTTAGTTTGACCCGAATACTTTGGCCTCGCTCTGCCATGCGCTCCAACTGATCGGCATCAGGATTGGACAGAGCGGCAATGGGGATGGGTGTCACGTCGCTGGAGTAACTCATGTTGCCCGTGTGTGGCATGCGATGGCTATCGGTCCCGATGGAGCGAATTAAAGTTGCTATCGCACCACGACGACCCGCCTCAACGGCACCGGCGGAGCGCAGCCGAACAAAGTAACCATACGAGGAACCATCCTGCGTCCGCTTCATGGCGTGACCAACGTAGGCTATTTTGTCTTTCAAGGAATCATCAGGCGCAGCTCTGAGGGCGGCCAATGACTCAAACAGAACGACCTCCGCCTCAACACCGTTTGCGGGTGTGGCCACACTGTTACCCAGCGAGGTAATGGCCAGCTTCTGTGGGAACGGTGATACGACCTCTGCCGTCTCGGCGCCTCGACGCCAACCTTCGATCATGAACGGTTCTACACGAACATTCTCAAACCCATAGCGCGTGAGTTTTTCGACCGCCCAATCACGCGCTCTCGCTTCCGCCTCGCTACCCGCAAGTCGGGGCCCCACCTCAGTAGTTAAGCTCTCTACGATATTCCACGCGCGTGTTCCTGACATGGCATCGTCACGAAGTAATGTCGCCGTTTCGACATCAGCTCTTGAATACGAAGTCTCGGTAGTAGCCCACCCTGTGGGTACACACACACAAACCATAATGGCAGCGTATAAACGAAGGTTCGGCATGATAATTTCTCTCTGTACTAATCTCAGCGCTGATACGTTTTACTGTAACAGGCGCAGTATGATCAAAATCACACTGACTGGAACTTTTTTGGTGCCCTCACAATCAAACAATGGGGGCCTAACTTGGGACAAGATATGAAAAAACTACGATTTTTCTTACCCATTGAGCTCGTTTTAGGACTCCTTCTCTCCGTACCCACATTGGCTGCAACGCAACTTGATGTCACCGGCAAGGGGATGGTCTCAGTTGCTCCTGATGAAGCAACCATCACCGCACAGGTGTCATTGATTGACCGAGACGCAGGTAAGGCGCAGTCACGAGCTTCGAAAGAAGTCGATGCGATGCTCTCAGCCATACAGTCGTTTTCATTAAAGCCCGATAGTTTGAACGCGAGCGAGCTTTCGCTTGTGCCTGAATATCGATGGGATCGAGCAACCGAGCAGCAGCAATTTATGGGGTTCAGAGTCACTCGAACCCTCTCATTCACCATCACTGATCTCGACCGCTTAGGCACTGTCTTAAGCGCCCTGGCAAATGCTGGAGCCACACGGATCAGCTCTCCGGTGATGAGTTCTTCCAATGCGCAAGGCGCGAAAGATCAAGCGCTTGCGAAAGCCGTTGAGGATGCGCACAAAAAACTATCCTTGCTCGCAAAAGCTGCTGGCATGTCACTTTCCACCATCACAGAGATCTCGGAAACAGCTCCATTTTCGCCTCGCCCCCAACCTACGTTGATGCGCGCAGAAATGGCGCGCGATTCAGCTCCTTCCGACACTTTCATACTGGGAAATTTAACCTTTGTCGCAGAAGTCAGGGCACGAGGAGAAGCTGAATAAAGGTTTTTGCTTGGATATGGGCTGAGTCGCCCCTATATTATGGGCTGTAATGAAGCGATTACCTGATTGGTTAACTCACGAAAGGAGCCAAACATGTCTGAAAGACGAGTCGATGTCTCAACTGCGCCAATGGATGTAGCGGCACGCGAGACAAATAAAGTTCTGAGAAACACCTACATGCTCCTGGGCATGACACTGGCGTTCAGCGCAGTGACTGCAACCATCTCAATGGTGCTGCAGTTGCCGACGTTTATGTATCTGGTCTTCGTTCTCGTGGGCTTCGGCCTGCTGTTTGTCGTTAATCGAATGGCGGATAGCGCAAAGGGTCTGCCCGCTATTTTCGCGTTTACAGGCGTGATGGGTGCGGCGCTGGGTCCGCTACTTAACGTTTATCTTGCACTCCCCAATGGCCCCAATTTAGTGTTGCAGTCACTGGGCGGTACGGCGCTCATCTTCTTTGGCCTTTCGGCCTTCGCACTGCAGTCAAAGCGGGACTTTTCGTTCATGGGTGGATTCCTGTTTGCCGGATTGTTGGTCGCCATCGTAGCGATGATTGCTAACATCTTTTTGGCTATTCCAGCGCTATCGCTCACCATCTCGGCCGCGGTAGTCATGATCATGTCAGGTCTGATCCTGATGGACACGAGCCGTATCGTTCACGGTGGTGAGACCAATTACATTCGAGCAACCGTGGGCCTGTACCTCAATATCTTTAATTTGTTCGTACATCTCCTCCATCTGCTCGGCGTCTTTGGTGGTGACGACTAGACAGCCTCTTCTACTCCAGAACCCCGGCTTGCCGGGGTTTTTTATTTCCCACTGATCATGACGAAAACTCTGTCTTTACTCATCAAAAATGAACCGGCTCTGACCGCGGCAGCCCTTCGTTTTGCCAAGGCTATTGACCCGAGCAACACGCGGGTGGACTGTGTCTTTTTCTTCGGAAAAGGCGTTCAACATGCCACTGGAGATAACAGGCACTTTTGGTCTGCCTGGGCACGCGTGGTAGGCGCCCATCTGGTTCTCTGCAGTGCCTCGGCCGAGACCTTTGGACTGGCACCAGACCAAGATTTTTCAGTCGAAGGTTTAGGTGAGCTTGTTGAGGCAGGGCTAAACAGCGACAAGGTAGTGAGTTTTGGATAACACCCGTACGTGGCTATTTATCATCGGGAGC
>Ga0075480_10003398_pt1 | contig 10186 bp, 10 predicted proteins | sample DEB08_DNA_7_FD_81590 | JGI IMG/M metagenome (GOLD analysis project Ga0075480, IMG submission 81590) | Aqueous microbial communities from the Delaware River and Bay under freshwater to marine salinity gradient to study organic matter... | ecosystem: Environmental > Aquatic > Marine > Coastal ...
CAGAACTCAGAATCCAGAACTCAGAATCCAGAACTCAGAATCCAGAACTCAGAATCCAGAACTCAGAATCCAGAACTCAGAATCCAGAACTCAGAATCCAGAATTATGTCGTCGTCATCGATGTGGTCATTATCATCGTCTAATTGTGGTGAAGTAGGAGAAACACAAGCCTATCAGTTTGTGTGGATGGTGGATCATGCGTCGAACCCACCCCAGGGTTTTACTCCGTCCACAACCACCATCGATTTTGATTTGTCAGAAGAAGAACACAACGCTCTGATGATGAATAATGACGGTGAATATCCTGTCTTATGGGGTAGCACAGAAGAAGAAGCCAGTGATATGTTGTTTGCTGATTATATTTATGGATCATCACTGCCCCCACAAAGGATTGTAACGTGCTTATGTGAAAACGAGAAACACGTTGTATGTTCTGATTCTGTGAAAAGGTATAATATTTTGTGGAAATATTGCGATAGAGGAAAATACGGAAGAACATCTTACTTCCGCATCTTACCTTTGTATCTCTGCGAAAATCATTTTGCACATATTCTCAAGGAGCACAAAATCACCTCTCAAACGTCGCTCATAGCTACTGGTTGGGATTACTGGGAAGCGGTAGATAGTATTATTGGTGTAATAAGTGTTACCATTTGATTTCATTTGATTTGAATTTTAATCTTCAATATCGTTCAACGACAAAGGAGGTAATTTAAGATGTGCTTCCCAAAAATACTTGCAAAACGCCCATTCAGTATCTAATTCTTTAATTTGTTGATAGTAGGGTTTCATTTTTAAACGCATTTTTTCATTTAAAAGATACGAACTCTCTTTTGGTAAAACAAAAGCTAATTGAGCGTCTGAGCTAATAATCTTTCTATTTATTTCTACCAAGTCACTGTTGAAAGATGGCACGTATTTAATCAAGTCTTCCAGTAAAGGAGGATACATATAATGATAACACCATTGTGTGTTTTTACATCCATTTGTGTAATAGTCAAGCGTCCATTCTAGTCCCTCGAGATAGTTAATACATATGGTGCGTGGACTACAAAAGCGAACATCGATATCTGTTAACTGTTTGTAGTAGCGCCATTGCCATCCCGAAACATTAGGATTAATATACTCTTCTATAGTGCGTTGGATTTGTGGAATAACATCCCATTTTTCTTCGTCGTTTTTAGCATGATAGTATCGCATAACTCTTTTTTCCTGCTTTTCGCGTAATTCATACTCGTGCTTTATGTAACCATATTCATTTTTTGCGAGATACTCTAGGTATTTTTTGAATACTTTCCATTGTATTTTGCCATCTTTGGTAAGTGACGTTTTTCCTGAGATAATAGCATGATATGCATCAAATATTCTGTCGATGCCAGTGGTGCGAATATTAAGTGCAGGCATATGCGGAATAAAGTCATTTCCCAGTAAAAATGAGATAAATACATAATCAGAAATAGTGTTTTCACGAGGGACTGTCTGTAATTCTTTGGTGATATAAGATGAAAATAGGGGAATATCTAATGCATAGAGTTCATTCGGATTTAATGATTTGTCTATAGAGCGAATAAAATGTGGTGTCTCTCTAAATAAATAAATATTGGGACATATTCGCAAATGTTGTAATGCTAACATAATAAGATCGGCATCTAATCCATATATAATGAGTTTTTTTGATTTTAATGACTGCGAATTATCACGGATGTATTGAAACAATTTGTGTTCTCCTTCACCGAACTCATTACTAGTGGAAACAATAACTTTTGGGTTTTTGGAAAAAAATTTATTCACTTCGCGTGATAATTGTTTCATAAAGGATGTTCCAGGGGTAATAGCTGAAGTATTCCATTCAGGTTCTTTTTGAGGAAATTTCGATTTCATAAATGCACTTTTATAACGACGTGATTGTTGTTGTTTCAGTTTTGCAACTGGTGCAACACCGTCGAAAGCCACCATAACTTTAGTTGTCGGCTTCAGTAAAGTTATATAGTGTTTAATATATTTACATGTTTCACGAATGATTGTTTTTTCATAGGTAGTATCGGTTTCGGAATATGTAAGGTCACGAACAACATCATAAATAATAGAATTACTATCTAGAAAGAGATAATCTGGATTATTGAAATTACTATAAGAAATTTGTTTTATAATTTTACGGTGTTCTTTTATGATGTGTGAAAAATATGCTGGAATTCCCATTAAGACTTATTAAACTTATATATTTTGAGAACCATTGTTTATTATTTTTATCTATATATATAAATATGCCTAGCACAACAAAAAAAAAGAAAAATAATGATATTTTGAAATTTATTCTTGAAAAACAGAGTAAATTTTCAGATATTTTACAAAGAACAATGATTTCTATGAATCAATTAAAGCAAACGGATATACTTTCGTCGTCAAATTTAGCAATTTGCAATAATTGTATAGAAATACTGTTTAAAAAATTAGAGGATATTAAAAAAAATGCCTCTATAGAAAATGTGAATGAACTACTCACAGATTTACAGGGTGTGAATAATGATATTTCCTCTTTATTTCAAAAGTATGGGTGTGCTAATTTAAGCGACTTTCTCTCTATTTGTTTTGATAAAAACTATTTGAAAAATGAGAAATCGGCTATACTGGATATTCTAAGTGTATTATTTCAACCCATCAGTTATAAATCTATTTTATGGTCTAATATTCCAAATGAACTCGATAAAAATGCTCCACTTTTAGAGGATTTTGTTATGGCAAAATATTCAAATAATTTTCAATGTTATCCTATCCGTAATGCCGATAATTTTAAACTAGGATGTTCGGGATTGAAAGTGGTTTTTCATAATTCAGTCCATAAAAAAACACTTATTGTTATTGGTATTATTAATGAAATTTCACTCGATTGTATTTCTAACACTTATATTACATCACAAATAGACTCTATTCGCGAACTGGATGATGATATAGATGAAGGTTTAGTAGAACGCTATATAGCCTCTTTGACTGTGAAAGATCTACTCATTCATTCGGCATTAGAACTCCGTAATATACTTTATAGTAATATTAGTTCTATGAAGTTGTTGAAAAGTAAACCACTAATGTCGGTTGTAAAACAGTTCACAAAAGGCTCAATTATTGAAAAACGTGCTATGTTGATTCAATTACTTTTATTTAATAATGAAACAGATTTTCAGTATATTGCATATTTATTGTATGACTTACTTACGAGTGACGCTAATAATACGATTGATTCAAAGGAACAAGTGTTACTCTTCGATAGTTTACCAATGGAGTTTAAAAAATATTTTAAGGATGCTATGAATAATACACTCACGTATACTGAAGAATTGTATAATTTTTCAAACAATATACCACTAGAACAACAGATTTGTTTACTTAAAGTAAATGATTCTGTTAAAGAAAAAGCGATGATAAAACTTAAAGAAATAAAAGCAAAGAGTGATGATACAGGTTCAAAAGCGCGTCAATATTTGGAAGGATTACTACGAATTCCGTTCGGTCAATACAAACAAGAGGAAGTGATGGATTTTATTCCAGATACTCTTAATCACTATAATACAATTATTGATAATTTACCAGCAGAATTAAAAAATGAGTTAAAAATAGAATATTGTTCTACCTATATTGAAGTTCAAAATAAAAATGATGTATTGAATAATATTTTGGAAAAAACAAATGACGCCCACAAAAAGAAAGTAACTGATTTATTGGTAGATAATGGTAAAAAAAGTCAATTAATTAAGAGTGTTAGTATTCTGAATCAATTCATAAAAAAAAATGATGTAAATATGAAACGTCTTTCATATTCAGGCAAAAATAATGAAACTATTAAAGGAGACATAGTTGCGTGTATTGATACACTGAAAAAGGATAAGCAATTATGGATGTCCTTTTTAATGGCTACTTATCACGATTTATGGACCCAGCAAAATTTTATCACAAAATCGTTGAAAACAATTGAATTTAATTTGAATGAGATTAAAGATTACATCAATTATATAGATGATACATTAAATCAATCTGTATACGGTCATGATAATGCAAAGAAACAGATAAAACGTATTATAGGACAATGGATATCGGGGGAAAATAACGGCTATTGTTTTGGTTTCGAGGGACCTCCTGGTGTCGGTAAAACATCGTTGGCAAAAAATGGGATTGCTAATTGTTTGAAAGATGCAGAAGGTAATAGTCGTCCTTTTTCATTTATTGCTATTGGTGGTTCATCTAATGGTAGCACTTTTGAAGGACATAATTACACCTATGTGGGTTCAAGTTGGGGAAAGATAGTGGATATTCTCATGGAAAGTAAATGTATGAATCCTATTATCTTTATTGATGAATTAGATAAAATAAGTCAAACTGAAAATGGTAAAGAACTGATAGGTATTTTAACCCATTTGATAGATTCATCGCAAAATGAACGCTTTCAAGATAAGTATTTTAATGGAATCAATATTGATGTTTCAAAAGTTTTATTTATTTTTTCATATAACGATGTGAGTATTATAGATAGGATTCTTTTGGATCGCATCCATCGTGTGAAATTTGAACGACTTACAATTATTGATAAAATAGAAATTACACGTAAACACTTGTTGAAAGAAATTGCGACTAAGTTAGGAATGAAAGGACAGGTCATGTTAGATGATGAAACTATTCGTTTTATAGTGAATCGCTATACAAATGAGTCGGGGGTTCGTAAACTCAAGGAAATTCTTTTTGAAATTTATTCACAGATTAATCTGGAGATTTTAGAGAATAGTTTTGAATTGGAATCACTCCCGATTGTTTTGACCAAAGAGAATATTGAAAATGTCTATCTTAAAGAACGATATAAATCAAAACCTTATATGATACATAAAACTCCTACAGTGGGATTGATTAATGGATTATGGGCTAATACTCTAGGGATGGGAGGTGTATTACCTATAGAATCCTCATTTATTTACTCTACCACCTTTTTGGATTTAAAATTAACGGGTATGCAAGGTGATGTAATGAAGGAGAGCATGAATGTTGCTAAAACAGTTGCGTGGAACTTGTTATCTAAATCACAGCAAGAAAAACTGAGAGTGAAATTGGAAGATACGAAACAACAAGGAATTCATATTCATTGTCCAGATGGTGCAACCAATAAAGATGGACCTTCGGCAGGAACAGCTATTACTATAGTGATGTATAGTATGTTGACTAAAAAGAAAATAAAACATAATATTGCTATCACTGGAGAGATGAATCTACAACATAAAGTCACTGCTATTGGAGGATTAGACTTGAAAATTATTGGGGGTATTGAAGCTGGGGTAACTCAATTTATTTATCCTGAAGAAAATCAAGAAGATTTCGAAAAGTTTTTGATTAAATATGAAAAACGAAAAGAAATATTGGATGGTATCACTTTCCATAAAGTGAATACCATTGATGATGTTCTAAAATTAGTATTTGTATAGATAGAGTTATACTTCTTTAGTCATCCTCACGACAGATGTGTTCGTATTTTTGTAACCACATGGTTTACTAAATGAATCATCATATTCTTTGGTAATATGACCGTTGTTGGTAATATGACCGTTGTTGGTAATATGACCGTTGTTGGTAGTGTCACTAAAATCAAATACAGAATAAATATAGTTTATTAGAATCGTATAATTAAACATTGACATGTGAACGGTTATAAATGATATAACTTATATATTTTTTATATAATTATATCATTTATATTTAATTATATCATTTATATTTAATTCAATTGAATAGTTTAACTGTCCTGTAATTTTGTTTGAAAATATTATATTATATTTATTATATTATAATAATGAGTTACTATCTTTATGGATTACAAAGATCTGGCACTAACGTCGTTCAAAAATTTATAGAAACAAATTTTAATATTTCTTTTATGAATACATCTGATAGACAGTCAGTCTATCATAAACATTTCAGAATATATGATGATAAAGAAATAATACCACAAACAGATGAAGAAAATCAATATAAAAATCAATATAGTGTTAATTCATTGAAAGAATTAGATAATCTATTAGGAGATTTAAATAACACTAATAGATATATTATTGTTTATAAAAATATTTTTTCTTGGCTACCAAGCATTGAAAAATGGGCTAAAGGATGTAAATGGAAAACAAATTCAAAAATGGAGTTTGTCGAAGATTATTTGAATTTCATTAAAAAATGGTATTCAATTAAAAATGACAGAGTATTTTTCATTAAATATGAAGATTTTTTGAATGTCTCAGATGATAATAATTTATTATTAAATAAATTATCAACATTTCTTGATAAAAAGCAAATAAAAAATACATATTCTTTTGATAATGTAAACTGTTCAAAAAAATTTACAACTAGTCAAAAAAATTATTACATCAATCATGAATATATGAATTTATATTCAAATGAAGAATTAGATAATATCAAAAATAATTTGATTTATAAAGAATTAATTCATAATGAATCATTATGATTCATTATGATTGATATATTAATCCTTTTTTCCATCTTTACGTTTAATCGTTTCTTTAACACATTCATCGCGGTTATCCAGAATAAATGATGCCATTTCATTTGCCTTTTCATCGTCATTTTTAAAATACTTTTGTAGTGTTTCAAAAAGCATTTTTTTTGTAATTCCTTTTTTTGTTTTGTTAACAGAATACAGTAATTTTCCATTGTTGGTATCAAAACATTCGATCTCGTTTTCTTTCATAACCTGAATGAGAACCTCGTTAAGTTCCTTCTTTTTTTGTCTTTTTTCACGCATTAATTTTTGCAATTCTTTCATTTCTTCATCGATATTAACCCATTCTTTAACATAGGATACCAATTGTTCTTTTGTATTCATGATTTATATATTTACTATTTTCTTTATTAAATCGTTTTTCTTTAATGTGGAATATTTTTTTAATCCGTGATATTTTGCAATTTTGCGTAATTCAATCATAGTATGTTTCTTTAATGATTCTTCTGTTCTCTCTACGTTATCATATGAGATAGTAGGCTTGTAATGCTGATGACATTGTTTTCGATAGCATTTACGACCACACTTACTTGCCTTATTTTTACCTGTTTTGAAAATGTAGTCACATTCATAGTTTCCCATAGTGAGATAAACAGGGTAATTTACATAACGAATTTTATCTGGTATAATTTCGGGAAAGTATGGAAGAATTGATTCTTGTATTTGGCGACAATAAGGACAACGTAATTGGTTATCATTGAGTTTATTGTAAGCGTTACTGTAATAAGAGTAATTTTTTGAACGTGAATATTTATCTTCTTTTACATCATTTAGTAAATTTATATAGTTAAATTTATGACCACAGTTTAATTCTATAAAACTTTCTTTTATGAGTTTTGAACCATCTATAAGACATGTGTCATCAATAGCATTATTCTCAATAGTATTATTTTGATTATTGCTTTCGTTATTGCTTTCGTTGTTTTTATTAATTTCTTTTTCGAGTTCCTCATAAAAATTAAATCCAACCGGAATACAATAATTCATTAAAATGGATATAATATTATCTTTATATAAATTTAATTAGAAATGGAGCGCGAACATCCCGTTCATCTTTTATGGGGAACCTATACATGGATATTGTTTCATTGGATAGCTGAAAATATAAAAGACATTTTTTTTGGTAATGAGAGAGAAAAACTATTGCAGTTGATTAGTTCTATTTGTAATAACTTACCTTGCCCTAACTGTCGCGAACATGCATCCGAGTATATAAAAAATTGTCCGTTTACATATATTAAAACTAGAACTGATCTGAAAAATTATATTTATCATTTTCATAATGTTGTTAATATGCGTTCAAAAAAACCATACTTTCCCTATTCTAGTTTGGATAAATATAAAATAGTAAATACAAGATTACTCTTTGATGCATGGAATCATCATTTTACATATAGTAACGATATTCAACGCCATGACTTTATGGCAAAAAAACGTTTGGCTAGTGTAAAAAAAGAAGTTCTTGATTATCTCTCTAACAATTCTTATAAATTTGAAACGAGCTGACCGTTCTTATAAACCGCGCATTTGAATGTTTGTTTAGAAGGTCGATTACATGTCACGTTATTGCTTGTAATATTATCTATGAAGAGCTGATCTTTTCCTCCTCCTTTCCAGAGTGCATAAAACATACCAATACCAAAAGCTGTTCCTGCTAAGTTTCCTATTACAATATCTATAATTAAATTACACTTTTGCATAACTCTTGTAATTCCATTACCTATCATTAGGACTAATAATATTATTATTAGAAGAGCATTGGGTGGGGCAGCTTTAACAATCATCGGCATTACTAAATACCAGAAGGTAAACGATAAAAATACACTATTAAAATCAGGCGCGGTGTAGTCTGAAATTAATGAAGGCCAATCAAAAACTTGGCAATTTTGAGGATTATAGAGTTCTGGTCGAAGTTTAAAAAGTTGTTTCAATCCTATAGAGGCACTGGCTATTAACATAACAAATCCTAGATAAACAAGACCTTTTGTGTTTGCGTTAAGTGCTGAAATCATCAGTAAAAAAAAGCATATGAAGAGGGGTGCTACCGAAAATATATATTTCAGTATATTGGTTATGTTTAATTCCATTATTATAATATCTATATATAATAATTATGGAAATAAATCAACAACTTAGTCGAGTAATACGATTTTTTGCTATAATTGCATTCGGTGCTCTCTGTATTTATATTATTAATGCTATTGTTTTATTTTTTGGAATAGGAATCCAAAATTTTATTATTTACATTATTTTTGCAATATCTTTGGTTGTTCTTTTCTATATTCTTCCTTCGCGTCGTGATACTATTTTTGTTTAAAATTGATTTATACTAATTAATTTTTATATAGTATAATATCCTTCCCTTCGTTTCAACAATGGATCAATCAAAGTTGAACGCTCTGATAAATGGTTTTATGGATGACTTCAAAAGAGAATTACGTGATAAACTTCAATCAGGTGAATCACACTTAACTGTTTTAGAATATATACAGAGATATCAGCCTCCCACGATTACCGAGGAAGATATCATGAAAAAGAAACGTGTGAAAAACGTAATTCCTTTTCACGATAAATGTATAGCAAAACGAGCAAATGGCGAGCAATGTAGTCGTAGAAAGAAAAAGGATGGAGATTTTTGCGGAACCCACAGTAAAGCTTGTCCTCATGGAACAATTTCACTGGAAAGTATGACAACGGAGAATAGTGAAATAGCCCAAGGGGTTGTCAAGAAACACATTGAAGTTTGGTTAGAGGATATTAATGGGATTATGTATTGGATTAATAATGAAGGTGCTGTATATCATCCAGATGATATACGGAATAATATAGAGAATCCTCGCGTTATTTCTCATTATGAAAAAATAGAAACTGACGACTCTGTTCTTTATAAAATTAGTGATATTGCGCGTTAACTATTATTGAAACATCAGAAATTCATTTATATATTCTTGTGGAATATAATCAAAATTAATAATTTTGTTGTTGCGTTCGAAAAGTGTCTTACTCGTTTCATTCAGTTTTTTTGTGTAAAAATCAGGATTATCGTAGCATTTTTTTGCTGTTACAAATCCACATTTTGGGAAAATGCTTGGAATATTATCTGAACTATCCCCCATTACTGTTTTTATAAAGAGATTTTGTTTTGGATCGTATGAACCTGTTTTACTTTCGGCAAGATATTTGTATTTAAGATTAAGGATATGAACTTGTGGTGACACTAATTGAAGATAGTCATGATCGCTTGCTATAATAAAGATACTGGAAGTTGGATCTTTTTTAAGTTGTTCTTTCACCATAATTGCAATACAATCATCGGCTTCGAGATGTGGATGCCTTACTACTTTAGTGGCACCTCCTTGTTGAAAGAGGTCTTCGTCGTATGCCATTGCGAAAAACGGGCCTCCTTGAAACCCGTCGTAATTGCGGTTTGCTTTATATTCAGGGAATAGAGCACAGCGCCAAATATCTTTGCGCGGACAATCGCGGGCTACATAGAGATTGACAGGTGTTTTTTTTGGATTGATACCACATTTTTTCGGTATTTCTTTGAGTTTGGCAATACATGTAGAACGAAACTTATCTACAAATTCGTGGTTTTCAATTGGGACTTCCAGAGGCTCGTCTTTCTTGGCGACCTTCCAC
>Ga0075480_10003401_pt1 | contig 10185 bp, 8 predicted proteins | sample DEB08_DNA_7_FD_81590 | JGI IMG/M metagenome (GOLD analysis project Ga0075480, IMG submission 81590) | Aqueous microbial communities from the Delaware River and Bay under freshwater to marine salinity gradient to study organic matter... | ecosystem: Environmental > Aquatic > Marine > Coastal ...
ACAGCCTTCGGCCTTCCGTTCGTCGATCAGGCCGTGGAACTCGCGGAACTCCCAGCTCCCGGCGAAGCAGCGCCGCCCTGGGAATGCTCGGTAGCCGATCCGAGTGTGGCGGATCTGTTCACGCTCCGGCGTATCGTCGGATTCGATCCGAAGGCAGCGACTCCAGCCTGGATGAGTCGACGCCTCGTCTCCGCGGGCATGCGTCCTGTCTCCCTCGCCGTCGATGTGACCAACTACGTGATGCTCGAGTACGGCCAGCCTTTGCACGCCTTCGACGGAGGGACGCTCCGCGGAGTTGTTCGCGCTGATCGAGCAGGAATTGATCAGGTGCTGACGACCCTCGATCACGTCGAGCGCACCCTCGATCCAACCGACATCGTCATCCGAGATGACTCGGGACCGATCGGCCTCGCGGGAACGATGGGTGGCCTCGCCACGGAGATCACTGATGACAGCGCCGACATCGTTCTCGAGGCTGCTCACTTCGACCCGATCGCGGTCGCTCGAACGGTTCGCCGTCACCGGTTACCGAGCGAGGCATCGCGACGCTTCGAGCGGGGAGTTGATCGCGTCATAGCTCCCTACGCCTCAGCGCGTGCTGCGCAGTTGCTGCTTGAGCACGGCGGGGGTGAGTACGTCGGAATGACCGCATGGGAGTCGCCCTACTCACCGATGGTCATCGAGATGGCTGTCGACCTACCGGCACGAACCGCTGGAATGGATATCTGCGAGGACGTTGTCGTGCAGCGGCTCGCCGAGGTGGGCTGCGACGTCGATATCGATGCTGGCCTGGCGAAGGTCACGGTGCCGCCGTGGCGATCCGATCTCACCGATCCGGCTGATCTCGTCGAGGAAGTCATCCGCCTCGGCGGATATGACGCTGTGCCCTCCATCCTGCCTGCGGCCCCCTCTGGTTTCGGTCTCACCCGGGATCAGCGGATGCGCAGGCGGGTTGCACTGGCTCTCGCCGGGTCTGGTGTGGCAGAGGTCTTGTCCTACCCGTTCATCGGGGCGGAGGACCTCGATGCCCTTCAGATCCCGGCTGCCGATGATCGACGTTCTGCGCCGTTGCTTGCCAATCCCCTGCGGGACGAGCAGCCGATGTTGCGCACGACTCTTCTTCCCGGGCTCCTGTCGGCACTCCGACGCAGCGTGGCGCGGGGGAGCGACGACATGGCCCTGAGCGAAATAGGCCGCGTGTTCTATCTGCGTCCAGGCCAGCAACCTGGGGGTAGCGACGATCCTCCTCGCCCCGCGGTGGATGTCCGACCGACTGAGGAACAGACCGCAGAACTCGAGGCTCTCCTTCCCGTCCAGCCGCGTCATCTGGCTGCGGTGTTTACCGGGCTCCGCGAGCGATCGGGATGGTGGGGCAGCGGTGTGGCCTTCGACTGGGCGGACGCAGTCCAGGCGGCTCGCAGCGTGGCATCGGCCGTGGGGGTCGAATTGGCCGTGGAGCAGGGCCAGGACGCTCCCTTCCACCCCGGGCGCACTGCGGCGCTCAAAATTGGTGAACGTGTCCTTGGTTACGCCGGGGAGTTGCATCCGCGGGTCATCGCGGCGATGGCGATACCTGAACGAACGGTCGCATTCGAGCTCGATCTCGATGCGCTGCTCGCGCACAGCGTCGATGCAGTCCCGGCTCCCCGTGTCGGCACGCAGCCGCTGGCGAAGGAGGACCTCGCGGTGATCGTCGACGAGTCGATCCCGGCCGAACTCATCGCCGCGACGCTGCGCGAGGGAGGCGGCGATCTGCTCGAGTCGGTTCGGCTGTTCGACATCTATGCCGGCCCTCAGGTGCCGGAGGGGAGCCGATCCCTGGCCTTCGCGCTGCGGATGCGCGCCCCAGACCGGACCCTGTCGGCCGAGGAGATCGCCGGAGTTCGCGATGGCGCGCTCAACTTGGTGACCGAACGGCACGGGGCGGTGCTCCGCGGGTCCTGACGGACCCCTTACCGTAAAATATGCGGATATGCGTATACTTCTGCCATGGTCTTCCAGGTAGCGGTTGCGGGTGCCTCGGGCTACGCCGGGGGTGAACTGCTGCGTTTGATCACGCTGCATCCTGATCTCGAGCTCACGGTCGTGGCCGCGGGGTCGAAGGCCGGCCAGACCGTGGGCCAGATCCATCCCCAGTTGCCCGAACTAGCCGAGCGTCCGCTCGTGGGCACAGACGCCGACGTCCTGGGAACCGCCGATCTCATCTTCCTCGCGCTCCCGCACGGTGAGTCCGCGGCGATCGCTGCAGCCCTCGGTCCCGAGGCGATGGTCGTCGATCTGGGGGCGGACTTCCGGTTGACCGATGATGCAGCTTGGCGGCACTACTACGGCGGGGCCCATGCCGGAACCTGGGTGTACGGACTACCGGAGTTGGCTGGATCCAGGGAGCGCATCGCAGAGGCTCAGCGGGTGGCCAACCCCGGCTGTTATCCGACGGCCACAATCCTGGCGCTGGCGCCGCTGCTCGCCGCCGATCTCGTCGATGGAGCTGATGTGGTCGTGGTTGCGGCGTCGGGTACGTCCGGCGCAGGCCGCTCTCCGTCGGAGTCACTCCTGGCCAGCCAGGTGATGGGTTCGATGTCGGCGTACAAGGTGGGCGGTGTGCATCAGCACACCCCCGAGATGGAGCAGGGGCTTTCGCGGGCGGCCGGTGGTCCGGTCCGCGTGTCCTTCACCCCGCTTCTTGCGCCGATGTCGCGGGGGATCCTGGCCACGGTCACTGCTCCGCTCAGCGAGGGTGTGGAGGTCGAAGCTCTGCGGGAATCCCTGCATGCTGCCTACGCTCTCGAACCCTTCGTCTCGGTCCTCCCCCAGGGGCAGTGGCCAGCGACGTCGTCGACCTATGGAGCCAATACGGTTCAGATCCAGGTGGCAGCGGACAGTCACTCCGGCCGGGCGGTTGTCGTCGCGGCGATGGACAACCTCGTCAAAGGAGCAGCAGGGCAGGCGGTCCAAAATGCCAACCTGATGCTCGGATTGCCCGAGCAGACCGGACTGTTTCGGGATGGGGTCGCGCCATGAGCGTGACAACTCCTGCAGGATTCACCGCGTCTGGGGTGGCTTCAGGGATCAAGACGAGTGGCGCTCGCGACGTTGCACTCGTGGTCAACGAGGGTCCAGCGCAGGTGGCGTGTGGAGTCTTCACGTCCAACCGATTCCCTGCCGCTCCGGTCCTGTGGAGCCGTCAGGTGCTCATCGATGGGGAAGCGCACGCAATCGTGCTGAACTCCGGCGGGGCGAATGCGTGCACAGGTCCTGAGGGCTTCGCAGACACCCATGCGACAGCCGAGCATGTTGCCGATGTGCTGTCCGCACGCGGCGAGGAGGTCGGGGCGGGCGATGTCATCGTGTGCTCGACCGGGTTGATCGGGGAGCGGCTCCCGATGACGAACCTGCTCGCAGGAGTCGACGAGTGCGTGCACACGTTGTCAGTGTCCGGGGGAGACGATGCGGCTCTGGCGATTATGACGACCGACTCGGTTCCGAAGCAGGCAACGAGTGAGGGTACGGGATATGTTGTTGGGGGCATGGCGAAGGGCGCAGGGATGCTTGCACCGGGCCTGGCCACCATGCTCGTTGTGCTCACAACAGATGCCGATGTCGATCTGCATGCCGCGCGCACCGCGTTGACCGAGGCGACGCGACGCACCTTCGATCGCATCGACTCCGATGGTTGCATGTCGACCAATGACACTGTCGTCCTCATGGCGAGTGGAGCCAGCGGGATCTCACCTGAGCCGGATGAGTTCGCCGGGCATGTGTTCACTGTGTGCGCAGATCTTGCTCGCCAGTTGATCGCGGATGCCGAGGGTGCGAGTAAGGACATCCAGATCGAGGTAGTCAATGCCCTGACTGAAAATGAAGCGGTCCAGATTGGTCGGGCAGTGGCTCGCAGCAATCTGCTGAAGTGTGCGATTCACGGCGAGGATCCCAACTGGGGTCGGGTGCTCTCGGCCATAGGCACGACGTCGGCAACGTTCGAGTCTGATCGGGTCGACGTCGCCATCAACGACGTCTGGATCGCTCGCGGAGGGGCGGCGGGGGAATCGCGCGGGCGCGTCGACATGTCTGGACGAAACGTAGTGATCTGTATCGATCTCCATGCCGGGGATGAGATGGCAACGGTGTGGACCAACGACCTCACGGCGGATTATGTGCATGAGAATTCCGCCTACTCCACCTGAGTGCAATTGACCGGAGAGGTAGACCGATGACCCTCGATGCGCATGACAAGGCTGCCGTGCTGGCGTCGGCCCTGCCCTGGCTTGAGCGTTTCCGGGGTGCGACCGTCGTGGTCAAGTTCGGCGGAAATGCGATGGTCGACGACGCCCTCACCCGAGCATTTGCTGAGGACGTGGTGTTCCTTCGGCTCGCGGGGCTGCGGCCTGTCGTTGTCCATGGCGGTGGACCGCAGATCTCCTCGATGCTCGAACGACTCGGCGTGGAAAGCGAATTCCGAGGTGGCCTGAGAGTGACGACTCCGGAGGCTATGGAGATCGTTCGCATGGTCCTCACGGGGCAGGTGCAGCGTGAAATCGTCAGTTCCATCAACGCCCACGGTCCCTTTGCCGTGGGACTCTCCGGTGATGATGCCCATCTGTTCACCGCTGAGCGTCGCTCCGTGGTCGTCGATGGCGAAGAGGTTGACCTTGGCCAGGTCGGTGACGTGGTCGAGGTGAATCCGCAATTCGTGTCGGACCTTCTCGATGACGGAAGGATTCCCGTCGTGTCGACCGTGGCTAGCGATCGCAGCGGAGTGCCACACAATGTCAACGCTGACACCGCGGCCGCCGCGCTCGCCGTGGCCCTCGATGCCCAGAAGCTCGTTGTGCTGACAGACGTCGAGGGCCTCTACGCCGACTGGCCCGCGAGCACCGAGGTGGTGCGGAGGATCACCCCAAGCGAACTGTCCGACCTCCTGCCCTCTCTCGATGCGGGAATGCGTCCGAAGATGGAAGCCTGCCTGAGAGCGGTGTCCGCAGGAGTTCCACGCGCACACGTGATCGATGGACGGGTTGCACACTCGCTCTTGGTGGAGGTCTTCACCGATGAGGGGGTCGGCACGATGGTCACCACGGAAGTGGAAACACCATGACGTCATCAACGACATCATCCGCGATGGGCGAAATCTCGACAGGGGCCGCTGCCGACTGGGCATCGCGTTGGCAACGCAGCCTGATGGACAACTACGGGACGCCACCCTTGACCATCGTCCGGGGGAGTGGGACCCGACTCTTCGACGCCGAGGGGAGGGAGTATCTCGACCTTCTCGCCGGGATTGCGGTGAATGCGCTCGGTCACTCTCACCCTGCGGTGGTGTCGGCCGTGAGTGAGCAGGTGGCGACACTTGGTCACACCAGCAATCTCGCCATCAATCCGCAGGCAGTGTGCCTCGCTGAGAAGTTGATCGACCTCCTTGATCCCAGCGGCACGAGGACTGCCCGTGTGCTGTTCTGCAATTCTGGCGCGGAGGCGAATGAGGCCGCGTTCAAGATCACACGCCTCACTGGTCGCACCCGTGTCATCGTGGCGGATCAGTCATTCCACGGTCGGACGATGGGAGCCCTCGCTCTGACCGCACAGCCGGCGAAGCAGGACCCGTTTCGACCGTTGCCCGGTGAGGTCACCGTGGTGCCTTTCGGCGACATCTCGGCCCTCGAAGCAGTGGTTGATGGGTCCGTTGCCGCGGTGTTTCTCGAACCCATCCAGGGCGAGGGAGGGGTCATTCCTGCGCCCGATGGATATCTATCAGCGGCACGTGACATCACCCGTCGGCACGGGGCGCTGCTGGTCTGCGATGAGGTTCAGTCGGGGGTCGGTCGATCCGGTGATTGGTTCGCTCATCAACATGAGGGGGTTGAGCCCGACATCGTCACGCTCGCCAAGGGCCTCGGGGGCGGGCTGCCGATTGGGGCCTGTGTGGCGTTCGGGGAGGCCGCCGGCCTGCTGGGGCCGGGGTCCCATGGCACGACCTTCGGTGGCAACCCCATTAGTTGCGCCGCTGCGATCGCGGTGTTGGACACGATCGAGGCGGATGGTCTTCTCGAGCGCGTTCGCTCAATGCACGATGCGCTCGTCGACGTGACGTGCGCTGCGGAGCAGGTTCGGGGAGTCCGCGGACGCGGGTTGCTTCTCGGTGTGATGCTAGAGGGATTCTTCGCCGCTGAGGTGGAATCCGTTGCGCGTGAACATGGAGTCATCGTGAACGCGGTCCGGCCCGATGTGGTGCGGATCGCGCCTCCGCTCATCCTGGATGACAGTGACGTCGACTACCTCCGGCTCCGGTGGACACGCATCGTCAATGAGGCGGCCGAGCGGCACCACCAGGAATCGCGGTGAGCATCATGACGGCACCTGATACCCCAACAGCGCGACGCTCACGGATCGAACAGATCATCTCCCGTTCGACGATCACCTCCCAGGAGCAACTTCGATCCGCTCTCGCCCAAGAGGGGTTGGAGGTGACTCAGGCGACTCTGTCGCGTGATCTCGCCGATCTCGGTGCCGTGAAGCGAGCTGATGCCCATGGAGTGATGGCCTACACCGTGCCCGACAGTGCTCGAGCAACGAATGGTGAGCGACCCGACCATCGGCTGGGCCGGATGCTGGCTGACGTTCTCGTCAGCGCGGATCATTCCGGGAACATTGTCGTGCTGCGGACGCCACCGGGAGCCGCGCAGTACCTCGCCAGTGCCGTGGATGCCGGAGGCTGGGATTCCATCATCGGTACCGTTGCAGGGGATGACACCGTTTTGTTGGTCACGAAGGATCCTCGAGGCGGGGCTGACGTGGCGCACTGGTTCTTGCAGTGGGCCGAGAAGGGATGAGTGATGTCGACCGCTGACTCCACGCGACTGTGGGGTGGACGCTTCGCCTCCGGCCCCTCCGATGCGATGGCGGCCCTGTCCCTGTCGGTGCACTTTGACTGGCGCCTGGCTCCCTACGACATTGCTCAGACACGCGCGCATGCTCGTGTTCTTCATGTCGCAGGCTTGCTCGATGATGCTGAGGTCGCCGAGGTGGAGCAGGCTCTCGATTCCCTCGCCGCGGATGTGGCGGCTGGATCAGCGCAGCCGATCGCGGCGGATGAGGATGTGCATACCGCGGTCGAGCGACTTCTGCTGGAACGCCTTGGTTCATTGGGCGGCAAGTTGCGAGCGGGACGTAGCCGAAACGATCAGGTCTCCACTGATTTCCGGCTCTATCTTCGGGATGAGGCTCGCGCTATCGCAGGCGAGGTCATCGAACTGCAGCGAGCTCTCGTGGCGCAAGCGGAGTCGATGGTGGATGTCATCGCCCCTGGCTTCACACACCTCCAGCATGCCCAACCAGTGTCTTTCGGACATGAACTCGCCAAGCATGTCCATGCCCTCGCTCGGGATATTGAGCGCCTGCAGGACTGGGACCGCCGGGCATCCAGGTCGCCGCTCGGGGCCGGTGCCCTCGCGGGGTCCTCACTTGGTCTTGATCCGCATGCGGTGGCGAGAGACCTGGGCCTCGGTGAGCCGCTGGCCAACAGCATCGATGCAGTGAGCGATCGCGACTGGGTGGCGGAGTTTCTTTTCGCCACCGCCATGATCGGCGTGCATCTGTCGCGCCTCGCCGAAGAGGTCATCTTGATGACCTCACGGGAGTTCGCCTGGGCCAAGCTTGACGACGCGTGGTCGACAGGTTCGTCGATCATGCCGCAGAAGAAGAACCCCGATGTCGCAGAGCTGGCACGAGGCAAGTCCGGACGCCTGATCGGTAACCTCACCGGACTGCTCGCGACCTTGAAGGGTTTGCCCTTTGCCTATAACCGGGATCTGCAGGAGGACAAGGAGCCGGTCTTCGACACCGTCGATCAGCTTCATCTCGTCCTCCCGGCGATGACCGGCATGATCGCCACGTTGGTCTTCGATGCAGAACGTATGTCGGCATCGGCACCCGAGGGTTTCTCGCTTGCTACGGACATCGCCGAATGGCTGGTGCGCCAGGGAGTGACGTTCCGAGAAGCCCATGAGATCGCTGGTGCCTGCGTGTCCGCTGCTGAAGCCCGCGGGGTCGAGCTGCATGAACTCACCGACGCGGAGTTCCGTGATGTTTCCACGCATTTGTCTCCGGAGGTGAGGCAGGTGCTGAGCGTGGAGGGATCGGTGGATTCGAGAAGCGCGTTTGGCGGCACAGCGAGGCAGCGGGTACGAGAGCAACTTGCTGACGTGGATGGTCTCCTCGCGAGCGCCGACCGCTGGGCCCGTGGCACCGACTGAGTCACGTCGAGTTCTCGGCTTCGTGCCGGGGGTGTGGTGGGCTGCGGCAGGAACGGTAATCGTGGTCATCACGGTTGTGTCGCTCTTGCCACCACGTGGAACGCCGGGGCCACAGATCGCCGATCTTGGCGAGGTGCTCGCGACCATCGGCCACATCACGGGTTACCTGCTCCTCGGCGGACTCGTCGTCCTCGCGCAACGTCTTCCACAACCGTGGCTGGTGTGGATGATCGTGTCCGGATACGGAGCATTCATCGAGATCATGCAGGGGCTTTTCGCGCTCCGGTCCTTTCAATGGAGTGACATCGTCGCGAACTGTGTGGGCGCGGGGGTGGGAATCAGCATCGCGGTGATCGTGCGCCGGCGATGGGACCGGCCAGGTCCCCGGCTGGGCATGGAGGAATCTGGGTGAGCCGTCGGTTGCTCGGACGTCCCGCAGATGAGGTGGCACCCCGACTTCTCGGTTCCGTGCTCACTGTTCTTTCCGCGGAAACACCGGTGAGCGTGCGCATCACCGAGGTCGAGGCATATGCCGGGGTGGGGGAGGACCCGGGATCGCATGCGTATCGCGGTCAGACAGCGCGCAACGCCACCATGTTTGGTCAGGCCGGCCTGCTCTACGTCTATTTCACGTACGGCATGCATTGGTGTGCGAATGTCGTGACCGGATCAGATGGTCAAGCCGGGGCGGTGCTTCTCCGTGCCGGCAAGGTGATTGAGGGTGTTGATCTGGCCCGGGAGCGTCGGACGAGCGCGACGTCTGATCGCGACCTTGCCCGCGGGCCGGCGCGATTGACCAAGGCGCTCGGGCTCGATGGGAGTGCCGATGGCGTCGACCTCTTCGCGGGTCAGAACATCCGGTTGCGGCTTGCGTCCCGTCCGATCACCCCGGCTGTCGTCACTCCGCGAACCGGTGTGGCCGGAGCGGGTGTGCACACTCCCTGGCGCTTCGCCCTGGACGACCCAACTGTCAGTCCATATCGCCCAGCCCAACGGCGACGTGTCGCAGGGATGGGGAAGGATATGGGCTCGTGAACATGCTGATTGAAGATCTGACCTGGCGGGGGCTCATCGCCCAGAGCACCGATCTCGACGCCCTACGGTCGGAACTCGATGCCGGTCCGATGACGCTCTATTGCGGATTTGATCCCACCGCACCCAGCCTTCATCTGGGCAATCTGCTGCAGATCCTCACGGTGCGGCGATTTCAACTCGCCGGTCACCGTCCACTGGCATTGGTTGGCGGAGCCACTGGATTGATCGGTGATCCAAAATCGAGTGGTGAGCGCACCCTGAACGCGACGGACATCGTGGAAGAGTGGGCAGCCCGCGTCCGGGGTCAACTCGAGCGCTTCTTCGACTTCGAGGGCCCTGCTGCAGCTCGCATGGTGAACAACTACGACTGGACCCATGACGTCAATGTCATCGAGTTCCTGCGCGACATCGGAAAGCACTTCTCGGTCAATCGCATGCTGGATCGGGAGGCAGTTGCTGCACGCCTCGCCGCGGGTGGCATCTCTTTCACAGAGTTCAGCTACCAGGTGTTGCAGGCGCATGACTATCTGCAACTGTTCCGCCGCTACGACTGTCGGCTGCAGACAGGTGGATCGGATCAGTGGGGAAACATCACGGCAGGAGTTGATCTCGTCCGTCGGGTGGAGTCTGAGTCGGTGCACGCCTTGACGACGCCTTTGGTGACGAAGTCGGACGGAACCAAGTTCGGAAAGACCGAGAGCGGAACGATCTGGCTTGATCCTGACATGACCAGCCCGTATGCGTTCTATCAGTTCTGGCTCAACAGCGATGACCGTGACATCTCGACATACGGGCGCCTGTACAGCCTGAAGGCACACGAGGAATTGCTCGCCTGGGAAACAGCGACACAGGATGCTCCGCAGAAGCGGGAAGCCCAACGGGGTCTGGCGGAAGAGCTCAC
>Ga0075480_10003404_pt1 | contig 10180 bp, 9 predicted proteins | sample DEB08_DNA_7_FD_81590 | JGI IMG/M metagenome (GOLD analysis project Ga0075480, IMG submission 81590) | Aqueous microbial communities from the Delaware River and Bay under freshwater to marine salinity gradient to study organic matter... | ecosystem: Environmental > Aquatic > Marine > Coastal ...
AATCTCTTCAATACAGCTTGGAATGAAGCTCAGTTTGCCACACTATCCCGTTTAGCTGATGAAGCAGCGCTTGTAGAAGAAATCCACTTTACCCCAGGGGTTCCCTTTTTCGCCAAAGTTCAACTCAGCTTGCGATGGTAAAAACACAAAACACATGCCCTGTTGAATCTTAATGTGAACAAAATTCACATTCCGGGATTATTTATAGTATAAATTTTAAATGATGAAAATTCTGGCATTCGGGGCAAGTACGAGCAGCAAGTCTATCAACAAAAGACTGGCCCATTACACTGCAGGTCTTTTCAATGATTTTGAAGTGACAGCAATAGATCTTCGTGACTATGAACTTCCATTATACAGCGAAGACTATGAAAACGACAAAGGATTTCCCGAAAATGCCCGACGGTTTCATGAGCTTATCAAAAATCATGATGGCATCATTATATCACTGGCAGAACACAATTCAAATGTCACAGCTGCCTATAAAAATCTTGAAGACTGGGCCTCTCGTTTTGAAGGGTCTACTTGGAGAGATCGCAAGGTGTTTTTATTATCAACATCCAATGGTAAGCGTGGAGGAGCCGGCGCCATGAAGCTGACACGTGATATCATGCCCTGGCGTGGCGGTAATGTAGTTGCCCATTTCTCCTTGCCGGAATTCTCCCAAAACTTTTCCGATAATGATGGTATCCTTGACGAAGATCTGAAAAGCCAGTATCTGGAGCAGGTAGATGCCTTCAGGAAGGCACTGCATGAAAACCAGGACAAGTCTTAGCCTCATTCCATCCTAATTGACTATCTTTTAGGGAAAGATGTTGTATGAAAAACCTTATCCCTATCCTATGGATGCTTTTGCTTATATTCCTGAGCATCATATTGGAATCACCTATTCCGGTAAAGCCACATGATTATGAAGGTTTTTCAGCCCTGAATGCAAAGAAGCATATGGATATAATGGCTTCAGAATGTCATTTCATGGGAACAGAAGAAAACCGGAAGGTCAGAGACTATATCCTTGGTGAATTTGAAAAGCTGAATATTCCTACAGAAGTATTCACCGGTTACTGTGAGCAAGCCTATGGCTCCTACAAACAAATCGCAAAAACCGAGAATATAATAGCCACCATAAAAGGAAGCGGCACAGGTAAAAGCCTTGTTTTGGCCGGACACTACGACAGTGTATTGAGCGCCCCTGGGGCTGCAGATGACGTGCATGCTGTAGCCTGTATGATAGAAACGGCCCGCTTACTGAAAGATGAAAATCTCAAAAATGATCTTGTATTCCTGATTACGGATGGTGAAGAACAGGGCTTATTGGGAGCCAAGGCCTTTGTTGAAAGCAAAGACCTCAGCAGTATCGGCATGGTGCTTAATTACGAAGCCCGCGGAAACAGTGGTGCCGGAATATTCTTTGAATGGTCCGAAGGCAATGCCTGGCTGGCAAAAGAGATGCGCAAAGCAGCAAGCAATCCCGTTGCCAGCTCAATGGCCTATGAAATATATAATAAGCTACCCAACGATACTGACTTCACGCACTTCAAGACAGCAGGCCTTAAAGGCATTAACCATGCTTTCATTGACGGCTTCAGTTTTTATCACAACCCGGCAGATACACCTGAGCGAATCAACATGCGATCCGTACAACACACAGGTGAAAACATGTGGCGCATGGCCATGCATTTTGGCAATGCCGACATCAGTGATATTCCAACAGACACCAACGCATCGTTTTTTAATTTCTTCGGACTCCTGGTGATCTATCCTGCAAGCCTTGATTTTATAATTCTACTTCTACTGCTTGCTGTTACCGGATTATGTTTTTATCGAGACCTCAAGACCGGCCTGTCAATCAAGAGCATCCTGTATCATCTCTTTATCATCATCATTTGCAGTATACTTTCCGTCGTGAGCTGCATAGGCCTGAGTTTTTTACTGTTTGATATATATCCGCAGTATGCACACTTTTATACGGGACAGTTTTACAATCACAAATGGTATATCCTGGCAGCCATCGGAATCGCCATTATTTTTTTAAAGCTCCTGAATTCAGACCTGGAGAATTTGAAAGCTCTGCAATCAGCTGGACTGACTTTATTATGCCTTATTGCTGTACTCAGCTACCTTGTCTTGCCGACCGCCTCGTATTTGATAGCAATCCCTGGGTTAGGACTCAGCCTTTATTACTATGCTTCACACTATCCCCTCAAGGATAAGCCCCTCAATAAAAACTATCTCAGATACCTTTTAAGTACAGTTGTACTTGGTGTATGGGGACCGGTTATTATTACATTATTCCTAGCTTTCAGTATCAAATTATTATTTGTACCTGCCCTTATGGCAATATTGATCCTATTGGCATCAGTTATTCTGTTTCCGGAAACATGGGAAGGCAAACATTATATTTACCTCGGCATACTATTCCTGCTTTCCGGTCTGGGAGCCGCACATTGGTATTCATCACCGACGCCTGAAAAACCTCTGCCATCCAGTCTTTACTATCAATACAATGTCGATAGTAAAAATGCTTATTGGATTACGAATGACCCGGATATAAATGAGGGCAACAGATCAATAATGGCTGAAGCTGAAAAAATAGAACTGCCATTACCAATAAGAAAAAAGCTCGCTGTAAAAACCACTGTACAACCCGCTGTATCAATACCGATTGTAGCAAGCGACAGCTCAGGAACTCGTATCTTTATAAAATCAGAAGATGAAGTCTTTAAATCAAGAATGCTGATACAAAACACCTCCAATATCAAGAGCCTCGAATTAAATGGTTACCCGGCATTGGCAAATAATCAATCAGAAAATATCTTCTATGTCGACCTGCTGGGTTTTACACAGGACAGTATTGAAATTAGATTTAGTAAAAAAGATACTTTGAAGATGGATACCCTATGGCTAAGTTCCAAGATGGGAACATTACCACAGGATGTAGACTTACCTGACAATTATATCAGAAAAGATGCTTACACCGAAATCATTCAAAGTATTATATTTTAATTTATAAAGGCCAAATAATTTTATTCAGGTATTCAAAAGCCCGGATACCCTGTAAGCCTCCTGTATGCAGGTAAAGAACGCGAGAATTGGATTTCAGTGTTCCTGACTTTATACAATCCAAAAGAGCATACATAGTCTTTAGGTTATATACCGGATCTAAAGGTACTGCATACTTATCAAAAAAAACCTTATACCATTCAAGTAGAGCTTCAGGAACTTTTGCAAAGCCACCAAAATGATAGTTGTTCAATACAGACCAATTTGGTTTTTCACTATCCAGGCTGTACCTTATGGTAATTTCAAGTTCTGTATTCCTTAGTGCATTCACCACACAAACCTTGGTTTCAGGAGAGGACACTTCAATTATACCGCTCGCTGTCATGCCGGTACCAGCGGATAAAAAAATATAATCATAATGGTCTTCCAGCTCTGCTACTATTTCCATAACGCCTTGTTTGGCCATCGTATTGGAACCTCCTTCCGGCACGATAAAAGGCTTTTCAAATGAATCCAGAATCTTTTGAATCTCTTCACTCTTTTCCTTCAATCGATAGGCAGATCTGGAAACAGGAATCAATCGCATACCTGCCTCACGTGCATCATTTAGTGTAGGGTTGTCGGGATCATCAACCTCTCCCCTGACTATAGCCGTAACGGGAATATTATAGTCTTTGCAATAAGGCCAAGGCATGGATATGATTGGAGAAGGCACCGCCATAGCTGACAAGTTGAGAATAGGAACCATTCAAAAAATGTGCGGCATTGTATTTCAGCTTACGCCATTTATTGCCACCGTAGCCGGGATGGATCATATCTTCACGCTTAACAAAGACCTTTATACCATCTTCAAATTGGTCAAGGAACTGTATCGGACTGGGAACTTGAGGCCTCATATGGATTGTCGAATAAAAGATTTTACGTGGATCAGGTATGATGTCCCCTGATCTTTTCGAGAGTCAATTTCCATACTCCCCTTTAAATAGTTTACACGTGACTTGATGTTTCCCATGCCCATACCCGCATAACTTTCACTCGTATCGAAGCCAACACCATCATCCTCCACGTGTATCACAATATTATCGTGTTCCATATTAAGCTGGACTAGGATTTCGGATGCCCTGGCATGCTTGATAGCATTATTCAATATTTCCTGTACAATGCGATAGATACCAAGTGCTACCTGCTGATCCATTTTTGTAGGAATATCAAAATGCTGAAAAGTAATTTCCGGTCCTCCTTCTATTTCATAGCGGTTGACCAGGTCATTTATGGCTGGAATCAAACCCAGCCTGCTCAGGGCCCCCGGTTGAAGGTTTTGAGAAATGCTTCTTACTTCTGAAACAGCTACATCAATCAGGTCGGTTGTGCTCTTGCGTTCATCATCCATCTTACCAGTCGAGTCCAAGTCAAGATTATCAACTTTCAATTTAATTGTGGACAAGAGTCCGCCCAGGCTGTCGTGTAAGTCCTTGGCTATACGTTCCCGCTCAATTTCCTGTCCATTGATCATCGACTGCATGGAGTTAATCTGGATTTTATCCTGCAACTCGTTAATTTTCTGCCTGTTGATTTCATCGTTTTGCTTTTCAATAATGCGTGCAGTCTCTATCTTTTCTTTATAAAAGCGGACTATGTAGTATATGCCAAGTAGCAGTCCGCCCAAAGCGATGATAAGAACTATAAGTGCTCTTTTCTGCTGCTGATTTGATTCGTGGGCAAATTCAATTTCCAGTTCCTTGAGTTTGATCTCAGTACTCTTTTGCCGGGTTTCAAACTTGTTTGTAATGGTGCTGACGGCAATAATCCTGTTTTCATTCAAAATGCTGTCTTGCAAGCTGGAGTAAAGCTTGACATAGCGATAGGCGTTCCCAAAATCAGATAAACTGTCATAAGCAGCTGCCAATTTATTGTACACCCCCAGGCGATCCTTATTGTAAGGAATACTGTAGAGTAATGACAGGCTTTCTTCAAAATCCAATATGGCCTTTAAAAATTCAGAATTCTGAAAATTTATATTCCCCCGGGCAGCCAGGCATAATGCCTTTTTAATAGCTGAGTTTAAGTGATGGCTCTTCTCAATACAGATATTGGCCAGAACCATAGCTGTATCCAGGTCCTGGACAAGATCAAAATACCTGATCTTTTCTATCAGGTAATTAATTTCCAGTTCCGGGTTATCGATTTGATCAATAAATGCCCCCGCTTTATCCAGTGACTCAACTGCTGCTTTTACATCAAGATTTTCGAAATCAATTTTGAAAAGCTGCAATTCAATTTCCGCGGATCTCTTGGCATCACCAGAGCGTTTATAATATCCCGCCAACTGAACGAGTTCATCATATGCATCCTCGAACATAGCGTTTTCTATCATCTGCCTGGCAATGTGATACCGGATATTCTGAATGCCAGAACTGTCCTTCACCACTTTATAATAATCCAATGACCTGGACAAGTAATCAAACGATCGTTCAGAGTTTTTACGTATACGCTCTTCAAAGAGGGCCAAATGGAAATATGACCTTGCCAGTCCCGAAAAATCACTGGCCTCACGTGCATCATTCAGGTTTTGGATAATAGCATCATAGGAAAGTCGGGATTGTGCCACAAGATGATGCGGTTGCACAAAAGACAAAGCGATACTCATAAACACTAAACCGATAATATTCCTACAATTCACAATCATATAATCAACAGCAAATTAATCCTTGCCTTCATCAATTTCAAATCAATTATCCGAACTTCTATGCGGGACATAAAAAAAGAGCTCTCATCGTTATGAGAACTCTTCTTCAATTTTGCAATAGTCAATCCCAATGAGTTTATACTTGACACCCCGAAGGGTAATTCAATTCAAAAAGGAACCGGCACTGTTATCCTGGGCCGTGGGAAAAACTAAGTCTGTATTCGCTGAGCTTGAGATGACCGGTTCCAAACGTATTAACTAACCTAGAATTCTGAAAACCAACTAAAACTATTCTGGTCAATTTTTATGATGCTTCCATCATAAGTGAGTATCAAATCAATCACTTCATAAAGATCAATCAGTTCCTACGTCAAATCGTCGTTGGTTTCACCCAATTTTTTATAGGGGATTACCCCCAATTTTTTATAGCTTGAGTTAATCTATCTTTATACCTATAATTCCAAGCCTGTCCAATGATTAGAATATTGATAGCAGATGACCATGCCATGTTTGCCGATGGTATCGCCTCCATCCTTAATAATGAAGACTCAATGGAGGTAGTGGGACGCTGCCTTGATGGTCCTTCTGTCTTAGAATATCTTAAATCAAATCCGGTGGATATCCTTCTTCTCGACGTTAACCTTCCCGGCATGAGTGGCATCGAAGTGTGTAAAGAGGTAAGCATAAAGTTTAGAGACACAAAAGTACTGGCCATATCCATGTTTAACGAAGAGAGCTTTGTCACAGAGATTCTCAATAATGGAGCAATGGGTTATATTCTGAAGAATACCGGCCGTGATGAACTGATGAAGGCCATCAATACTGTTCTTGGTGGCAAATCCTATTTCAGTGATGATGTAACCCAGACCATCATGAAGGGTCTTATGAAGCACAGGACGGCATCCAAAAAGAAAGAACCGGAACTGCCAAAAATATCCCGGCGCGAGAAGGAGGTCCTGGAGTTGATCATTAAAGAATATACCACCCAGGAAATTGCTGACGAACTCTTTATCTCTTTGAAAACCGTGGAATCACATCGTTCCAACCTCCTTGCCAAACTCAATGCCAGGAATACAGCAGGGCTTGTTCGTATAGCTTTGGAAAAAAATCTATTAGGCGAAGAGTAAGCTTCTAAATTGAATCAAATAATTAATTGAGTTCAATATGTAAAGCCACAGCTATAATTCCTTTATAACCATCAAATTCATCATTCCAGTCTTCTTCACTTCCATCAGTAAGTTCCTCGGCTTCTTCAGCTTTATCGACATAGGATTTAAGAATATTTAAGTCAGGAATATGATCATCATCAAAACGCATTTGACGCATCGCTTTAGTTTTTCCCTCCTGGGCATTGCCCAATATCTGGTTTTGATCTTAAGAAAGATACCATGGAAAGCTAAACTTAACTAAAGTAGATTTAAAGCCGCTTGTATTGCACCATTTGCCTGAACATATCACTTATGGATTCCTTAACCGGACGGTAATGGATATCTAATTTTTCCTTGCTTTTTGTATTGTCTGCTTTCCAGGTATAAGCTAAATTCCGGGAGACCATTTTTCTGGAGATACCTTTCAGTGGCCCAAATAACCAGACCAAAAACTTTGGCGAATGCTTTTTTGGTAAATGGTGACTGCCTCCAAATTCATCCTGGAGGTAAGTGGCCAGACTGAGAAAGTCCTCCGTCTTGTGAGAAATAATGTGCCTCCCCTCTGCTTCAGGATAAAACCCGGCCCTGTAATGTGCTTCAGACAGGTCACGCACATCCACTACACCAAGACTGTATGCCGGGGCACCTAGACGCATATTTCCATCACCGATTTGCCTGACAATATTAAAACTCTCTGAACGCGCATAGGGATTGACCGCAGGCCCGATAACCAAAGATGGATTAATAACTACTAAATCCCAACGATCCTGCAAGGCAGCCAAGCGCCAGGCCTCCTTCTCAGCAAGTGTTTTTGAATAGGCATAGGGCTGATGATTTAGTGAACTGCTTGTATTCCAATGGTCTTCGGTAAAAGCCTCTTCCTCTATATCCTCCAGATCTGCGTTATCACCATATATAGCGGCTACACTGCTTGTCAAAACAATGCGCTTGACCGATGGACATTTGTTGGCAGACTCCAGAACATTTTGTGTCCCTTTCAATGCGGGGTCAACCAGCTCTTTTTGGGGATCGTTGACATTCAAGCTAAAGGGAGATGCCGTATGAAAGACCAGCTCACAGCCATCCATGGCTTCATCATAAGAGCCATAATCTAGAAGATCGGCTTTATAATATCTTATGGTCCCCTCAAGTCTTTCTGCCAATGCATCCAAGTATTGAGTTTTTTCTTTGTTGTCAGGATTACGGATAGGCGCATGAATAGTGAATCCCTCCGCTAAAAACTTTTCTACAAGAGCTCCTGCAACATATCCTGTTGCACCGGTAAGCATTACTGGTTTTGATTTATCAATCATTGTCATTGTCAATTTTCTTATTTAGTAAGGCTAAGCAAGCTTTAGTTTTTTCTTTGCAAAATATTTTATCATTAAGCGCCATTTTAAAGAACATATAAAGTTAGTACATTACAATAATTTAAATTCAAAACAAAAACACTCACATGAGAAATCACGTAGTATTATTCATATGCGCCCTCTTTTGTAGCATTGGCAGCATACAATCACAAAACGCCCCTTCCAACAATGCCCCATCTAAAGGCTATGACATAGGCTTGAACTCTTATCACAGCTATCTTATGATGGAGCCCAATCAAAACCTTAGAAAGCTTAAGGTATTGATGGAGTCCAAAGAAAAAGGCTTAATTCCTGATCGTTCTTTAACTTTTGGCTTCTCTTTAATTGGCATAGCAGACTACCACAAATCAAATATAGACGATAAGTTTGGCTACCTGATGCGTCACCCGACATCCAACAACCAGATTGGAGATGTGGTCTCAGAGGCCGTCTTACACTCCGCACAATTGTCCATGACGGCATCCATAAATTCCTGGATTACCGCCTATGGAGAACTTCTCTATGATCCACAACAAAGCTTCGGTGCCGGAACCATTACCACCTTGACACGTAACCAGGTTCAATTGAGAGTAGGTGTTGTAGTACTTGGTAATACAGCTAAATTTCCACTATACGTTTCGATTGGTAAAATGGATATTCCATTCGGCCAGACCAACAGTGTGAGCCCATTTACAAATTCAACGATGTGGCACGCATTCGGCGGTCTTGCTTATTCTGCCATTGTCGGTTTCAACAAGTACGGATTGAATGCCAATATTTCATTGATCCAGGGTGGCGCGCAGTTTAGAGCAATCAATGCGCCTGTTCAAGGTACATCTGTTCCTTCAAGATTGAACAACTTTGCTGCTGATTTGAATTATACATTCTCACCGATTCAAAACGTAGAAGTCAGAATAGGAGGATCCTATTTAAAAGGTACGGCCTACTGTCAACCATGGCCTGTTGTACACTTCATGCCATGTGAAGAATCAAATGGTGCATATACATTCTATGGTAGCATTATGATCAATAATCGTCTTTTCCTTAAAGGAGGATTTGCTGAAACGGAAGATGTATGGCCAGGTACATTTAACCCGGCTCCTCCGCTCAATGAATTTGCAGCTTCAAAAGTTTCGTCACTGGATTATGGTGCCGTATACCGCATAAATACTACAGGTGATATTCTTTATTCGCTTTCCGGAGAATTTTCAAACTTCGTTGCTGGTCCTGAAGGATCACCATGGGAAAGACAAAACCAGATTGTGATTGGTATCAATGGTGAGGTTCAACAGACAACACGATTGTTCGTTGAATTTGTTAGAACAGAAGGATATGTGCCACTTAATTGGATCAGCGGCGGAAACTTTGATGATCCTGGCATTACACACAGCAGCAATGAAGCAAACACATTTGGTTTTGTAATAGGCGCTATGGTATCACTCTAGAAAAGACTTCTTAAGCTTATAAAAAAGGCAGCTATCTAATGATGGCTGCTTTTTTTATTTGGGATAAATTTAAATACCTCATTAGATGTGATAGGTATTTATAATTAGATTAAGTTTTATAATGCTTTATAAAATGATTGAGGACAATCTTAGGCTTATGTGTACAGAGAGACATTTTTAAATAAATCCTTTTTATAAGACAAAAATTTGAACGAAAAGAGGAAAATTTCCTTAAATATTATAAGCATATTCACTTGCTTTTGCACTGACAATGCTTATGGACATCACCAATAAATAAGAATACATTAGAATCATGCACAATCTAAGATACCTCGTCTGCCTTTTACTTTGTTCGCTAGGACTCCATGTGTCGGGCCAGGCTTTATTCTCTGAAAATTTTGAAAGCGGTGCTTTGCCATCTAACTGGGAAGTACAGACACTGGCTACTGATGGTGGCTGGCGCGTTGGGAATTCACAATCTCTGTCAAGCGGCTATTTCCCGATTCAAAGCAACAACTCCTCATTTTTTGCGGGGACAAATGATGATCA
>Ga0075480_10003406_pt1 | contig 10174 bp, 9 predicted proteins | sample DEB08_DNA_7_FD_81590 | JGI IMG/M metagenome (GOLD analysis project Ga0075480, IMG submission 81590) | Aqueous microbial communities from the Delaware River and Bay under freshwater to marine salinity gradient to study organic matter... | ecosystem: Environmental > Aquatic > Marine > Coastal ...
GAAAACTCTTATCTGCATATCGAAGGCTATGCCCTCTGTTTTGTACGGCCGCTAAAACTACCTCACGATCTTTTTTTAAATCATCACTTACATATTCCAACGACATCCCATTTTTATTCATGACTTTCATCGCCACTGCTTTATTAGATTTTAATGCTTCACTCGCAAACTGGTAGGGACTAAAAAACGATTCTTTTTTTTCGAGCGCCGCTAAAAGAACTGACTCATCATTTCTAAATTCCTCGGAAAGTTTTTCAAAAGCCCTCGGGGTTCGCTCCACCGAAGCCATAACAATTTGTTTGTTACTTTTTAGTTCATCGGCAACTTTGTCAAATGACCATCCTGATTTTACAGCTGCACAAAGCACTTCTATATCCTTTATAAATTCTTGGGGAACATAATCATCGTTAGAAGCGTTCGAATTATATCCATCCGTATCACGCTGATAGGCTAAAATCAGCAACTCTTTATTTTTTTTAAAACTCGCATCAATGTTACCAAATCCACCATATCCATTTTTCTGAATTAATGCTTTTGCGACATCAATATCTTTTTTTAAATCTTCACTTATTTCACCAAAATAAAAACTGCTCTCTTCTATTTTTTTTAAAAGACTTTCCTTTGTAAATTCTTCTGACATGACGGCTCCTTGTTATTAGTCAAATTTGTCTGTTTATCTTGGACAAGACAAATTTATGTCATCTATGTTAATATATAGTTATGAAAGCAACATTAGATCAAATTATTGAGATAAAGAACGAAGAGCCTGTCATTAGAGACAATGTCCCCTCTGATTTTTACCAAAAAGGGATATATCAATGGTGGCATGAAAAATATGGATGTCTTTATGTTGGCATCAGCGCCGTGGAGACAGACAAAAAAGAGGATGGAATGCCGCTAAGAGCTTTGCATCATACAAGAAAATTACTTGCAAAGGAGAAGGGCAATACACAACCCACTAAAAAATGGTCAGCATTTTCAAAACAATTTTTAGAGGGAAACCATCAACTTCAAGAAATTGAAGTGGTCTACGATTTGTATCCATCAAAATCTAAACAAGAGTTAGAAAAAATTGAAAAAGAATTAATTACAAGTCTTAACCCCATTTGTAATTCTTAGTTGCCCTCAAATAGGCACTATTAGAAAGCGCTCCTCTAATAGTGCCTTAAAATCATTTTTTTGAAAAAGCACCAGCAATGATGCCGGCGGGTATTGCAACCGTGCCAATGCCAAAGACAGTAATAATGATTGTAAATAATTTTCCTAAAAAAGTTATCGGGTAGACATCACCGTAACCAATTGTCGTTAAAGTGATTGTCGCCCACCAAAAAGCTCTGGGGATACTGCCGAATTGTTCTGGTTGAATGTTGCCTTCAACTAAATATAGACAAACAGAAGCCACAAATATGACAAAAATTGTAATGGAGATACTTAATATAATTTCTTTTTTTTTCTCCGCCAATACTCCAAATACATCTCGGATAAATTTAGTTTGAGAGATCACCTTGGCCATTTTTAAAATTCGAAAAAGTCTAAAAAGCCGAAGTAAAAAAAATTGAGGGCTATTTGAAAATAAGAAAAAAGGAAGAAAAGATAATAAATCAATAATTGAATAAAAAGAAAAAAAATATCTTAAGTGCCCAAGTCTTGATTGGTATGTGTCAGTGTAGCGAATAGTGAAAAATCTAATTAAATATTCAATTAAAAAAAAGATTGCAAAAAAGTTATTCACATAAAAAAAATAACTACTAAAAGTTTGATAAATACTGTCTTCTGACTCTATTACCGCAACAAAGACTGATAATAAAATAAACACAAGTATTGCTTTTTGGACAGGATTAAAATTATTATCGACATTATGTAAATCTTTGAGAAATTTGGTAATTGGTTTGTTAGGCATTTTAATTCATCGACTAATATATATAATCTAGTAAATGTGGAAGTATTTTAAATATAAATTTGATAGAGCTTTAGAGAAAAGTTTCTTAAATCTTGTTTTTTTCCTTTTTTTGGTCAGCGTTGTTGGAATATTACTTCTATCAATAGTATTTTATGCTTTGTACCTTTTTCAAATTGTTTCGTTAGAAGGTAGGTTTTTCACTTTTGTATGGAATACTTTTGGATATTTTATTGATGTTGGTACCATTGCCGCTGAGGGTTATGCCGACAATACTGCATGGGATAAATTTCTTAAAATTTTTATCACCCTGTTTGGTGTCATAATTTTTTCAACTTTTATTGGTATAGTCAGTCAAGCCATATCGGCTAGAGTCGAGCTTTTAAGATCGGGCAATGGTCCTGTGTATGAAAATGATCATATCATAATTTTTCACTTCACAAGAAAACTCATCCCCCTTTTACAGGAACTTTTTCAGGCTTTCGATGATCATCAATATAAAACGTCTATCGTAGTTGTATCAAAATATCTTCCTTTTGAGGCTCAAAGCAAAGTTGAGTCATACTTGAATATACCGAAAAATGTTAATTTAATTTTTAGAACTGGTTATGCTTGGCAGAAAAAAATTCCCTCTATTGTGAACTTGCAAGAGGCAAAAGAATTAATTCTATTAAAACCAGATATTGATGAAGAATTTAGAAACATCGAAGACTGTGACATTGAGGTCGGCAAAGGTATTACGACTCTGTTAGAGTCAAGTTATTTTAACAGAAGCAAGACTAATGTCATATGTGAATTTTTTACCAAACAAAAATCTGAACTTTATCGAAACTATGTCTCTGATATTTTAAAAGAAGATAGCAATACTAATATCAAGAAATCCAAGAATAAAATATTATTTGTTGAAGTAGAAGACTGTCGAGCAAATTTAATTTCACAAGCGATCATCACGCCCGATGTACTGGAAATTTATGATGAAATATTTAGCTCTACAGGTTCGGATATTTATTTTATTGAAATTCAAAAACTCAAACCAGAACTGCAGGATATCTGTCAACAGTTTGATAATCACTATTTAAAAGATTTGAATGCCAAGCTTTATAAATCAATTTGTATTGGCACTTTTCAACAAGATAAAGATTTCGAAGAAAGCAGCAAAACAGAAGTAGACATTGCAATTAATTCTAAAGACAAAATATCTTTTTCTTCTATCTCTGGTTTTGTTTTTATTGCTCATGATTTAGAGGAGATACTAGCTGATATTCAATCTATTGATGGCGTAGCCAAAGAGCCAATGCCAGTTACTCAACTAAATTGTTTAGAAGATAGGGAAGATATCAATGCGGTTTTAATATCTGATAAAGTTGATTTCAATAGATTAAATAAAATTTTAAATATGATCAGCAATAATCAAGAATTAAAAATTTCTTCACTTAAATTGTTACATGATAACTATATCAATAAAGAAAATTTAGAATCTTTAAAAATAGATTTTAGCAATCAAGGCTACACTTTTATTACCGAAAAAATTAATTTTCATGAATTTCGCAATGAAAGTAGATATCCCTATGAAATTTTAAACAAAGTTTTCAATGGTTTTAATAAAATAATTTGTATTTATGACGATATTGTTGATGAAGACGACAACATTAACAATATTAAAGATAATAAAGTAATTGATACCTTTAATTTACTGACATTTATTAACAAAACCGAAAAGGCTATCGTTAATAATCAAATATCCTTTATTACGGAAGTGGGCGGTTTTAAAACCAAACAGCTTTTAGAAAATAATAGAAAATTTTATTATAATCCTTTTTTTGGTGAGGATATTATCGATCTAAATACTATATCAAGTAAAATTATTGCCTCAGGCGTAGTGGATAGCCGCAATGTTCAATTAATTAATTCATTTTTAGGTACAGGCCCTAAAATTAAAAGCTATACAGTGAATAATGAAATATTAAACACTTCCTTTGATGAACTAGAGTATTATTTTGCAAATGAAAAAGGAGAAATTATTATAGGCATCGTTGATTATGATTTAGCGCCATCGAATAATACGGGGTCTCAAAATAGAAAAAAGATAAATCAAATATTAGTTAATCCCGATCAACGCCAAATTTTTGAGCTCTCTAAAGGCGATAGAATAATCACAATTATTTAAATTTCAAAAAAACAGTTTTGATATTTTTCCCATTTTTGATAGCCAATTTACAATATAACAATGCCTTTGAATATGATTTAATAATCCCGTTATGAATTACTCTCAATTCATCAAGGGCTATAAAAACAATATAGCTAGTCAATATGTTTTTTACGAGCTCGATAAAATTGATCAGGTCATAGGCCAAGAATACTACTGCTCAAAAAAAATAGACGGCCAAACATTTTTTTTAGTTATGGAAAATAACCATATAAAAATTTTTAGCTCATCCCTGATTGATTATTCTGAGCAATTAACGCATATCATTCAAGCTGTTCAATCAAAAAAAATAAATGAAAATATTATTTTTGTAGGTGAATTATATGATTCCAAAAAAGAAAGAGAGCGCAATGGTGATGTAAAAGTAGGTTTGGCTAATAAAAAATTAGCAGCATCATTGTCTTTAGCACTTTTTGATATTGTCTACGAAGAAACACCTTCTGCTCCATTTCAAAAAAAATTTGAAAAATTATCCAAGGCTTTTGGTAATAATCAATCTGATGTAATTTATGCATTAGAACAACAACTTTTATCTAAAGAGCAAATTAAACAATTTGCTGAGCAACAATTCAAAAATAATAGCGAAGGAGTAATTATTCGAAATGACTCCAAAATTATCAAAATTAAAAAAGAAGAAACTCTCGATGCTATTGTCTTGGGTTTTACTTTAGAGGAAGATCAAACAACACTTCGTTCTATTAGTTTTGGAATATTCAAAAATCAAAATTCACTTCTATTTATAGGATCTTCTGGGAATTTTGATTCTTCGATCCAAAAAAATGATTTATTAAACCAATTGCAAAAAAACATTGTTTCATGTGACTATATTCAAACAGCAAGCAATGGAGCTGCTTACCAATTTGTAAATCCAAATATTGTGGTGAGAGTTAAGTTTTTTGATTTTCAAATAGAAAAAAGCGATGAAAATACAATAAAAAAACCATTATTTTTTTATGAGAATAATACTCTTCAGTGTATAGGTAAAAACCAATCATTATCTTTGATAGCAAGCGTTGTTGAAGAAATTCGATCAGATAAACAAGCCACTATTGAACAATGTGGTCTTAGTCAGATTACTCGCTTATCAGGGTTAGATGAGGATTATTTTAATACCAGTTTAGATTTTAACAAATTAGCAAAATCAGAAATTCGACAAATAAAAACATTTGTGAAAGAGAGCAAAAAAGGACGAGCCATTAGAAAGTTCATGCTCTGGAAGACGAATAAACAAGATACGGGAGCATACCCTAATTATATTTTTTATTATTTAGACTACTCTGAAGGACGAAAAGATCCCATGAAAAGAGACCTCAAACCCTTTGAAGAAGAAAAAATAGCAATAAAATTTTTTAATGCCTCGATGGAAGAAAATGTAAAAAAAGGCTGGGAAGAACACGTTTATGGCTAGGGAGATACAACTACTATTAGATAACAATTTATCTTCTTTTACTTTTAAAAAAATTAGCAGAGAGGATTTATATGGATATAAAAAAAGAATTGCGCTAGATCATAAAAATCAACCTTGTTCGAGAATACAAATCGATGAAGACACTGGTAGTGTTATCCCCTCAGGAGGTTTAGAGGGAGTGTATATCGATACTAAATTTAATTTTATAGAAAAAGAGAATTTAGATGTTCGGGACGCTAATTTTCAAACGCTAAAAAAATTAGAATCAACATTAGGTGTACCGCAAAAATTAAATCCCATTAGTGCGGACGTAGTTCTAAATTTAGAGGTAAGCTCAGTTTATTTGCTGACGCCCAGCGAGCTAGACGCCAAACTAAAAGAAAGACTTATACAAGGAGAATTATTTCAATTTTCATTTAATTATTATGCAGATTACAATTTAGAAACTGGGGTTTTGTTAAATTCGACAGATAATCTCTTTTGTTTAATAGGCAATATCTGCCCATCTGATTGGGTTGAAGAGAATACGCAACCTATGATTATCGAGGATGTGATTGATGAGGAAGATCTGGACTTCCAAATGTTTTAATGTTTTACCGTCAAATACATATTGCTGATCATAAGGGGAGAGAGTCGACGGTTTCTTTTGCCAGTCTTCGTCACAAACAAGAACTAAACTACTCTTATAATAATGAATCTGTTCAGCATGTTCGACTCTTATCGGACTCTAAAGAGACAAATATTCAAACTTTATCTAATCAATATAAAACTGATTTATTTGAAAAAATTGTAAATGACCATGTGGATATAAATATAGAGCAGTTTGGACGCTCTATAACGGAAACAGATATTGCCTTGATGGACAGTGACTCGGCTATTTTATATAGCGCCCCTAAATGGCAAGAAGAAATTTATAATAACAAACATGAGTTACAAAAAACACAAAGTCCTGTTGAACTAGAAGCCAATGTGAGAGAGGACACCCCTCCTTTACGTTGGACCAAAAACTTTGTCAGCAGGGAACAAGGTGTGACCAAGTTTGTATTTAAAAAATCTCTGCAACTTTTTCATACCGATGGCTTAACATTTGAATTCTTGTTTAATATGGCCAAAGAGCTTCATGATAAAAATCAAATGGTTCTGTTGGGGGCGGGGGAGAAGGGTACCGATCCTATGATACTTCAAAATAATGGAACTCCTTATCGAGGTTTTTTAGATGGTTATGTAAAAGAAAAAAAATACAAACTTTATATCCGGTTAAGCAACCAAGAATTAAAGACTTAATAAGTCTAATGAATTTTTTAATTCAAAAAATAAAATATTATTTTGATACTGCTCTTGAGCGTAAATTTTTAAATTTAATCTTCTTACTAATATTTATTAGTTCGCTGATCATTTTTGTTTTTTCAATCATGATACTTGTTGCTTACAAGTTAGGAGCTTCTGTGCAATTAGGAGAAACGTATTCAGAATTTTTATGGAGATCATTTGTATTATTCCTTAACCCAGGGGTATTGGCTAACAGCGAAGGTAGCAATGTTATTGATTTTCTTTTCAAATTTACAATTACAATTTTTGGTATCATAGTTTTTTCTACTCTTGTCGGCATTGTAACCCAAGGTTTTGCGATGCATTTAGAGCGGTTAAGAGCAGGCCAATCACAAGTTCTGGAAAAAAATCATATCGTTATTTGTGGATATACAAAAAAAACAATTCCTTTAATTCGGCAACTTTCCTTAGCCTATGAAAACAAAAAGCTAGTCATTTTGATTGTGACAATTCATGAGCCCAAGTTTATTCAAGAAAAAATCAAAGATTTATTTCCTTCCACCATTAAAGTTATTTCTCGTCAAGGATACATTTGGCAAGAAAAAATGATTAATCGATGTAATATTCAACAGTGCCAAGGTATCTTTTTACTCAATCCTGATAATGATCACTATTATAAAACACAACAAGATAGTGATATTGAAGTTACAAAATCTTTTTTAAGCCTTGTGCAATCTCCGGAGTGGCAAAAAAATCCTATTAAAATTATTTTAGAAGTCTTTGATAATCATACGGCAACGAGCTTTATAGACTCGCAGCACGATATATTAAAAAAAATATCTTCTAAGAAAAATTTTCATTATCCCCTTGTAGTGAGTTCCAGTAACTTAAAAGAAAAACTCATTGGATTGAGCATATCTACCCCAGATGTGGTGGCTATTTTTGAGAGTTTGTTTGGATTTCAAGGATCTGAATTTTATTTTATTGACCACGAAAATGATCAGCTTGCCAAAACTCTAGATTTATTACAGGGAAAAAAAATATCTACTCTTAATAAACTTCTTCAGCAATCTATTATTGTGGGTGTTTACCCTACATTGCTCATGAGTGAAAAAACTCAATCTAATAATGCTTTTCATCTTAACCCACACATAGACTATCCCTTTAAAAAATATTTTGGCTTAATTGTCCTCTCTAAAAGCCATAAAGCTATGACCACAGATTTCAAAAACTTAACTAGTCGGATGAACGCTCCTACTTTGGAAGTTCGCCCCATTCCTCTTTGTGAGCCCGCTAACATTCCAAGAAATATAGCTATTGTCGCAACTTCAAATGATCAATCGGATAAAATACGAAAAATTATTAAAGCCACTTATCAATTTTTAAATTTTAATAAAAAAATCAAAAGTTGGTACATTGTGGGAGATGATGAAACAGTTTCGCGAATTAATGATGAAGCGCCCGAACCCAAAGAACACCGATATTTTGACAACAATAGTATGCCTCTTGGCTTAAAACTCTTTCCTGTCAAAATTCACCCAGATAAAATTAAAATCGCTGAGAGCGCCAATAGTATTTATTCATTTCAAGTGGTTGAAATATTAAACCAAAATCTTTTAAACACCATGCAATCTAATATCTCTATAGGGGATTATTTACTTCACTTCGATATACCCAGACAACAAAACGAGATCCACCAGCAACTTCTCAATAATAAAAATAAGAATACACTGAGTATAACGTGGGAGGAGTTTATTAATTCAGATATTAAGTATAGCCAAATTACAAGTTCCGATTTTACCTATCGAAAGTCCATTTTTATCGACGATTTGAATGAAAGCAAAAAGAAAATAGGATTTATTTATTATCAAACACAAGAACAAGGGGACGTCACTATTGAAAAATTAAATTTTGGCGATCAATCAAACAACAAATTGATTGAAGAATTTAACCAAATCTTATCTAAGGCATACCAGGAGCAAAAAAAATCTTTAAAAGATATGATATGTTTTGCGGATCCTTATAAGGATTACTTTTTAAGAGCTCGAGAAGAGGCATTAACGGAAAAGCCCTATTTACTTGATCAAGACCATATTATCATCTTAAGCGATGAAATTGATGAGGGTCACTATTCGAACCCTGTAGAAGACCATGATATGATTTATATCTATAATTTCTTTTATAACTTATTTGATAAGCCAAATAAAATTGTCAGAGAAATAGAAGCAAATTCAAAAACACTACCCAGCTATGTGAACGATAGCGAACGGGGAAGACATAAGGAAAATCTTTTGGACCAACTAACTTTAGAGAATAGCGAGAGTGAGTTTGTATCAGAACAAGCCCCATCTTATATATCAGAGTTAAATTCATATAAAACGAAAGCTATTTTAGATAAAAATAGAAGACAAAACTTTAGCCCTTTTGAGGGCGTAGATTTCTTAGAAGTGAATTCTCTCACCAGCAAAATGCTTGCTTCTAATTTTTATGATAATAAAAACTCTCAGCTAGTTGATTACTTATTTCATAAAAAAAATAACTATTTTAAATCTTATGTGATTGATGGGTCTATGCCGATTTGCACCTATGCTGAGATACGCAATTTTTTCATTGAACGAGGTGAAATTATCCTGGGTTTTATGGATTATGAGTTTTCTTCATATTTTGGTGGGGGCAGACGGAAGTTAAAACTTTTTAATGTAAACCCGCCCGCACAGCAAAAAATTAGCTTAAATAAAGGCGATAAGATCGTCGTATTAGCTAACTACCACAATGCCTTCCAGCAAGGTGATGGCTTTCAAGATAATTATAGCTTTTTATAAAAGATCTTCTAACCCTTGCGAAAATTTACATTATTTCAAAGTTATTATTTTCATTTTGCCAATAATTGACAACATTTCTTAAGCATACACCGAGGATGTTATCAATTTTATCTGATTCAGAATAAATAAAAATTTCTTCAACTTGTTCTTGAGAAAGTTCTTTTGCATCAGCCACATTATAAAATTCTTGAACAACACTATGTGCGTGTTCTGTGCCCATTTCAAAAAGCTGATCTAGAGTTTTACCTTGTCTCGACCATTCAAATTCCATAATTCACTCCTCTCTTTCTATCACTCAACGCTTTGAATTAATGATCTGAGCGCAACACCAATCCATGGGTCGCAAGCATCGTCTTCTGAATATATAAACACTTCATCGAGTTGATCTTGTGAAAGCTCCTCAATCTTGGATACTCCATAAAATTCAATCATTTCTGTTTCTGCAATTGCATAGGCTTCATCACACTCTTCTGTAAAGGTAGCCGTGGATTTTATTTTAAAAGACATTATTCAGACCTCCTAGTTTACCTTGTTTTTTCCATTCAAATTTCATACTGAAATTTTAATATATA
>Ga0075480_10003407_pt1 | contig 10167 bp, 10 predicted proteins | sample DEB08_DNA_7_FD_81590 | JGI IMG/M metagenome (GOLD analysis project Ga0075480, IMG submission 81590) | Aqueous microbial communities from the Delaware River and Bay under freshwater to marine salinity gradient to study organic matter... | ecosystem: Environmental > Aquatic > Marine > Coastal ...
CCCCCAACCGTGAGCGTAATAAAGAAAGACCTCGAACTTCCAGTCGTTCTTGTTGCCAACCTGCTTGATCTTCCAAATGTTCTCTTGATCGTACAGCTTGAAAACTAAGCCTGTTTCCTTCTTTGTTCCTGCGTCAGTTATTAGGCTGCTCTCGTCTGTTAAGGCTAAGAAATAATCCCCATGAACGTACTGAACAACCTGATCACTCCGATAAACGACACAATAAGGCTCGATCATTTTGGTCTGATCGACCACGAACTCGTCCTCTTCCTGTCTTAATGGTATCGAATAAGGCTCAACCGCGATCACTTGGTTCGGGTCGTTGAACTTCTCATCGTGAACCACGTTCTTCATGAACCTGAAAAACGACTTGTAAACCGGATATTCTTCTTTGAAGTATTCCTCAGAACCTTCGGTCTCCCAATCTACGGACCACCGCGAGTTCCATATTACGCGAGTCTCACCCAATGCTCTCGACCAGTAAGGCATTGTCCGGTTCTTGTAAGAATTAAGTCGATAGTCGAGTTCCTCCTGACTTTCACCAGGGTAATTGTCTTCGAGTAAGTCTTTAGGCTTTATATCATCGAAGGCATGAACCGCAACTCTGTCTGCAAGCCGTACCGTCTCAGAGTAGAGATCGCTCCACTCTACACCGTCAGCCGATCGTTTGTGCTTCAGATTCCCTTGTAGGAACTTGACAACGTCTAAAATTGATTCGTCTGTAAAGATCACTTTCTTCGTTTTTTAGCACACGATGCACACCGTTTCCGAGACTTAATTTCGAGCTTCGGCGACTTCGCTTTGATTGTACTGATTCTCTTTAGTTTAGCCATTGTAGAACTTGGTTTTCTCTAAAAAATAGTAATGGTATCCAATCCGGTAATTCTCCCCGAATAGCTTCTTGCCGTTTTGGATAGTGAGCTTGTTATAAAGCCCTGATGTCTTTTGTCCGTTGCCAGTTACGAGCCTCTGGTTCATTCTCTTGTCTCCCCACAACCCAATGAAATAATGTTTGTAGATGTCGTCTACCGTTGCGATCGGGTCGTGAGAAGTCCTAAAAAACCCTATTTGACCAACGTCTTCAAAGCCATTCAAAGCCAGAGAAGCATTCAGGTAGAGTTCGTCAGGTTGTGCGTTCGTGAAGCCCCATTTGATCTTTAGAGGATAGATCGGGTCATTGTAGAACTTCAAAGCGTCTCTGAATATCTTAGCAGCCTTCCGCGACTTCTTAATCCACATGAAAGAGCTATTTGTTGCCGGAAGAATCGCGTTCTCTGGTAGGTTGTATTTTTCAAAGACCTGATCAGTCTCAGCCCACATCATCTCAGGGAAATCTTTTTGCCCTTTGACTGCCTGACCGACGATCTGAGTCGCGAAGTCTATTCCCTTAAAAGAATCGCATAGCTCCCCGATGTCACGGATAACGATGCCGTCCACGTCGAGATATAAGGTGAACTTGAATTTGATGTACTTGTAGAGTGAGAGTTTTGCGAGACTTGGGTTGATTTTTCCGTTTGTTCGACAGTCTTCGTATTTGATTTCTGTTTTCTCATCGAATAGGTCTGTGTTGATGTCGCTGATTGCGTCTTGGTCGTGAATTAGTTGAATAGGCATATTAGGGCAATGAACCCGAAGGCTCATTGCCATATTATACGCCCAATAGCCGTAGGTTCTCCCCAGAGCTAAAAGAGTCACTCCGATCATTCAAAGATGTTAGGAGGCGCAGAATAGAGTTCAGGGAATACGTCAGGGTCAGAAACCCACTTCGCAGTTCCTTCGTAAACCTCAAAGTCTTCGCCCTTGACGGATTTCGCCGGCATAACTTGGTAATTTACGGTCAACTCTACAACACGAATCTGATCTTCTTCGAAATTGAACCAAACGATAAAACCTGCACTCTTATTCAACCCCTCGTAAAAGGTGTCGTTTGTGGCTGAGACGTTCGCGTCCATCCACGTAAAAGTATGCTCGATTTTCACCAGTCGCGTCTTACTTCCCTTCGCTGAAGGATTATCGACTTCGACCGGAGTCGCTGTGTATTCGGCTGAGATCAAATTGTCCTCCGCTTCTTCTCCAATCACTACCGCTTTGCCTGTTGAGATTGCCGTGTTCCATTGTGCCTCCGAAGTAAAATCGGTGATTGAATGGTCACAAGCAAGCCACGCCCAACCAGAAATACCCGGTTTTGCGCCAACACCACAGGCATTGAGTTCGTGAGTTGAAAGAGCAGAGCAGTTATAAGAACAAGCTGCCATGTCTAAAAATTAAAGGTTAAGAAATACGCCCTTTTTTGCCAGACAGGCACTTACGGAAGGAACGGTTTTCACCGTTTACACAAAGATAAGGAATATTTACTTGAAATTAAACACGCTCTCGGGATAGTCGTAAACTTTCCGAGTGTATCCTTTGTCATGGAAAGACCTTAGACGAGAATAGAACGACTTTGAGAGTTTGTGAACCGTAACCCCGTGATGAAGGAGGATTCGCCAATAGTTCTCTCTCGCCTTGTTCTGGTAAGCTGTGAACCCGAAATATCGCTCTTCTCCGGGGATTACCGACTGGCCAACATCGCCCAACTTTGCGAACGTATCGCCTCTGAACATTCCACATCCTAAGTGATTGACTGCCGCGACCGTTGCAGACTCCTTGATGAATGGAAACACAGTATTAAATCCGTTGATCGTGTCGCCCTCAGACTGGAAACGACCACCAACACCGAAAGCATCGCCGTTTCGATCAAGTATTGATGCAAACAAATCACAAACCCCCAAAGGGATAAGATTGTCATTGCAAAAGTTCGCGTAATAATCTGCTTCGAATAAGTCGCGAGCCATATTCCATTGCTGAGTAGAGTTGCCGATCTTCTTTCTCTGATAGATGTAAGGCTTGTCAATGAAGTCTGCAATCGGCAAAGACTGAATCCACTCGCTCGTTCCGTCTTCGCTCATGTCGTCGAAGATCACCAAAGAAGAAACCGACTCAGACGTTCTCACCTCTTCCAGTATCAAAGGAAGTGTGATCTGATTGTACTCTAAACGGTTGTGAACCGGGTAGATAAATGTTACTTTGCTCATTATGAATAAACCGTCACTTCTTTTACCGGAACACCTAACTTTCCAGCCCAGTCGTAAATCTTATGAGTTTTTTCGTCCGAAAATGGACCCACAAAGAATTTAATCTCTGTCTCTTTTGGCAAATTTAACAGCCACCTAACCTCGTCATCACCACCCCAAGAAGCCTGCTGTGTTCTTCCGTCCATGTCATTCACAATGACCACGACCTTATTCACTTCCCCCATCCGAAAACATTTTCATTGAAATCTCGATTGTACTTCTTCACGTCGTCCACCGTGTACTTCCTCCGCTCTCTGCTCTTTAGGTCATTAAGAGTCTGTGAGCCTAAGTGAATCACCTCTGATGAAGTGACGAGAGCGTGTTTCCCCTTGTGTTCCATGAGCTGCTTCTGATAGCGATTGTCTGAACACCAGAAAGTGTTCCCCTCGTCGAACCTTCCGATCTTCTCCCAGAACTCTCTCGTCAGAACTAAAGCCCAACCGCAAACATATTTTCTCACCTGCTTACCGATTGTGACTCCTGAGTGCTTCTGAATCTGATAGTCCACAGGATGCGTATTCGGGCAGAACGGAGAAGCCGAGTCGAGATTGAACTTCTCCATAGTCAACTGAATCACCTCAAACCAACCGTCTGTAAACACCACATCGTTGTTGAAGAACCCGATGTAAGGGTTTTTCCCTACCGCACCGCCGTAGTTGAGTGAAGCATTGTAATTGAATGGAGGGTCAGCGTAGAGCGTATGTGCCGACGAATAACGAACTGGAGGCACATCACAGACGAAAACCTGACAGCCTTTCGTGTACTTCTTCGCTGTTTCGATAGCGTTCAAAGTTAATTCTCTGTGCTTCGGCTTTGTGCCGTCTGATACTATGACAATATCAATCAAAATAATTGCAGTTGGTTCACGTGATTCTGTACTCTTTTCGTTCCTGCCTCGAAATAGTCCTCGTCTATTTCAAAGCCTGTGAGATGGCACTTGTAGTCGTGGCAGGCTATTGCACTACTCATTGACCCTAAGTGAGTATCCAGTATTTTCTGACCGGGTTCTGAGTAATTTTTTAATAGCCATTCGTATAGCTTAACTGGCTTTTGGGTTGGGTGTATTCTGTCTTTTTGTACAGGATTTACTTTCAGCACTCTTGTGCCTCCATTACTCACCCAAGCATATTCACATTCAGCAAAGCTCCTACCATACAACCCTTCACCCTTATCCCATACGGAAAAATACTGCGAAGGAGGTAATGGGAAGTAGTTTCCGCCCCAAATGATTTGATTTTTAGATACACGGAAAAGCTCATTAAAATAATCTTCTGTCGGTATTCCTTTATCCCAATCTTTAGGCTTCCAATTCCTATTTTTAATTTTAGAACATCGCTTTCCCTTCCCTGCCCCCATATCCATATTAGCGACATCAATACCATAAGGCGGGTCAACAATCGCAAGATCAAAATGATTGTCTGGGAAATCCTTCATGCCTTCCATACAATCGCCAAGTCTTAAATCGAGGTAATCAGTCTTCAAACCTGTGCTGTTGTGTCCTCGTTCCCTCGTGAGAAAACCAGTAGTGATACAATACTTTCTCAATCTTGATCATCGTCCTGATGTATCTTCTCATTTTCCTCGCCCATGCCCCATCCTCACCGAAGGAGATTCGCGGAAAATCTGTTCTCTTAGCGAGGTCACGCTTCCAGACGCACAAGTGATTCGCCATTCTGTAAGCGATCATCTTCTTATTGTCGTTCTTATCCGAGGTGTGCTTGCCGAAATTCACGAAGAACATCTTCTCGCCGTTCTCGTATTGGTGAGCATTGAAACAAACCACATCCGGCTTCTTCTCGATCGCTTTTAATATTTCCGCGAGATAGTCTTCCGAAGGTGTGTCGTCGTCGTCGAAATAGCACAGGTACTCGCCGTTTGCGTATTTCTTCAATAGGTTTCGCTTCTCGCCTACGATCATCTCACCAGAGTCAGTACACACGATGATCTCAACGCCTTTGCATACCAACCGCCGCAGGGAATAGACTTTGTAGGTTTCTAAGTTGTCGCCCCACCTTCCCGGATGTTGTTCTTTAAGTAGCTCGATCAGCCGTTCGAGTGACTCCTTTCTCTCATGGAGGCTGCATATCAGAATAGATAATTTCAATTCATTAGGGTTTTAGCTGTTTCCAGATAGAACTCTTCGCAATCCCAGAAAACCGAAGGGCTAAGAGTTTCAATAAACAAGTGAGGCAGATAGCAGACTTCCCCTGCGTATCCGATCTCGATAATCCGAAAGGCTTTGCCGTGACTGATTCTTAGCACTCCTTATTCGCGGCAACTTGTGAGGCTTTCGCCATTTCTAAAATAACCGGAGCGTCAACGCTTGATCTATCCCAGATCGGTTCATAGTCTCCTTCTTGCTTGACGTAGTTCACCGAGTCAATAGTGAAAGTCTGATGAATAACACCCAACCTCAAAGCATCATGAATCCACTCAGGAAGAAATTCAGTTTGTAACTCTTCGACCTTTACCGACTTGCCGTAAGTCGTAGAACGTGAACCGTCAGAGAATTGAGGACGATTCGATTCTTCAGGATACTTAGCATTTCTTTTGATAGAATCCACCAACCGGAGAACCTGAACGAAGGTGAAATCCGCGTAATTGAAATTAAAAGCGTTGTTTCCGTTAGTCCATGTCAACTTGATCGAGCAGTCGAACTCGTCGTAATAAACGCAGTTAGTCTCTTGTTCGCTCGAATCTGATAAGTCCACAAGACAAACCGTGTAACATTCTCCCTCAGTTAGCCCGTAAGTACTCCAGTCTAAATCAATCTGAGCTTCTGTGTCTACATAAGTCACCGAAGTGCCGTCGGTCTCCGTGTAGATCGTAACGTCGTCAGAGTCTTTTATATCAATTCCTACCGTTCCCATCTCGTAAAGAGTCACCGCATCAAGGCTAAGTTCGTAACTCGCCCCGGTAGGTGTGAACTGCAAACTCGTAGCGTCTGCCATGCCATACCATGTGTATGTTCCGTTCGCTGAGACCGTACCGAGAGAAGTAGAACCGAGAAAGACTTCCAACCCCCCTGAGACGTATGAAAGAATAGTGAAGGTGACTTTGTAATACCTGTCAGCCGTTAGAATGTTCTGATACTCGCAATTGTCAACCCCTCCGGTAGTGCCGTTGAACTCGATCTCGCCGTCATTGTACAACCACTCGACATCTGCTCCACCTGACAACCGCCATTGAATCATCTTGTATGTGTTGGTCGATGGGAAGATGTCCGTGTCTAAAGCCAGTTGAGTCTCTGAGTCAACCGCAGTCACTAAAGCCTTCGACCCTGTGCCTGTATTGTAGACCGTAGCACCAACCACAACGCCGTCAGTTTGGAACGTTGCCCCTGAGTCGATCAATTTGTTCGCTGCTGTGCTTGTTCCTGTTCCGCCTAAGAACTGCGAGAACGCACCCTCGCCGTCAAGTAAGTCTGTGCCAGTAGTCTCTGAGAGATCAACCTGCGCCGCTGTTGTGTCCTCGTCTGATACCCTCAAACAATACGAAGAAGGGTCGCAATCACTCGCTGAAGGAATAGTGAGAACTTGGTTGTCTTTGAGCGTTATCACCCCCCAAAGATACGAAAATCAAGTTTTCTTTACCTTTTTTTCATGATTACTTGCATTTATGTAAAGTTAAGGTTATCTTTACTTCGCGTTAGTTAACAAGAAAACAAAGAAGATGAAACAATTACTGCAAAAATTAGAAGACTTGAAACAAGCATTGAAAGACAAAAGCATTAGCGTAAACGAATACAGCTCAATGTATCACGCGACATATCAACAGATAAAGAAGATTGGAAAGTAAACATAACACACCAAAGGCGGCTACCTACCAGAGCCGCTTGAGGTGGTAAAAAAGCAACTGGAAACAAAGGGTAACACCTCCCAATTTTTAACTATAAATTTGCAACATGAGAAAGATGATTTTTTTACTGATGCTTATTCCTCTAACAGGAATATCTCAAACACACTTAGACCTGAACTCAGGCTATTTACTAACCAACGAAACCGAACACGGCTATTTTGTGCAAGCCTCTGTTGAGGCCGAGATCACCAAGCTGTCATTTGTGACAGACTTCACGGTTTCGCACTTGATTGATCAGTCGGTCGTTGCCGCTCCTTCGCTTGGAGTCAGATACAACCTTGACCGATTCTACTTCTCCGGCTCTGCCGAGCTTGGGTTCGATCTAAAGAACATCGAGCAATCAGAGACAAACACCGAGACAGAGGCTTCCGTCTCAATAATTCCTTCAGTTGGAGTTCACTTCGGTCGCGTTCATGCTTTGGTAGGGTATCGCTACACAGTAGCCGGAGACAATCAAAGCACACTATTCGCCGGAGCAGGTGTTCGCTTATTCAGCAAGTAGTTCAAATGTCGTCTCTCCGGTTTCGACGTTGAACTCAATAACGTCAATCCACCCAGACTCGCTCGTTACCCCTGCCTCTGTGCTTGAAAATACGATCTTGTCAAGCGGAGAAGAGAGAATTGACTGCATTTCTGATAGTGTCAAATTGAACTTGAAGCCGTACTTCTTAGTGAGGTCTAAGGTCTTTGATATTGTCAGCCCTGCACCTGAAGACCCCCGCAAAGGATGTGCGAAAGTACCATTTACAAGTCGGAAACCGTTGTAAATTATCTTGTCAGAACCGGTTATAAAGGCATTGTAAACATATCTGTCTTGGTATCCGATTCCATCAAACCCCCTATGATGCCATTGCTGACTCTGCGGAGTTCCGGCTGAAGGGTCGTCGACCTCAATAAGGAACAGAGAATCGTCAGCTTTGTCCGATGAAACAGCTGCCACAGTTTCATAAACGCCGAATCCGTCTGATATGTAAGCCGACACAGCCTTGAGTTTCATTGAAAAACAAGATGTAGACCCCCATGAGTTTTTAGTCCACATTGAAAAAGACAACTGTTTAGCAGCCATTAAAGGGTCATAAGTATAGGCAGTATCAAACCCACCCCCTACTGATATTGCACTATGATTATAACTTTTCACAGGCTCATAGCTTAGATCGTTGACCGCACTCAATGTCATCAAAGTCCCTGAGTCAAACATATCTTCCTCCGGTTCGATCTTCATTTTGATTGTACCAGAATCATCCCAAAGCCTGAAGGAAAGATTGAACCACTTCGCCAACTCTTCGATAAGGTCTGTCAGCTTTAGTGTCAACTCCTTGTCTTCGGTTGCTGCAAGTCTGTATCCGCTTGTCATCATGTAATTAGCACCACCTCTTGTAAGTGTATCGACTTCTGTGATAGTTGCATTTGCTTGGCTTGCGCCTCCGGTAACTTGCACAGAGTCAATCGTGAAAGACAGCCATGAGTAAAGCGTGAGTGTATCCGTTCCATTAGAATCAACCCTTTCCCATTTCTGCTGTCCTCCGTTCATCTCAGGTACTAAGTTTGGCAAGTAATCAGCGAGTCTTTTGAGCGTTGCGGCATTGCTTACCGTGAAAGTGTCAATCAGCTGTATAGCCTCTCCGTAGCCATTAGTGTAATCAATTACTATCGTGTTTCCTGTAACGAGCGGAGCGTCGAACTGGATAGTCCATTTGTTCTCTCTGTTTGTCGGAGTTGTAAGGAAATCAGACTCTAAAGTGATCGCTGAGTCGGTTATGTAGTCCAGACAGTATTGAAGGAGATCGAAAACTGAATAAGCCTCAATCCCTGTGAAATCATAATTGCCTGTGAAATAGTCATGGCAATCAATATCGACTCCAATATCAGCAAGAGCTGAGCCGTTGATCGTGTTGCCTGAGTTGAGAACTATATCAACGTCCTTAGACCTGATGATTCTCGCACTCAATGAATTATCCTCTATGTCGGTCGAAATCTCACCCTTTGCCAGATTCACCTCTGTAATCTCTGAAAGGTAGATAATCCCCTCAAAGAAGTCCGACCAGTTGCCATTGCATGAAACCTCGATCAGAACGTCAATCTCCCCACACAACCCATTTGAATCAATCTCGCCTTTGATGTATGTGAACCCGTCACCTGTAAAAGTGAGGTCTGAGATATACCGGAAGAACAATCCCCGAATCTGATCATCTCGCTCGATGCGAACCTGAAGATCGTTCAACCCTATCGGCTCACTCGTTAGAATGTTGCCGTCAAGTGATACTCTAAACATCAGTTAAAACTCCTTCTTTTTGCAGACTTGTTCGCTGAATGAATCGCCTGAACGATCTGCCGGGTATTTAGTTTGCTTTGGCTTCGCATCTTGCCGATTCCGTCGATCATACGAACGTCTGAGCCTAACCCCTTACCAACGCTCAGCAGTTGTCGAGCCTCGTCTTCCTTCAAGTTTGCAGCCTTCTTTACTTCCGGCAAAACATACGCCTCCGTGATATACTCCTTCAGCTTCAACCTATTCGCTGCCTTGAATAACCCTACATCCTGACGAGTTCCGGCTGCTGTGATCACACTCTCATTTCTTGACAAGAGCGCAGGTATTGAGTCGCTTGTCTCAGTTCCATCGCCTTGAAGCTGAACGACACCCTTCGCAAATGCCGGAGGTTGCTTTGACGCTATGAGAGCAGTATTCGCCGCTCCTGAAACGCCCGCAAATGCCATCAATGGCAAGTTAGGACTCGCTTGATTTATTGCCCTGAGAGTAGCGATCACAGATTCAAACAGCTCTAAAGACTTCTTTCTTCTTGCCTCCTTTCGATCAATCTGTTTCGACCTTGCCTCAAATTCCTGTTGTGAGATAAGCCCCTGATCAAGTTGCTGCTGAAGGTGTTCTCTGTTTCGCTGAATAGACCTTTCGCCGAGCTGCCCTATAACATCAACCGCCTGTGTCGCTGTTGCACTCATAATCTCAGAAGCCACCGCCTGACGATCTTGAATGCCTTGGAAATACTCAGAGTTCATTTCCTCCTGCGACTGATTAAATTCAGTCCATTTTTGCTTGAGCTTCTCTACAAGGCTTTCCGTCGCCGCGACCAGATCGTCCTCCTGCCCGGGAGTAGGAACGCCCGGAATTGCGAGATCGTCGTCAGAGATCACGTCGAAATCATCGCTCAGGTCTTCCTCCATGTTCGACCGAGCCTTC
>Ga0075480_10003410_pt1 | contig 10165 bp, 23 predicted proteins | sample DEB08_DNA_7_FD_81590 | JGI IMG/M metagenome (GOLD analysis project Ga0075480, IMG submission 81590) | Aqueous microbial communities from the Delaware River and Bay under freshwater to marine salinity gradient to study organic matter... | ecosystem: Environmental > Aquatic > Marine > Coastal ...
GTACTGTTTTTACGGAGGAGCAGAAGGAGCAGATTCGGGTTCTACAGGAGTCCGGGGACCTTATCGGTGCTCAGGAGCTTATCCTGGGAGAACTCGAGTCCCAGTACGGCGGGGTTGCTGCCGCCACAGCAGACGCCTCCGACAAACTTGCCTTATCGTTCGACAATATTAAGGAGACCGCTGGCGCGGCACTTCTCCCGGTTTTCGCCGAACTAGTCGAGGGTATCCAGCCAGTACTCGAGACGGTAGGTGAGGAACTTGCTACAGTCTTTACCGAACTGGGCCCGGTACTAACCGATGTTGTCGGTCTACTCCCTGGCCTCCTCGAAGCGTTTACACCGATGATTCCGATTATCGGTGAACTAGCTGGTGTTTTCTTCGAACTAATCGCTGACCTCCTCCCGCCATTCGTCGATTTAATAAATATGCTCCTCCCGGTTATCGAGGAACTCGCACCGCTAATCGCTGACGTCTTCCTAATCGCGTTAGACGCGTTACTCCCCGTCTTTATGACGCTTATCGAAGCGTTAATGCCTATCGTCGAGGCGTTACTCCCCGTCCTGGCGGAACTAATTATCGAGTTAGCTCCCGTTGTCGTAAAAATTATTGACGCGTTTCTGCCACTAATCGACCTAGTACTCCCGTTACTTATCGGTCTAATCGAGTTCCTGATGCCTATCCTGACAACGGTTGCCGAAATAATGTCCGTCCTCCTAGTCGGTGCTATCGAATGGTTAGTCGAAACGTTCGAAAGTTTTATGGAGTTCCTTAACCCGTTTACGGAGAAGTTCGAAGAAACGTTCGGCGGCATATCCGACTTTTTCTACGGCATTATCAACGGGATGATTGGGTTCTTCGAAGGTTTCGCGAACTCGGTAATCGGAGGCGTAAACGCAATCATTCGTGCGTTTAATAAATTACGTATCGATGTCCCTGCTACAGCGTTTACGGACGCGTTTACTATCGGGTTTAACCTCCCGGAGATTAGTAAAATCGTTCTGCCGCGTATCGCCTTAGCAGAGGGAGGTATCGTTACCGGTCCTACGAACGCACTAATCGGTGAAGCTGGTCCCGAAGCGGTCATCCCGTTAAACAAGATGGGGAGTATGGGAAATACGTATAACATCACCGTAAACGCTGGAGTCGGAACTAACGGTGCGCAAGTCGGTGAGCAGATTGTTAACGCCATTCGTAAATACGAACGGACGTCCGGGCCGGTCTTTGCGAGGGCCTAATGACGTTAGCTGTAGAGCTTGGAATTAGTAAAGCGTTTACCCTCGATGACCCGGTAGCGGGAGTCCTCGATAACACCGATTTTGTTCTCGGAGGAGTCGAGTTCGTCGATGTCACCGATAGTGTTACCTCCCTATCTCTCGGACGCGGGAAGAACCGGGACCTCGATAGATTTAACGCCGGTTCTCTCTCGGTAACGTTTAACAATGAAAACCGGGACTTCGACCCGTTATATTCTTCGAGTCCCTACGCGAATAACATTGTTCCCCGCCGGGACGTCCGAGTCCTAGCAGGGACAGCTATCCAATACGTAGGTAAAGTACTTGACTGGAACTTTACGTATGAACCTAACGGGAGACAGTCCGCTTCTCTCGAGGCGGCAGACGCTTTTACATTCCTGGCGCAACAAGAACTAACGGCCGGGACCGCTACACCGCAACTTACCGGTGCCAGGGTAAACGCTGTCCTCGATATGCCGTCTATCGAATGGCCTGCCGCCGAACGTCTAATTGATACCGGGAACTCGGACCTCGGTGCGGATGTCTTCGACGGAAACGCATTAACGTATTTGCAGGCTGTAGAGCAATCTGAGGCCGGTTTACTCTTCATTGATAAAGTAGGCCGGTTGAGGTTCATTGACCGCCTTACAACGCCAACTGTGGACAATGTGACGGTGTTTGCGGATGACGGGACCGGTATACCGTTCGCTCCGGCCGTTATCGACTTCGGAACCGAACAATTATATAATCAGATAGAGATTACGAGTCCGAACTTTACCGGCGTAGCTAACGGGGTACTCTCGCAGAGGCGTTACGGGATTGCGCAGCTAAGCGTAGAGACGCTACTCGATGACCAAGCAACGGTAGACGGACTCGCAAACCTACTTCTTTCCCGGTTCGAGGAGCCGCAACTAAGGTTCCAGGCGATACAGGTAAACGTAGAGAACCTAACGGATAGCCAGAAAACAACGGTCTTCGGTCTCGAGATGGGGGACCTCCTCGAGGTAAAGCTAACTCCGGGAAACCCGCCAGTAGGGACGCAGGTGAACCGTTACGGGCAGATTATTTCTATCGGCCACGCTGTAGAGCCTGACAGTCACCTAATTACTTTTGGATTAGGTTCGTTGCAGACGTCGTTGTTCGTCCTGAATGACGCTGAGTTTGGTAAACTTGATGGAGCTGGCGTACTCGCCTTCTAAGACTTAGGAGCTTTTTGTGAGTGGAAGAAAAACATTTGTTGCCGGTGAGGTTCTCCAGGCCGCAGACGTAAACGATTACCTTATGGACCAGTCTGTGATGGTGTTTGCTGGGACTGCTGCTAGGGGGTCTGCTATTCCTTCGCCTTCTGAGGGGATGGTGACGTATCTTGAGGATGCGGATGAGTTGCAGGTTTACACTACGGCTTGGGGTGGTGTTGGTGGTGGCAAGATTTTGCAATTAGTGTCAGCCACGCATAGCACTACAGTTTCCACTACTTCAACAAGCTTTGTTACAACTAATTTATCTGCTTCGATAACGCCTTCGGAAACATCGAGCAAGGTTTTGGTTTTGTCGAGTGGCGCTTTTGGTAATTCCTCTGTTTCTGCTTCTTGTATTGTGACATTATTTCGCGGCACAGTGGCGGGCACTAATTTAGGTAACGGTGCGAACGGTATGGCTTTTGTTTACAGCGCCGCTGGTGCTAGCAGGCAGCAAGTTGGTTTGAGTTTTCTGGACTCACCTAATACCACCTCTGCTCAAACTTATACGGTTGGTTTTAGGGCCAACGCCGCTTTCACGGCAATAGCGCAACACGACAGTGCGCTTTCATCCTTAGTTCTTGTGGAGGTAGCAGGCTGATGAATATCGTTTCAATTCTTGAGCGTAAGTTTGAGGGTTCTGAGTGGACTCTTGACGGTGATGACTACACCGGTTTGACTTGGTTGTCTGAAGGCGATGCACCTACTGAGGTAGAGCTGAAGAAACTGTGGCCTACAGTGCAGGCGGAAATTGCTGCAGCTGCACAGGCGAAAGAGGACTCACGGCTTTCCGCTATCGCAAAATTGCAGGCACTAGGTTTGACCGTGGATGAAGTCCAGGTTGCTTTCGGCCTGAAAGCCTAAACCGGTGAGGCTCTCTCAGCCCTGGCCTGAAGGGTACACAGTTAACGCTCGAAGCCCATTTGGGTGGAGGGTTCACCCTATTACGGGGAAGCGCAAGTTTCATCACGGGGTTGATGTGGCGGGTGTGTTCCCGGTTACTGCCGCCGGGGACGGAGTAGTCCGCCATATAGGTTGGAGTCCTCGAGGTGGCGGGCACGTTGTCGGGATAGAACACGGAACGAAGCTTTGGACGTTTTACTATCACGGTAAGGAACGGACCGCGTTGCGCAACGGGCAACGGGTAAGCGCCGGAGACTTTATCTATACCTCCGGGACTACTGGTGCCTCGACGGGGAATCACTTACACTTCGAAGTTCGAAAGTCTCGTAGATGGGGGAATACGGTAGACCCGCTGCCGCTTCTCGAGAACGGGACGCCGCAGGTTATGCTCCCGGTAAACGGTAGACCGTCCTCGGAGACTTGGCGGGCCTGGCAAGAAGACTTAAAGAAATACGGTTATAAAGGACGCCTCGACGGCATCCCCGGACGCCTCACCTATAGTGCTATACAACGGTATGCGGGGGCTCCCGTTACTAGCGTCCTCGACGTCCGAACTCGGAGGGCCGTACAGGAGAAGATTAATGTCAAGCCTGACGGGGTTTGGGGCCGGATTACCTGGGCAGAAATACAACGCCGATTGAACTCCGGGACGATGTAATGGCTGACGAACCTTCGACTCGTATAACGCTCCGGCAAGTTTGGGAAGAACAACGGGAAATGAAAGTAATGCTGCAACGGGTTTCGGATGCGCTCCCTACGGTGGCGCGGCAACTTGCTGAGCACGAAAAAGAGACGGACATTATTCTTAAGGACCACGAGAACCGGCTGCGGCAAGTAGAGCAAAGACTGTGGAAAGTTTTCGGCGCTATCGCAATAATCGCGGGTGCCGCTCCGTTCCTGGCGAGGCTAATGTAATGCCGTCCTGGAAGCATAGACGGAGGCTAATTTATAGTGCGTTCGGTCTCGGAACCGGGATGATAATTTTCGGTGCTGTAACCTACTGGTCTGATACTCAGGTAGCATCGCAGTTAGTTATCGGCGGGGTGTCTCTGATAAGTATCATCCTGACCGCCTACACTGGGTTTGCGGCTTATGAAGATACGAAACTATGGAAGAAGGATAACCCTGATGGATAAGTGGAAAAGTTACTGGGCCTACGCCGGGGAGCGTGCCGTTAAGACCGTTGCACAGTCCGCTATCGCGGTCATTACTGCTAACGCGGCACTCTCTATCGTCGATGTCGATTTCGTCCAGGTGATTGGTGTTGCGGCGCTTGCCGGTCTGATGTCGTTACTGACTTCGGTCCTGGCGTATGACAAGCAGGTGTAGGCTGTGGCGAGGTTAGACGTTTTCGAGAATGGCGGGTATGAGGTTCCGGTAGACCCGGCTGACCTTGTTGCTTGCGAGTCCTGCCAATGAGTATTGCTCCCGCTAGGTTCTTCCCTCCTTTCTTTTCCTAGCGGGAGCGCTTCTTTTTTACCTACCGAAGCCATAAATAAACGGTTCGCTTCGTCACCCCTAGATTCTTCGCAATCGTAGGAGCATGTAAACCCTGCTCTTTAGCAGAGTGCGCCGCATACTTCATCTGATTAGTAATACGGTCTAACTCTTTTAGCGTAGCCTTCCGGTCTTCCGCTAAACGGTTTAACGTCTCTTGCATATCCATTACCTCCCCTCCGACTCGAGTAGGTCGCGAACAAAGTTACGGGCATCGTTCGGACGGTCCGTATATTCGTCGAGGGCCTGGCCGATAAGACCGAGGCTTATAAAGTCGAGACGCTGGACCGCTTGCTTCATTGTTGTTAGTGGCTCCCCGAACTCTTCCTCCGTATAACCGATGAGGTCGATAAAGATTGTTGCCGGTGTCGGGTAGTCGTAGTTCGAGGAGACGGACCATAACCGGGCAATGCGGCTTAGTGTCTCTGGTGCTTTGTCGATTAGTTCGTAGGTTTCCATTATTTTCCTTCTTTCTTAGTTGATGAGTCGGCCGTCAATGACTACGAGTAACGGTTCCCCGTCTTCGGCGTCTACGTCGAAATCGTTTAGATAGGTTTCTTCTCCAGCCAGGCTGGCTTGCCCGGTCCAGATTAGTTCTCTACCGATGCGCAGCGCATCTCTCGGGGTGTCGGCATCGACAGAGACGTTGACAGCTACTTTCTTGTAACCGGTAACGAAGTAACGCATAATTTAACTCCTTTTCTTTATTCGAACGTTTGTTCTAATCGTCGTCCGAGGCGAATAGCTCCCGCCATTTCTCTAGACCTAGTATTTCTATCGACCGCTTGTCGAAGGGATAGCGTAGCGCTGCCGTCTCCGGTTCCATCTCGAAGTAGAGGTCCTTCGTAGCGTGGTGTCGGTCACGTCGGCTGCGGCTTAGCTTCTTACCTAGTTCGCGTTCTTCTTTGCTTACTGGTGTTTCGTCGTAATCTAACATTGTTACCTTCCTTCTTTTAGTCTTACTTTTACGAGTATAGGGGTAGCCTCCGAAAAAAGGTATACCGAAATACTAAAAAAGTTATGGCGGCAAGGTACGCTACCGATAACCGATTCCTTTAGGAGGGAAAAATGGGATACTACAAAAACCTCGAAATAGCGTTACAGGTCGAGGAACCGGACCGGATTCCGGAACCGAAACCGGCGTCTAGCCACGTGGCCTACCATTACGGCGAGACCCGGAAAACAATCCTCGAGTTCGAGAAGATGATAAAGAAGGCTAAGAAGGCCAGGGACGTAAAACTCCTACTCTTAGTTACCGGTCTCCTCGGAACTCTCGGAGTAGCAGGGTGGCTGCTATGAAATACGTCATCCACTATTTACTAACGTTCGGGGACTGGCTAGGTGCTAGTTTCTGGCGGTCTGCCGTCTTCTTGTCGGCGGTTGCTCTTATTATTCTCGTAGCTGGTTAAAAGGAGGAAGAAATGGCTAAAGCAAGAAGGACGGACCCGGAGACTTCGCACGACGCGGCAGACTCCGTAGAGAACGTCACGATGACACAAGAATATATTCTTAAGGCCCTACGGAGGCCTCGGAATGATTCGCAACTAATAGAGGCGTACCGAGGTTATAAGACCGCGCCGAACGCTTCGGAGTCCGGTATCCGGTCGAGGCGTGCCGAACTCGTAGACGCTGGCCTAGTCGATGACTCCGGGAAACGGGTAAAGATGCCGTCCGGACGTCTCTCGATTGTTTGGGAGCGGAAAGTATGAGCCCGCAACTACTAGCGGCAAGAGAAGCCGATAAATACGTAATCGAGATAAGTAAAGAGTTCGGTCTAAACGGACCTAACTATAAGGCAAGCGTTATCGCTAGGACCTCGGAAGAGTCCGAAGTTATCGGGGAAACTTCTCACCGGTTCGTAACGGTCGAGGGCTTAGCAGAATGGGTTTTGGTGGCTGTCGATGCTTGGCTCTAAACGATTTATCGCAAGTAAAGCGTTAGATGAGCTGGCCTGGCTTGAGGCTAGGGAGGGCAAGATAACGGCAACGCTCATCGCTGCCGCGTCTACCCCTAAAGGCTTCGAGGAGTCTCTAATAAAACTTAGAGGCGAATCCGAACCGATTACCGACAACTCCTATATGGAGTACGGGAGACGAATGGAACCGTTTATTTCGTTATACGTAAAAGACGTCTACGGGGTAATGCCGAACGAGTGGCTTATAGCTCACGAACTATATCCGGAGTTTGTTGCCACACCGGACGGTATCGCGTGGGATAAACCGGTTATCTCAGAAGTAAAAACTACCGGGACCGACTGGGGCGAATGGAAGAGTGTCCCTATCGCATACCGGCGGCAAGTCCAATGGCAGATGTACGTCACCGGTGCTGAGCAATGCGTTTTTGCTTGGCTCCTCCGGGAGGATAAGGACGGGAAGTTTCAGTCTCCCTGGCTGGAACCGAAAACTCTTACCGTAGACCGGGAAGAAAAAGAGATAGAAAAGCTCCTCGACGTTGCCGGGAAGCTCTTAGAAAAAATAAAGGAGAAGGAATAATGCCACAGTTCAACCTTGACGAATATGACCTTGTAGAGGATAGGATTCGACGCTTTTATGAGGACAATCCGGACGGCCGCATCGTGACATACGAACTAACTAGTAAGCAGGATAGGGAAAAAGGTTACTGGGTAGTCCGGGCCCAGATTTTCGAGAGTCACGAGGACCAGCACGCTATGACTCCGAAGGCAACCGGTATGGCGTTTGAGATTGAGGGAGGTGCTGGCGCAAACCGGACCTCAGCCCTTGAGAACGCAGAAACGTCGGCAATCGGACGTGCGCTTGCTAACGCTGATTATGCTAAAGGTAAGCGTCCCTCGAGGACGGAGATGGAAAAGGCTGCTAGGGGACCACAACCTCGTGCCGCGTCTAAACCCGCTCCGGACGAGTTCCTTACTAAAGTAGATGCCGCAACGTCATTAACCGAACTAAACAGTCTTTGGGAGGAAGCGGTTAAAGCTGGCTTCTCGGAGGAGGTCCGTTCGGTCTTTACCGGAAGAAAGAAGGCCCTAAATGGTAACAAGTAGGAGTTTTACGGAACAAGACCAAAAAGTTTTGAAGCTTTTAGAAAATACTCGAGAAAAAGTGTCTGCGATAGAGCAACCGGTAGACCCGCATAAACGGTTTAACCGGGATGATATCGAAGACCGTTACGGTCTAGTTATTAGCTGGTTCCACTTATCCGGATGGTTGCTTTTCCGTGACAAGTAACCTGACACCCGAACAAGTTATTGCGACTCTTTCCGTTATCGGGAAAGACATCGACGAAGCGACTAGTGAAATAAGTCGATTAGACGAAGCGGCAGTCCGGGCACGCGCAGCGTACAAGGTTGATTATGCGCGGGCTTTTCTCGGAACCGAAGGCAGTATGGACATCCGAAAATATACGGCGGACTTACAAACTCAGGATTCGTTCCTGGCGCATGAACTGGCGGACCAGGAACACCGGGCCGGACTAACACAGATTAGAGCGTTACGGGACCGTCTCGAGGTAGGTAGGTCTATTAGTGTTTTAGTTAGATTGGAATGGGGACAAGCATGAGTGAGCAAGAGATAAAGCGTTTAGCAGACGCCATTATTGCCGAATGGCTAGATGCGCAATCGGACAACGGCGCAATATGGAAGAAATCGTTTCACGCGTTAGAGGTCCTAAAGTCCGAGGCCGGAGAAGAAGGTCTAAAAGAAGCATACGAAATGGCTAGGTCTCGATACGAAGCGATGATGCAGCCGCGTCCTAATAGCTAATGCAAATAATCGGAAACCCTCCGGACCGCGCTGTAAAGTTCTCGGTCCGAGGTGAGCCACGTTCTAAACAACGTCCGAGGGTAACTAAACGGGGAGCTTATACGCCGAAGGAAACTCTCGAGGCGGAAAAGATAATCCTCGAAGCCTGGCTGGCACTCGAGGAGGGAACGTTCGAGCATCAGGTAGTTATAGACATTAACTTTTATAACGCTACGAAGAACCGGAGAGACATAGACAATATGGCGAAACTAGTCCTCGACGCGTTAAACGGTTACGCCTACTACGACGATTTCCACGTTGTCGGATTAAACCTTCGGAAGACTTTTACGTCGAAGGCTAAGGCACGAACAGATGTTCGAATCGTCGAGGTTATTAGCTGGCCTTATGAAAGTTAAAGAATTTGACCGTTTTATCTACCGAGATTTCGGGTGTATACATTGCGGCGAGGTCGAAACCGTCTCCCCGCACCATCGCCTTAATCGGGGGATGGGAGGTTCGAAAATCCGGGATAACTCGGCGAATATCCTAGTTCTCTGCTCCTGGCTAAATAACGCGTTAGAGTCGGACCCGAAGATTGCCGAGAAAGCACGCAATCTCGGTTGGAAGCTCCGGCCGGGACAAGACCCGAAGACCGTAGCGGTCTGGTATCCGAAATATCAGGCGTGGTACAGGCTAGATGACGAATATAAACGGGAGCTTGTTTCGGATGCGCCGGTAGTGGCCATAGAAAAACTAGGATTCTAAATGAGGGAGAAGAAATGCCAATTATTAGACGGCCTTATAAGTTCGAGGGACAGTTTACGCAGATTCCGAACTCCTGGCTCCGGGACGAACGTCTATCCCTACGGAGTAAAGGCCTTCTCGGACAGTTACTATCGCACTCGAACGGCTGGTCTGTAACGATGCGGAATCTAGCTACGTTAAACGGTTGCGGCCGGGATGCTATACGTTCCGCTGTCCGCGAACTCGAGGAAGCAGGTTATCTGATTCGGCGGCAAGACCGGTCCGAAGGAGGAGAGTTTTCGGAGGCTATTTGGGAGACTTCGGAACCGGTGACGGGTTTACCGGTGACGGGTTTTCCGACAACGGTGAATCCTACCTATAAGAAGACTAAAGAGAAGAAGACTATAAATAAGAACGGTCACGGTGATGCTATTCTGTCCGAAGCCTTCGAAACGTTCTGGGAGTACTATCCGAGGAAAGTCGGAAAAGCTGCCGCCAGGGACACATTTTTTGTAGCAGGCCGAAATAGTATGACCGCAATCCTCGAGGGAGCGCTCCGGTTAAGTCGAGACCCGAACCTCCCGCCGAAGCAGTACATTCCCTACCCTGCTACATGGTTGTCTCGAGAAGGTTGGTCTGACGAACCGTATCCGAAGCGGGAAGAGAAACCCTGGGAACGGCAAACCGAAACTCCTGGCGCTAGGGACTGGGTAAAAGCGCTACACGAGTTAGACGAACACTACGAGTGCCGTCCCGGAGAGTTCGGTTGTAAATGAGTAACGAATATCAACCCGATTTCGATATAGATTTCCGGCGTGGCCTAATCGGAGAAGAC
>Ga0075480_10003414_pt1 | contig 10162 bp, 8 predicted proteins | sample DEB08_DNA_7_FD_81590 | JGI IMG/M metagenome (GOLD analysis project Ga0075480, IMG submission 81590) | Aqueous microbial communities from the Delaware River and Bay under freshwater to marine salinity gradient to study organic matter... | ecosystem: Environmental > Aquatic > Marine > Coastal ...
CTCGGTGGAAACCGTAGCATAAAAAAAGATCTCATCCAGTACTGGATTAATCCGAGTACATCGAAAAGTGATAGTAGCCCGGGAGATATCTTGCTCCTCTGTTCCGATGGGCTTTATAGCCTCGTTGAGGAAGGAGAGATCGCTTCAATTATTAGCTCTTGTTCTCCATCGGATGCTTGCGACCGTCTTGTTACACTCGCAAAGGAGCGAGGTGGATATGACAATATTACCGCTATTATCATCCCGCTACATGGCGAGCTATCTTCAGAGCAGCCTTTTGGATACTCCAGTCAGAGGCTTGTTCAACAGTTACGTAGTGCATCACAGCCTCGACGAAAGGTTGATGGCGCGGCGCTTTTTCAGACAACAATCATAATGGGTATTCTGTCTCTTATTGCTGTACTGACAGCGGGAATGGCCATTGCTTTGCAAATCAGATTTTAGGGAGAAGGGAATGACTTCAAAAAAAGATCGAAAGAACGAACGAGTCAAAGAAGAGGACGCAGCGGAGAGCGGCAAGGGTTCGAGAGCGAGAAATCGTACCGTCATGTTGACGCCAGATATTACGAATGAAGTTCGAGCTCGACTGGCGAAGGATATGGGTGCAGCCGACACGACTCAAGATCCAGTTGAGGATCCGGATGCATTCCAGGCTCCAGCAGGAGTGGCAACAGAGAGTTATGAAACGAATAGAACACTCCGAGAAAGCTCTTCTTCAACTCCACGTGAGGAGCGAAAACCGCCAAAGCCTCAGTTTACACACTATCAGGAGCCTCTGAGCGAGGATGAAGGAGTTGCACCCTCTGAAAGAACGAAGAGTAGTAACGCAGGTGGAAAGAGGGAGAGAACACCATCTGCCGCAAGGATTGCCACTCCGGTTCAACCCGTGACTCCTCCAGCTGCCTATCGGATTCGGCAAGGTATTATCTGGAGTAAACAGTCGAGAATCATGGGGTTTCTGGTCTCTTATGATGAGGAGGAAAACGGCGAGTTTTTTGAGCTGAGACAGGGGCGCTTAATCATTACCTCTGAACCACCCGCTTCCGGAAATTTTCTCGTACTTGATGATGAGAGCGTGAGTCCGATGCATGCCATTGTTCGCATTGCTGATTTTGGAGAATTACAGGTTCTTGATCAACTTTCAGAACATGGAACCCGAATTATCCGAGGAGATACTGGCGAAGAGGAGTCGCTATCTGGGGACAAGAGCACCGTGCGTCATGGTGATACTATTTTCTTCGGCAAGAAGCAGTTTTCCGTCTGTCTCATTTCGCGGGGTCATGCCCTGTAGGGAGTAATGGTATTCTGAACTAAGTATATGAACCAAGCAAAACTGATTCATATCCGTTCCGGAACAATTATCGCATCTCGATACAAAGTCACTCGCCGCCTCGGCACGGGCAGTATGGGGGTGGTCTATGCCTGCACCGACAAAGAGGAAGACGATCAACTTGTTGCAATGAAGGTCTTATTTCCAGAAGTTGCGCAAGATCGGGTGGCACTAAGACGGTTTCGAAATGAGATTTTTGCCTCTTACGGTGTAATTCATGAAAACGTGGTCCGTGCGTTCGACTATATACGTGATGGAGAGATAACAGGATATACGCTGGAGTACGTCGGTGGGGGGGACCTTGCAGATAAACTTGGAGAGGATCCTACGCCGATTCCGATCAGAGAAATTGTAGGTCTACTAATAGACATGTGTGCTGGACTTCAAGCAATTCACGATGCGGGGATTGTTCACCGTGACATGAAGCCAGAAAATATTCTCCTTACGGAACTTGGGAGAGCCAAGATAGCTGATTTTGGAATAGCTCGTACGGGCAGTGGCCAGAAGTTAACCGAGCACGGTGGAGTGGTCGGCACAATTGACTACGTGAGTCCTGAGTATATGCTCAACTCGCACGTCGATTGGCGTTCAGACATTTATGCACTTGGCATTCTCGGTTACGAAATGGTGACTCAAGAGCAGCCATTCAGGGGTGAAAGTGTCTATGCAACAATGATGAAGCGATTAAAGACTGAGCCAAGAATGCCAAGTGCTATACGAACGGAGTGTCCGCCAGAGTTAGAGAGAATCATTCTCAAGGCTATGGCTCGAGCGATAGAGGAACGCTACCAATCTTCCGAAGCCATGCTTCATGACTTGTTAGCGCTTCAACAACAACTCTCACGAGACAGCGTTCGGTACTCTGAGGCTAACGAAGGAAGCCTCAGAGAGGGGTCCCCGAAGAGGGCGCTCTTGGCAGAAAAGCCTCGTAAGGGAAAAAGAGCTTCATCCGGGGGAACGCACTCCTCCCGGGTTAAGGTGAGAGATATTTTACCGATTGATCAGCATGAGTCTGGTCTTGAGCGTAGGACCTCAATGGCAGAGGGTACCGATATTGCTGCCATGCTGCCCGTCTCTGGGCAGCAGAAAGGAGCAGAGCGCGGAAGGAGCAGTACCCTGTGGAGGGGGTCTTCCGCTCCCTCTGGATTTGGTGATTTTGGGGAGTCGGAGCCAGTTTTTCACTCCAGAGCTAATAACAGACCCCGAACTGGTTTGGAGCGTATCCGTTTTAACGCGAAGACATTTTTAACTATTGTTTTATTTATACTTCTCTCCTTGGCTCTGACAGGGCTTGTGGTTTGTGGTCTCGTTTATCCATCGCAATGTGGCTCTTTTTTGCCTCTAGATGCGCTTTTTATGAGTTTTTCCCCATAATCATTGTCGTGTAGGGCAATTATTCGTGAGATGGGGAGAGGCTTAATCCTAAATTGTCGAGACGTTACAGCTATAGTAGCATCTTATTTACATTGCTTATTTTAATAGGTTTTTTCGAATGAAGTTGCTTATCGTTGATGTCACCACAGAGGCACAGGCATTTTGTGCCAAGCGCATAGAGCTCTTTACGAAGAGTGACATCGAAATGCTCGACCTCAAAGTAAAGCTTGTCAGTGATCGCGATTTTTTAGAGCGAGTATCCGAAGCCGACGTTGTTGTGCTAGGAGCTGGGCTTGGAGAGCAGGCAACAGTGGTGGCTCGACAAGCAAAAGCTGCTGCTCCATGGATTCAGATTATTCTTTTTGTTTCAGATAGCACGTACGGTGGTGGGGCGTTTCGCGCCGCGCATTCGATTGGAGTTCGCAAAGTTTTTCCAGACAGTGCTGGACCTTTAGATCTCTTGCAAGAGCTCGTGGCAATCAATGCTGATTTTAAGAAGGAAGGTCGAGCTCGAGAAGGTCGGGTGGTTGCTGTTACTCATGCCAAGGGTGGGGTAGGTGCAACTTCTATAGCTGCTGCTCTCGGTGAGGTGTGTAGTGTTTACGGGAAACGAACCCTTCTTTGGGATCTCGATGTAGAAACGAGAGATTTAAGTCGTTCGTTAACCGTGAATGGAGCTGAAGCAAAGATAGTCAGTTCTTGGGTCAACGGCAGCCAAGAGATCACCCGAGAGTCGATGAAAGAAGCATCAATACCAATTAGTGAAGATGTGTCGGTGTTGATGCCGCCTGACAGAATGGCGGAATCGATGGACCTGGTTTGTCATACGGATGGAATGGGTCTCGTTCAGAGGATCGTCGATCGCGCGCGGCTTATGAACGATGTTGTGATCGTGGATACCGGGGGAAGAATGGGGCCTGCCACAGGGGGGCTTCTTCGTGCCGCTGATGTCGTTTTGATCGTGATAGATGATACTATCTTAGGGCTCACGGCTGTTGATTTATATCTCACTTTCGTCAAGGCTTTGGTCGGGAGCACTGACCGGATTGTTTTTCTCGTTAATCCATATTCTGGAGACTTACTGGGATTGCCTCAGATTAAAGCAGAGTTAGAGCCAGTTCATGGTCTGGGTGAGCTTCCGTGGCGGTTGCCACCAATTCCGAATGATCCAAAAGCTGCGATCTGGCCTGGAAGTGGCAGAACGCTGTACAGCAAGGGACAGAAGGCAACGAGAGAGGCCCTTGAGGAGGTAGCAAGAGAGATAGGGATAATAGAGTCAGGAGCTGGAGCCTCTGGAGGGCGTGGAACAGGGGGATATGGAGCTGATAGGAGGTCGCAATCATCTGACGGGGCAGGCAGTGGCAGTTGGTTGAGTAGAGTCTTGAAGCGCCGTACCAATGAGCAGGGATTCCCATCTTTTGCCGACCCCACAGATGTGGGAGAATAAGGGGGTTTCATGCGGTGGTTTGGGATGTATTGTGGCTGTTTTTCGTGAAGCCCCGGCATGCCATAGAAGCTTTTGACCAAAGGTTGAGAGTTTCGCTCGCTCGGGCGTGAAGCGTTGTGAATTTTAATCTGCGAAGTTAAGAGTTGTTCTTGTTCGCTATGTTAGGAGAAAGAGATGAAAGCAATTGTTAAAAAAGAAGCTGGGGCAAGCCTTGTTGAGTACGCTCTTTTGGTGGCTCTTGTCGCCGTTGTTGCTATCGGGGCACTCACTTTTCTCGGTCAAGAAGTGAGCGAAAGATTTAGTGTTGTTGGTAGTCAAATATCGGGGTCTTAGGTCGGTTGCTTTTGCCTCGTCTGCTAAAACCGACACTGTCGGTGAATGGAGGCGAGGACTGGCCTAAATCAAGAAGGGCTCGGCATACAGGTACGTTGCCGAGCTCGGACTCTTTTTTGGCTCGCACCTTCGTGAGCCCTACCATTATTTGAGAAAAGCAGCGAAATGGCTCGTCAATTTGGAAGAACACAACCATCCCGTGGGGGAAGCGGCCCTCAGGTCCTTATACTCGTAGGATTGGTGCTGTTTATCATTTCGGGAGGTGTGGCCTTTCTCCTCATACAGTCTGGAAAGAAAGGGGCTCCTGTCGCCTCTAACCAGCCCGTTGCAGTCGTGGAGCCGGTGGCGCCGATGAAGATGGTTGAGGTGCTGGTTCCCATCCAAGAGGTTCAAGCCGGAAGTGCTCTTGAGCCAAGGATGTTCCGCTCAGAATCTCGGCCGCAGGTAGGGGTATCTGAGAGAGCTGTTCGGGGTTTCGATGAGATTCAAGGGAGCTATGCCCGCTCGCTGATTGTTCCCGGTCAGCCTCTTCATAAGGAATATATCACTACAATCCGACCAGCGAACGTGCTGACTGCTAAGATACCTGAGGGGTTTCGAGCAGTAACGATCCGTACAGATTCATTAACCAGCGTTGGTGGTTTCGCTCGGCCAGGAGCGCGGGTGGATGTGAATTGGTCGACTCGGGTAAATGGTTCTCCAGCCATTATTCCGATTGTAGAAAACGCTGAGGTGCTTTCTGCCGATAGCCAGACAACGAATCAAGATGTCAAGGCGGGTGTTGTGCCTAATACCGTAACCCTATTGGTGACAGCAGAGGATGCGAAGAAGATACAGCTTGCCTCTACTTCAGGTTCTCTCAGTCTCTCTCTTCGGGGTGATGCCGATTCTCAGGCAACTCAGGGTCGTGGAGAGGTGACCATTCCAGATTTGCTCGGACGACCGGTTGCCAGAGAGAAAGTAAAGAATGAGGGTGCCGTTATCGTTGACGGGAAGAAATTCTACCTTGTTAACGGTCAGCTCGTTCCTGCGGACTCCCTAGAATAACCATCAGAAATTACCAGATACCCCTTGAATAGTGAGCTTTTGCTTGCTGCGCGGTGACCATTGAACGACGTTTTGTTTTAACGCTGTTTTGTTTTGACGCCGTTTCCAGATTTTGCACCCGAATCAGACATCCCGTAATCTAAAGGAATAGGGGAAATGCGTCGTATTTTCACTGAGCAGGCGTAGTGCTTGTAGTGTATAATGAAGGGTTTCTAAAGGGGTTTGGAAGAAAATGAGTAAAGATCGTGATGAAGACTCAATTCTTGGTCTCTTTTCAACGCGTACCACCCGTCAAAATACAGTAGCGGGAACTGGGGCTTCACCTCACCGCGGAGCTGAGAGCGATCACAATCAGCGCGAGACACAAGAGGTTTCTTTTTCTAGACGCAGTGCACAGATAGCCGATAGCAGATCCAGTACGAGTAGAGCCACCAGTCGACATGAGGAACCGTCTCATCGAAGCACTCCGAGACGTGGCAGTGGGCAGGGGGAGTTGTCAGTTCTTGCGACTACCGTTCTTCGAGAGGCTCGACGTGAGATCGGAAGTGAATTTGGTAATCAAGCGCAGAGCGAAGATGGTCTTGAGCATGTGGACGAGGCCTCAATTGTCTCCGCAGTTGATAAGGTTCTACGCACACGTTCGGAAACTCTCGATGATATTGAGCGTGCCAACGTTATCATTCACCTCCAAAAAGATATCATGGGGTGGGGGGTATTGCAGCCGCTCATCGATAATAAAGAAGTGACTGATATTCACGTTTATGACTGGCGTACAGTCGTGTTGCAGCGCGGGAAGGTCAGTGAAGCAACAGGATTACAGTTTCCTAACCATCAAGCATATGTTGCTTTTATTGACCGGCTACTTCTTCGACTCGGAAAGTCGCTTTCAACCCAACAACATACAATCGATGCGTCATTGGCGAATGGAATTCGAATTTGTGCCGTTCATGAGAGCGTCTGTGGAAGTCGTGGACCTCTCCTGGCTATTCGGATTCCAAGGGTGCGTGATGTGTCTCTTGATGGTCTGATCAGTTATGAAGTGGCCCCACCACTGATTGTAAACTATCTCGCCAGTCTCACTCGTAGTGGTCTCGTAACAATGATGATTGCTGGAGAGACTGGAACTGGTAAGACAACGCTTATTAAGTGTTTGGCGAGTCAGTTTGGGCCAGATGAGTCAATTATCTCTGTTGAGGATACCCCCGAATTAAACTTTCAACATCCCTATTTCCGTTCTCTGGTATCTCGTACCGCGAACGTTGAAGGAATTGGAGAGGTGAGTCTGCAAGAGCATATCAAGACAACCCTTAGAATGACGCCAACACGGGTTATTCTTGGTGAGATGCGGACGCCGTATGCTGCCGAAGCATTCCTTGAGAGTGCTCAGACAGGACACGTTGGGATGTCAACTATCCATGCAAGGAACGCACGTGAGACGCTTGTTCGTCTTGAAAGTTTACTGGGTCGAGCTCAGAAATCTGTCTCTGTTGAAATTATTCGACAACAAATAGCGCTGGCCATTGAGTGTGTTGTCTGGCTTTTCCGAGAGAAGGGAACTGGCAAGCCGAGGATCGGTGAGATTATTGAGGTAGGACACTATGTGGAGGGAGTGATACAGGTGAAGCCTATGTTTACCCTCATAGAGACTGGGAGAAACCCAGTGTGGCGGGTCGATTCTTGGTCGAGTAACTACGATGAGATCTTGGCAGCTGATGGCATCTACCTAGGTGATTCTCCAGAAGAGCTTGTATTGGGAGATCGAAGTAATTTTTAACGATGAGTAGCCTCATTTGAGGAGTCGATATGAATCAATCTATCCTTATCGTACTTCTGATTGGGCTCAGTGTGGCCCTCATGGGAGTCCTGCTTGTTTTTTTTGTATCGCGAAGCCGTTCAGCTGTTATTTCATCGCAAATGCGGAATTTGGGGAGTCAAGCATCAAAGCGGGCTGACAGTCGTCGTCAGGGAGAAGGAGCACTAGAGTATGCCTATAAAGCTCCTCAAAAAAAGCGCTCGAGTTCGGTACTCACCCTTGAAAAAAAACTGAAGTATGCTCAGTGGAATCTGTCTCCTCTACTCTTTAGAGGTGCTGAACTGTTTCTAAGTCTGATTGCCTTGGGAATAGTCAGTCAATATTTTCATTTACTCATACAGTTCTTTTCTTTGTTGACTGGTCCATTGGTGATGCGTTGGGCGCTGAATTTAGGTGTCTCTCGACGCTTTAAAGCCTTTGATGCCGATTACCCACAAATGCTTCTTTCCCTTGTGGGGCTGTTGAAAACGGGGATGAACCCTCTTCAAGCGCTAGAGTCGGCAGCAAAGGGTCTGGATCGTGGATCTCTTGTAAGAAAAGAAGTTGAAACGATGATGCTTCGGGTTAGGTATGGTGTGCCTGAAGAGAAATCTATAGGAGCATTTGGCGAAGATATTTTTCATCCTGAGATTGAGCTATTCGTCCAAGCGCTTCTTCTCGCGCAACGGGTAGGGGGGGGAGCACTTTCAAATACTCTCGACCGTCTCGCGAAGCAGGTTCGAAAGCGCCAATATTTTCGTCTCTCTGCTCAGGCTGCTGTTGGAATGCAGCGTGGATCAATCTGGTTTATTATCGCTATCTTGGGCGCACTTCAGGTCTATCTCTACTTTATCTATCCAGAATCAATAATGGGGGCAATGAACGACCCGTTTGGATGGTTGGTGTGGCAGGTAGGTGGAATACTGATCGGGCTGGGGATCTTTTGGATATCTCAGGTAACGAAGATGAAAGTTTAGGAAGAATTGAGAGAAGAATGGATACATTGCTCGTTACAGGAATACTGATTGGGATGCTCGCTTTTAGTGCGCTCGGGATGGTTCTGTACATGACTTTCGGAGCACGAAAGAAAGATGCGTTTCGGACTCTGATGGCGCGTGATGGAGAAGATTCGCAGATCTCGCAACGTCTTACCCAGTCAGATTTTGAGCTTATCAAGGAGCAAACAAAGCAGGCGGCTTCAAAGAAACAAGCGCTGACGGTGGAGGAGAAACTCTTTCGAGCAGGAATTCTTGACGTCAAATTGAAGAACTCTTTTCATCGACTCAGATTTTTTGCTCCTCTTGCAGGTGCGATTCTCGGTACTATCGCCGGATTTCTTTATGGCACAGGCATGTTTCCACTCGTCAGTTTAGTGCTTGGTGTCTTAATTGGACTTCAGATCCCTGTGAGTATTCTTGAGCGTCGCACTGAATCAAGATATGAAGAGATCATTTTTTATCTACCACTCGTTATCGAACAAATTGCTATTGGGGTGAGTAGTTCACTTGATGTTGGTCCATGCATAGCTCGTGTTGTCCAGATGGCAGATGAACGTGATAGTCATAATGTCGTAACAGAACTGTTGCGAATGGTGCAGTTTCAAGTGAAGTCTGGAGTATCACTGGAAGAGGCTTTGACGGAGATTGGAGTCCGAACGGGACAGACGGAGCTAAAACATGCTTTTTTAGCACTTGCGCAAGTAGCAAAGCACGGAGGAGAAATTACTCGGCAGTTAAATGAGTTGGCTGATGCAGTCGCGAATCAGAGAGCAATGCAAATCGAGGCGAAGATTAAGAAGCTTGAATTGGCTGCAACTGGACCTGTAGCGCTTGTTTTCCTCGGATTTTTAGCCATTTTATTGATTGGATTCGGCATACAGATTCGAGATGGCTTTGGTTGAGGTGGAGACGGAAAAGACAGGTAGGGATATGGTTCTCTAGAGGGAAGAGAAGTTTACGATAGGAATGAAATGACGAAGGGTTGGCCAAGAATCAGTGAATTGTTTGTATCGCTTTTTGTTGCAGCGATAGCATGCCTATTGTTGGTACCCTTGCCGACGGCGGTACTTGATATTCTCCTTGCGCTTAATCTTGCCTCAGCTTTCTTTCTTCTCCTCGTTGTCTTGTATCTGCCAAATGCAGTCCAGCTTCTTGCATTTCCAACTATTTTATTGCTAACGACACTTTTTCGTTTAGGGTTGAATGTAGCTTCAACACGACTGATTTTAAGTCAAGGCGATGCGGGGCAGGTTATTGAATCTTTCGGGACGTTTCTTGTCGGAGGAGAGCTGCTCGTTGGAGTCGTGGTATTTGCCATTATCACCGTTATCAATCTTATGGTAATTGCAAAGGGAGCCAGTCGTATTTCTGAAGTCGCGGCGCGATTTGCACTCGATTCACTTCCTGGAAAGCAGATGTCGATCGATGCAGATCTTCGAGCAGGACTTATTTCACCTCAAGAGGCGGAACGCAGAAGGGAGCAGCTTCGCAAAGAGTCTCAGCTCTATGGCGCTATGGATGGAGCGATGAAATTTGTTCAGGGCGATGCGATTGCCGGGGTAGTCATCATCTTTACCAATGTGGTTGGTGGCTTATCCCTTGGCCTCTATCATGGGATGGGGCTTGAGAATGCGGTGTCAGTGTATACCACGCTCACAGTAGGAGATGGTCTCGTAAGCCAGATTCCAGCATTCCTCATTGCCATTTCTGCAGGCCTCGTCGTGACGCGCATTGGAACAAGTTCTGAAAGTACGATCGGGACAGAGCTACGGCATCAACTCTTTAGGCAGCCAATCGTCTTAATAGTGGTGAGTGTATTACTTTTTGGTTTGTCGGCAATC
>Ga0075480_10003417_pt1 | contig 10160 bp, 25 predicted proteins | sample DEB08_DNA_7_FD_81590 | JGI IMG/M metagenome (GOLD analysis project Ga0075480, IMG submission 81590) | Aqueous microbial communities from the Delaware River and Bay under freshwater to marine salinity gradient to study organic matter... | ecosystem: Environmental > Aquatic > Marine > Coastal ...
AGCTATCAAGAGCCTCACGCCGCAGGAGTACGCAGCTACCACGGCGGCTAAACGAAGAGGAACTAAAAAAGGTAAGCAGTTTGTATCCCAGCCCAAAAAAATAGCAAAGAAAACACGTAAGTATAGAAAGGTCACATAATGCCAGGTTCAAAATATTCACCAAAACAAAAGAAAATAGCTAAAGCAGCATCACCTCGTAACAAGATTACTGGCGCAGACTTCAAAGCTATGAAGAAAAAGAAGAAAAAGTAATGGCTCGTAAGCGAGACAAACAGCCACCAAAGACCAAAAAGTATTTTCGCTCTACAAAAAGTGGGGCTGGAATGACTAAGGCTGGTGTCGCTCGTTACAGAAGAGAAAACCCTGGCAGTAAGTTAAAGACTGCTGTTACAGGTAAAGTAAAGAAGGGTAGTAAGGACGCTAAAAGACGTAAATCATATTGTGCTAGGTCTGCTGGTCAAATGAAGAAGTTTCCAAAGGCAGCCAAAGACCCTAACTCACGTTTACGGCAAGCAAGGAAAAGATGGAAATGTTAGGATAGCTTCATAGTGAATATGCCTTCGGGTAAAACCCTGACTTGGAATTGGGAATTATTAGGCCCTCTTTTTTTCACATAGTAAAACTTAGCATAAGCTAGACGCTTACATAAATACCTGTATTGCTTTGTGTTATCAATTAAATACAAATCACCATACTGTGTTGTTTTCATCGCATGGTTCATAGTTGATGTGTCTTTAAACATAATGGGAATACCGTTTCTTATTACCATTACACACCAGCCCTCTTTTTTCTGGCTTCGTTTTTATATTTATTAGATACGCCTACCCATCTAGCTACATAGCCACCTCTTTTTTTCTCTTCATATTTATGGAAATTTATTACTGATTCATTTAGTTGTTCTAATTGTTTCTTGAACTCTTCTACGCTCATTTGCATCCCTCTTGTTTTTGTGAAAGCAATCATCATCCCTGCTATAATCGCATAGCACTTTATTGCTTGCTGTGATTACCCAATCACCGTCTTTAACGAAATGTTTTCTGCCGCAATAGTCGCAAGTAATCTTGCGCATAGCTAACTCACGGCTACTTGGCCCCTTCTTTTTAACCATCTATAATTCTCTTACTGCCTACTTCTATTAGCTTTTCATCGTCCTTAACTTGAGAGCCAGTCGCTGCATACCCAGCCATATCAACATATGAGTCTTCATGGTCAGGTGTTTCTATAAGTCTGGCTAGCTTTACACTTATCATCATGGGCGCTACTTGGTCAGGACGTACCTTTGTTTGCAGTATCACAGACCATAAGTCTGCTATGCGTTTATGATTTGTATAGGCATCGCCATATGCAGAGCCTCGTACAGTTACAGCATCAAGTGCCGCTTTTAGTAAGTCTTCTTTGTTCATCTTAACCTCATAGTTAGTAGGGGTTGTCTTAATTTGCCATATACAAAAGCGCTCAAAACGGAGAGGAAAAAGCGCTCGGTAGGCTTGGCTTTGACAGTTTCGATTACTGCATTAAGACGCGATTCGCCACACCCCTTGGGCAGCGATGGGAGGTACAGCCTACCTTATGAATTAGAAAGGAATTTCATCGACTAGCTCTTCATCAGACTTTGCTATTTCTTTTTTCATGTCATAGCCACCGCTACTGCCACCACCTGAAGGCAAGGCATCTGCTGGTGCTGTAAGTGCTACAGAGTAAGTGCCATCATCGTTTTCATATAAACGTGCGTAGTATTTTACGTCACCATACAATGTTATGTCTTGGTTTGCGCCATCTTTGTAAGGCTTGAATGATGCGTTACTCGCTAGTGCTTTACCACCATCATCGTTTTTCCATAGCTTGATTGTTGCTACTTTTGTCCATTCTCTTACTGACATTTTAGTTTCCTTTATAAAATTTAGATTCGTAATTTAAAAACATTTCTTTAAAGTGCTTTGCCCTTTTCGGGTCTCGTTTTGTAAGCAATTCGAGAAATGCTTTGTTCTTAATGTAGATTGCATTAACGTCTGAAACACTAACACAAGCCTCTAACTTGGTTCTGATTTCTACATAAAGCCTTTTGTCTTTGGCTGCGTCAAAGTCATCAGTCTGTTTTATTTCTTCAGCCATTGCTTTGACTGGCTTTGTACCCTCCTTTTCTTTTGCTTCTTTTATTGCTTCTGCCTTGCGCGGTACAGCTTCCATCTCGTTAGCTGAGGCATACTCGCCACCCGACAATCCTAGTGAACTAAGCGCTCTTCCGATTGCTGAACTTTCACAATTCTCTAGGGCAGATGTAGTGTTGACTAATCCTTGACCTCGTATTTCCTCTGCCATTCCAGAGCCTATTACCATGCCATCTGTATTTGCGATGATAGCTTTAATAACAACTTTATTACCATCATCAACTAGGATAGTTGTGTCAACCCCGAAGTCAGTACCAAATACCTGTCTGAAGGCTTCCATCCTATGCACGACTTGCGTGTACATTTTGCCGCCACGTTGTTTAACGCCATGCGATTTGTTTAGCTCGGCAACTTTTGCCATTGCTTCCTTTAAATCTGCCACCACTTCTTCTCCTTTCTTTCATTCATTAAATCTACTACCTTTTCTATCAGTTTCATGTTCTCTTCCAACTTATCGAGGCGCATCTCAATAGCATCTCTGAGCAGCTCATTGTCTGTTACCATTTCTTTTATTTCAGATAGGCCAAGTTCCTCTCGCATCTCTTTTGCTTTGGCCATAAATGTAGAACTTTCTACAGTTGGGACAGTAGCTTTATTAAAGTAGGGATTGCTTTCTAACTCAGAGCGCTTCCATACGTAGGTATGTGGGCCTCGTTTCCTTGTCCTAACTTTCATGCTAGGCTTTGGGAGACTGCCATTCTTTACTTGGTAATAAACACTGTTCCTATTTATGTTTAGCGCCTTTGCTAAGTCTAACGCTGAATAAACTTGTTCTTGCATCTCTTTAACTCCATTCATGTTTTGCTATTTTAAGTATCTCAGGGCCATGCCACTGTGATATCTGCTGAAAGTCTGGATACACTAGCCCGAAAAGATTTTTCCAAGAGCCATTGGCAGCCTTCAGCAAATTCTGTATAATGCGCCATCGGGAAACAACTTCCTGATAAGCACCCTCTAAATTTTCATATGATAATGCCTGACAGTTTTCTTGAGTGCAGATGTTATATCCATCTGCTGTCACAAAGAGCAATCCAGGCGTATAACCAGTGGCCTTCCAATACACCGCCTGTTGCATCACTTGCTGTCGAGTTGGTTCGGTCTTTGGTTTAGGGATACGCCAAGTCCTCGTACCATCCTTTCGCGGTGGGTTACGAGTTGGGAAACTGCATTTTAAATCTAGCTGTTTGCCATCCCCTGCAAAGTCTAAGAACAGCATAGTAGGTACATCAATGCCATCTACTTCTAGCCATCTCTGAAACTCGCCTTCCAATTCACAGCCATTATAGTATTCCTGCAAGCCTTGCACTGCATGATGCACCATCTGTGGGATATGGTTCTTTATTTCTTGGTAGTCTTCTGCATCCTTACCATCGTCAAACTGGCGCGGCTGGTATGTCATAAACTCGGTCATAGCTTTTCTAATAGCCAAGTCTATATCCATACCTTTTTGCTGGCCTTGTATCGGGCTGTATTTATCAAGCCCTAAATGCCAGTCACATGCCATCTGCACTATCTGTCCAGCTCTAGGTTTGGCTGCAAACGGAAAGTAAACGTCATAATCTTTTCTGATTTTTAATTTCAACACATGCTCATCAAGTGGCTGTGTTGCACCCGATGCACTGTTATGTGTAGCACCGAATATTTTTCTGTATTCTGGTATATCTTGTTGCATTATATAACTTCTCCAGTATGTCTATAAATTTGACAGTAATGAATGCTTTACCATCTGTCAACACTATGTTAGAAAAAAAATACAAGGGGGAAAAACTTTTTTTTATTCCCCCCCCCTAGAAGAAAGGTGAAAACATGCAGTTACTAGACTATTTAAAACAAGAGGGTATATCTCAGGCTAAGTTCGCTCGTAAAATAAAGATGTCACCAGCTGGTGTTTGTCGTATAATCAAAGGCAATAGGTTTCCAAGACCTGAAACAATACTGGCTATTGATTTCTGGACGCAAGGGCAAGTGACGCACGATGACTTTTACAAACAGGCGCAAGCCCAGCAACAGAGTGACGTGTCCCAAGTGTGATGGTGAGGGTTGGTATATTAATGTTGTCTCTGCTGTCATCGCTGATATCATTCTTGAAAAAGAATTTGACATGGATTGTGAGCTGTGTGAAACGCTCGGATACATCCAATCAAGAAACGACAACGAGCGTATTCGGCTCATCAAAATCCATTAAAGTAATCTATATTAGAAAAGGGCATCTGCCTGGCAGTGAGTGGTATGAGCGTGAGTTTGTTCACAGCTATCACCATGATGCAGGCGGCTATGCTATGGCTGTAAAACATGACGAACGGAAGAGCTAAAGGCGCGGCCTTTGAAAGAGAAGTTGCAAAGCTAATTGACGAGCATCTAGGCATTAAAGTTGAACGTGACCTAGAGCAATATAGGAAGGCAGATAGAGGTGACTTAATAGGATTAGATGATTGGACTATTGAGTGTAAGCGTTACGCCTCTACACGAGGCTCTAATGGCGGTTATAAGCCTGAATGGTGGGAACAGGCAACCAAGGCTGCCAATGCTGCACATAATCAGCCTGTCCTAATCTATAAGTATGACCGACAGCCTATCAGGTGTGTTGTGTTGTTATCTTCGATTAGTCCTGACTATGCAGGGAAGGATAATACTGCTACCATTTCTCTATCTACTTGGTTCATGTTAGTAAGAGAATGTTTGTAATCATCATACTTATTTGCTTCAGTCCTGACAGGTGCTTGTATGCGACAAGTGATGAAAGTTACAGTAATTTACGACAATGTGAGATTTCACTGCCCTACAGAGTAGAAGAAATACAGATTTTAACTGAGCTATCCGTTGGCTTCCCTGTCTCTGTCGCTGGGCAGTGTAAAGTTTTGCAGTCTGTTTAATGGTGATAAAATGTTTGTAATGTATTTGATAATGCTGTGTTGTTTAGCTGTGCCAGTGGCATGCCTAGTCTATCTGCTTATAAATGATTAGGCTTTGCATCTAAACATCAATCTGTAAAGACGTTTAATTCTCATCTTTTTATCATAGGCTTTTGCTCTTTCTCTTAAGCAATATACGCAACCGTTATTTGATACTAGTCTTTCAAATATATGACCATGCTTGCAAGGCTTGCCTGTAAAGTAATACTTTAAGCCTCTCTCTATCGCTTCTTTTTTGCTAATTATTTCCATTGTAATTCTCCCTATTGACGGTCAATAAAAAATATGATATTGAAATTTTCATTGTTCACATGGTCGCGCAACAAACATTGCTCTGCCATGTAGCATTGCTCTGCTCATTGCACTGCAAACCTAATTGTTATTTATATATAAAACATTTTCATTGTGGTGCATTGATGCAGTACATTGAACACGGCTCTGCTCAATGCACTGCAATGATTGTCGCGCGACAATGACTAATCTATCCTCTCTACATTGTATGTGCCACCCACACAATAATCATCTGGGTAGTTTTCTATTATTTTTTCGGCTTCTTCGGCAGCATCTTCCTCGTCAAAAGCTTGCACCTGGACAATATATTCCTGCGTCATTAATACTCTATAAGTCCTCATTGCTCTATCCTTCTCAGGGAATTGTATAATATTGGTCAACTAGACCTCCACAGAATTAAGATTGCTAATAAGGTAAAGTATAAAAAGCTGATTATGTATATATCGGTCATTATATTTCGCCTTTATACAGATGCACTATTGGTTGTGCCTCTTCCAAATCAGCTACATCTAATCCATCAGCAATATATGAGTAGTCGTTGTTATTCAAACGAAACTCAGCAACAGAACCATCCTCATTACGGACAGGCTCATCTGTCTCACAGTCAATGGCGTAAAATGTCATATCCCATAAGCCGATTGCATATGTTTTGTTTGGGTCAAACTTTCTATTCATTAGGTTTCTCCTCTCTATTCCTCTTCTAGTTTAATTGAGCTTATTAATAGCGATACCGTTCTGGGTATCGGCACCTCGCCTGATTCATAGTAATAGATAGTCCTGATTGATAGTCCTAATCTATCAGCCCATTTCTCTATCGAGTAACCGAGCTTTATCCGTGCCTCTCTGAATAATTCTGGTGTCATTTATCTATTCCCCAATTCTCATTAACTTCTAACCAATGCGGTTCGCTTGCGTGTTCTATTCTGCCTACACCATAGCAATAGGTGTTTTCAAAATCCTTAACGTCAGCTAACACATCTAACGCGCCTCTTTCTGTGTCTGTTACTTGCCATAAGGACTTTACGCGCCCTGTTTTTGGCTCTAATTTACCCCAAAATGCTACATACATTTTTATTCCCTTTCTGTTTCTGGATACATTATTTGCGCGACTGTATTAATAACTGTCCAATTTATTCCTATACATGCATCATGTTTTCGGTCTAGTTTGTGTAGTACGTCAGTCGCTTGCTCTCTTGTCAGCCAATTACATTCTTGTAGAACATCATCAACCGACCAATAAATTGCTATTATCTCGTTGTCATTTTCCATTGTATTAACTCCATATCACTAGCACTAACCATGCTACGCCAAAAATTGTTACCATGAATATTATAGTCGCTATCGCTTCCGCGAACTTTTCAAGATTGCTCATTGTTTATCCTCTCTTTATTAAATCTATTACTTGCTCGAAATAATCTATCAGCTTTTCTGGTGTGTACTCTCTTTGATATTGAGTACACCTAGTCGTGCCTTTTACATTCCCACAAATAGAACGCAACTTGCCCTTTTCACAGTAATGTAATGTCTCGTCTTTCTCTGGTAGTTTTGGCAATGCCTCTCTATCAATGCCTTTAATGTAAAGTTTTGTTTTCTTGTGAGCGACATGGCCAAAGTCGTATTGGTCTATCAGTATTGTAAAGCCTCCGAATTGGTCTGTTTCTCCAACATTCGGCAAAAAGCTGCCGAATAGCCTAGAGCCGTTTGGATGCTCTAAAATGCCACCTAGCTCTCTTATTTTCTCTATTGACCATAACGCTAGACTAGCCTCGCCTTCTCTAACATTATGAGCCATGTGTGATAATCTACCCCAAGCTCTGCAAGGTGGATGACATATTACAGGTGTTGAACCATTGTAAGACAATGCGTCTCTACTTTGGTCGTATGAATCCCATTGCTCTCTCTTTTTATAGGCGCTATCAGCTCTTACAAATAATGAAACGTATTTAATATTATCCATTAATTAATAATCTATCAGCAGATGCGATAGCCTCATTAATTGCCTCTTGTTTATCATCGGTAATGTAAAAGCTATCTGCTATTTCTTGTCCGTTTAAATATGAGGTTACAAGGTATCGCGCCATATCTTCGCGCTTTGCCTCTTGGTCATTATGAAACGCCCATAGCTGAACATAGTTTTCCCCATTGCTATCTAAGTCAAAACAGACAGAACCGCACGTATCATTGTGATAGCAACTATCTTGCCACTCTATAGACTTGTTTGTTGTTTGCTCGTTTATGTCTTTGATAAGCTTTTTAAAAAATACTGTTGCCTCTGGGTCATAGTACCAGTGAATATAATTGTTTGTGTTTTCCATTGTTTATCCTCTCTGTTAATTATGCCGTTATTGGCGTTTTAAGCTCCGTCTGGTGCTTATCGTTGCCCTAGCGTGTATAACTAGGGCAATCATAAACACTAGGCTTTCATTGCTATTCTATCGTTGTCCTGCATCCATTCATAAACCACACATTCTCCGACTATATAAGCATACATGTTTACTACTTGTTCGGGGTTGGATAAGTCTGTTGATACTTGCCCAAAATTATCTTGTTCGTATTCTTTTATTATATTGATAACTTCAAACGTTTTATCAGCTAGCCATTGCACGGCTTTATAGGTTCCAATAATGTAATAGTCTGTATTAAAGCACTCATGGTGCAAGTCTTGGTAATTGCGGTAAATGTAAATCGCGTCATGGTCTTCTATAAAGTTTTCAAAGTATGTTTCAATTTCATCGTATTTGTAAAAGTTTTCCATTGTATTATGCTCCTATTGCAAAATGCTTTTGCGCTTGTTCTAAATCTATTACATACTGTGTTTTACTTAATAAGTTTTGGATGATAAATGGTCTTTTCCTAGCGTTAACACTAAATCCGACTAACGAATATTTACCATCATGTAATTCGGCTATCTTATTTGTGTCTAACTCGTATAGGCTCGCATATTCCGCGAGGTCTCGCTCTTGTTTAGTTAATGTGCCTTTTGGTGCTATTGTTACCTTAAAGGTTACATCGTGGTCGTTAAAAGTTGCGTTGCCTACTTCTACAGTATAGCCAACATCAAATTGCTTACATACTTTGTTCAGTTCTTCTCTTAATAGCTTTGCTTCTTGTTTGTTCATTGTATTATACCTCTTCCAATTTAATTAATGACCATTCGGTTTCCTCAATATCTTTTAATTCTTGTTCATCTACAAAATATTGTGAGTGTTCGACTGTCCATTGTGTTCTACGTTCCACAATGTTTTGCATATAATCTAGAGCTTCATCAAAATCATTAAATAATGCTTCAATAGGTTTTGGGTCTAAATAGTCAATTTTTGATGTTACAAGATATTGTTTCATTGTTTTATATCCCTTTTATATTTGTAATTCTGAAGCTAAGTGAGACACTAGCTTGTCATAGTCTGGATTCTTTGGTGACAAATCGTCATTTGTAAGAGCCACCCATATGTCAAAAATGACATGAAATTCTGTTTCATTCATGTCAGAAAAATTAACGGTCATTAGCGCGTCATATGTTTGTTGTGATAAATTCATTTGTTTATATCCCTTATATTACTGTTAAAACGTATAAACCGAGCATCCACCCAAACAAAACGATGAACCCACCAATAAATAAATGTAAGTCTTTCATTGTATTAACTCCGTTGTTTATTGTTTAATGCAATCCTTGCATAGGTTCAGGTATAACGCCTGATTTGTATCTGTCAATAATAAAATGCAATAATTGCAAAATAAATTTAATAGCACTAAATGTAGTGTACATCATTGCCAGTCAACGCTATATATGGTATTGAAACATTGTTTATTGCATGACACATATTTCAGGTTGTGTTGCTGTAATGTATTGCTAGCAATGGTTGTAGAGTTATGAGCTGTGATTAAATGGTGGTTGGATTGCATAACTATCAACACACAAAGCAAAACAATACACGCGCAACATTGCAATCAATGCCGACAGCTCGGACAACCGACACAGGCAATGTCAGGGCAAAACAAGACCACGGAGGGGCTTGCCCAGACCCGACCACCCCCAGGAATCGGTGCCACTCTATATATGTGTTAATCAGTCCTTCCACACTCACAGTCAGGAGTAACATGACCAAGAAAGAACTAGTCCTGAAAAGCGCTGATGTCATTGAGCGTATGCTCACTGAGGGCAGCACTACTAAGGACATAGCCAAGAAGCTCGGTGTTAGCCGTACAGTGTTCTATGAGGTTGTTAATAGTAATGATGACCTAAAGAGATTGTACAAGTCAGCACAGGCTGCACATGCAGCAGAGTACAGAGAATACTATGAAGCAGCACTGCATGGCTGTATGACAGGGCAGAGAAAGATACCGCCAGAGTATTTACGTGAGTCAGGCTCACATTCTAGATGGTTGTCATCTAAGGCAGAACAAGGCTATAAGGATGAAAGCAAAGCCATGATGCAGATTAAGGATGGCGATAAAGAGATTAACATCGGATGGATGACGAGTGGCTCAGATAACGATACCGTATAAGCCTCGTGCGCTCCAGGCAGAGATGCATAACAACCTGAAGCGCTGGAATGTTTTAGTCATGCACAGACGTTTTGGCAAGACTGTTTTTGCAATTAATCATTTAATTAAACATGCTTTGACGTGTGAGCTGCCCAGACCAAGGGTTGCTTTTATAGCACCTACCTTTACGCAAGCTAAAAGAATAGCATGGGATTATGTTAAGTATTATGCTGGTGTTATTCCAGGCATTAGCTTTAATGAGACCGAGCTGCGTGTAGACTTTCCAAATGGCGCTAGGCTGATG
>Ga0075480_10003420_pt1 | contig 10155 bp, 15 predicted proteins | sample DEB08_DNA_7_FD_81590 | JGI IMG/M metagenome (GOLD analysis project Ga0075480, IMG submission 81590) | Aqueous microbial communities from the Delaware River and Bay under freshwater to marine salinity gradient to study organic matter... | ecosystem: Environmental > Aquatic > Marine > Coastal ...
GAAGCGATGAAGGTAGGGTCAAAGTCAAGAATCTTTTGACCGTTTGGAAGTCTAACGTAACTAAAGGTTAGGAGAGAAGCTGACCAGATAAGCACAACAACTTTCACTAGATTACCAAGAACTTCACCTTTATCTTCATGTTGGTCTTCTTTCTCTTCTACCTTTGCTTTGGATTTATTTCCTAGCATTGGTATAGAGTAAGGCAACTCTATTTATGCCGCCTATTAAGAATGGTATACGTTGGGTCTAGGGAATGTCATACCACTAACTCTCTTACCCTTCTGTTCCTGAAGATATCCAGTGGCAGGTCTTGGATTCTCTGCATGTAGGTATCTATTTGGACTTCCTTGCTGAGAACTATTGTCATCATATCCACCAGTGCCAAGATCAAATGCCATATCACCAGTAATAGAATGCTGTTGAAGATAACCAATCAAATCATCTTGAGTGAATCTAGGTTTACCACTTGCTAAACATGCTGCAACACCACACACCTGTGGAGATGCCATACTTGTTCCACTAATTGGATGAAAATAATTGGCAGATCCCTGTGTGTATTTTGTGTCATTTAATCCACCTGTGTTTCCATAAGCAGAAAGGATCAAATCTCCAGGAGCAAAGACATCAATAGCAGAACCATAGTTTGTATAAACAGATCTTCTAAAGTCTCCTTGATTACTCATAGCACCAACGTTGACAGATCCACTATCAGGAGAATTTGGCCACCCGCCTCTCATATAATAAAACGCTCCTACACCACTAACTTGAATAATGTTATTCCAATTAGGACCGTTTACAGTTTCAAATAACAAGTTATCATTTCCAGAAGCACCAATAATAACTACACCATCAGCAATTGCATCAATAACATCAGCACTTACAGCAGCAAGCCATGCAGGCATAACATCAACACCAAACCTAATTCCAAAATCCGTTTCCAATCCTTGTTCTGTCCACCCAGATGGTCCAGGATTTCCAGGAGTATATACAACTCCCTGGTATTGAACTGCAGTTACATCAGCAGCAGTAAGATTTTCATTTGGCATTGGAATAATGCCACCATAACTATGATTAGTAATAGTTGGATTTCTATAACCAGTCTCTGGATTGATTGGTTTGTTGAGATGAAATGCTCTCAAGTAATCAAAGATAAGTAGGGCAGGAAATGACTGCCCAGATGGCCAAACATCTGTAACAGACATGTTATAAATGTTTGCTTCTCGTGCCCACCCATAGTGCTGACCACATGCCGTTCCAGCAACATGGTTTCCATGATACTGAGATGTAGAAGCATTATCTCCGTATGTAATCGTCCCTGTGGGAAGAGTCTGCCCATCATCATCGATAGAACTTACAGCACCATTGAGTTCATTGAACCACTGATACTGAACAAATCTTGTTTGATTAGTTGTGGGACTATACCATTCTTCACTATCATATGATATAGGATCATCACAAATGACTACATCAACATGCTTTCCATTATTGAATACAGTTACTGTATCATTCTTCTGTTCATATGTCCAGTTAGCAGCAGGAGATCCAAAGTTTCCCTTATCTCTTTGTCCTTGATTTCCTGCACAATGAAGATGTCCCCATTGATAATCAAAAGGACTAACTGTTGCTGGTGCTATAGTATCACCTTTCCAAAAATTTCCAGAAACTTGATAAGGTGCTTTGTTTATTACCTGTCTAGCAATTTTAAACTTATCCTCTGCTGCAACGTCCCACACTCTAGGATCTTGACGTAACCTTTCTGCTTGTTCCTCGTTCATCATGTAGTGAGTGTTCCTACTGAGAGGTCGTTTTGCTACAAGAGGAAACCCAGTCAGTTGCATCTCATTGTAAAACTGCTCTAAGTCTTCTTTCTTATAGAGCGTTACTACATAGACTTTATCTTCCATATCAATCCTCTAGTTGAACGTAATGCAATGTTACTGTGATTGCTTGTGTAGATCCACTCTTGTTTACAACTTTCAAATAAACATTTGAAGATGGTGTGGCATCATCATTCCATCCAATAGTTCCAGGAGTAATTTTTTGTGTGACTGCACCACTGGTAATTACTTCAGCGATGACACCAGATCCTGGTGTGGGATCAGTAAACTCTGTTCTAGTAGCATCATTCGCTCTACTTGTAGTGTCTGTGTAGAGTGTTACCCATGCAGCATAATCAGTTTGAATTTTTTGCAACGCATATGTCTTTGCTGCAGTAATAGTAATATAAGTAGATGTGCCATCAGCAATTGAAGAGGTGGTTGCCGATGCAGTAGTTCTTGACTGTAATCCGCTAAGTGTACTCCAAACAACACCAGTAGCATTTCCGCCGCCATCGTCACCAGTTGCAGAGAGAACTTGACCAGCAATACCACTGGAGTAATTGTTATCAAGAATAGAAACTGGAAAACTTCCAGAACCTAATAAAAGTGCTGTGTTAGCACCATTACCTTCAATCTGAACAGTTCCACCAAAATATCCTCCAGTAAGGGCACTAATAGATCCCTGAGCGTTAAGATTATCTGTTAAAATTTCTCCAACAAAATTTTGTGATGGATTACCAGGATCATCACCAACTTGCAATCTTCTTGAAGCACCCCCAGGATCACTGAAAGTAAGAGCAGCACTAGCACCTAAAGATCCGTTGTCATTGTATTGAACTTGAGTATTAGATCCAGCAACAGTTGCTCCACCACTTACCGTGACAGGATTCCAAGTAAGAGTAGCAGAATTGTATGATAAAACTTGCCCATCAGTTGGAGCAGTTGTTGTCAAATCAACATCGACAAGATCATTCAGTTGAGTGGGAACAAAACTTACTGCATTTATCCAAGAAGATGTGGTGGCATTGTAAAGTAGTTGATCTCCTGATTGCAAATTTGTTAGTGTGACATCAGTTAATCCACTTATGGTGGTTGATCCTCCACCACTAATAGTAACACCAGATCCAACTGCTTTCCATGTAGTCCCGTCCCAAATATAGGTGACACCACCATTTACATAAGTATCATTGACACTTGGGGATGATGGAAAATTTAGTGCTGCCATTTCTATACTACTTCCTGTCTTGAGTATTTATTGATTTCCTCTTGGATACAACTGACCACCGCCACCAGAAATAGTAGTAGTCCAAGTTGTACCATCCCATCTCCATGTAATACCAGCAGAGGTAAAAGTCTGACCTATGGAAGGTCCAGCTGGAAAATCAATTGCCATTTGTTACCCTCCTCAGGCTAGTTCTTTTGCACCGAATGTATCACCACAAATACCAGTGACTAATCTAAGATTATCATTTGAGTAACCCGACATATCATTTTTCAACTTATAAGTTACAGTATCACCAGTAGATGCACCATGAACATCAAGGAAAGTAAAATTCAATCCACCGTAATATGTGTTTGCTATGGGGAACACAAACGTTTGAACCGTCGAATAACCATTAGTATTGATCTGTCTTTCTAATGTAACTTGAGCTTCAGTATTTCCATCAGTTACATTCATAATACTTGCATTCAATGTTATCAATGCCTTGCTATATCCAGCGGTAACCGTGAATGTAGTTTGAATATCAGAAGTTCCTGCTTCATTCAAGAAATAGTTGCCAACTGTAGTTGCAGCGTTACCAAAGTTTGGTGTTGTGCTAGTTCCAAAACGTGTATAAGTTTCAACTCCAGATCCAATCTGTGGTGTAGCATCAACCCATTGTGAATCTGGTGTTGCATCAGTGTAGTAAATCTTCAGTCTGCCCTCATCAGACTTCCACCAAAGATCTCCTGCAGTAGCAGAAGTTGGTGCAGTCTCAGATACTGTAACAGATGTTCCACCGCCACCAGCAGGTGAAGCATCCACCCACTGTGCGCTATTACCATCATCGTAATATACTTTTAGTTTACCGTCATCAGATTTCCACCAGAGGTCTCCATCAGTTGGTGACGTTGGAGCAGTAGTTTGTGTAGGTACATTAGCAGTTACACCACCAGATCCACCAGAATCTGCAGCAGGAGCCCAGTTAGTTCCATTCCACTTTAGAACCTGTCCAGCACTTGGAGCAACTGATGTGTCTACATCACTCAATGCTCCAATAGAAAGAGATGAAATACCAGTTAGATATCCTGCTGCAGCATGATTACCCCAAGAAAATGCGGTATTCCAGTTTCCAATATTGGCATTTGTAATACCACCAGCGGGTGAAGCAGCAAATACTGGGTCTGTCTCGGTAAAACTTGTAAGGAAATTTGGCGTCCAGTTGACCCACTCAGTAGTAGATAGATTATACTTGAGGAGTTGTCCATCTTGAACATTAGATATTGCAACATCATCAATTGTGCTTAGATTACCAACAGATGTCAGATATCCAGCAGTGCTATGATCTCCCCAATTGTATGCAGCATTCCAATTTGAAAGTTCTGATACTGTAATACCTGCAGCAATAGATGCAGAGAATACTGGGTCAGTTTCTGTATAACCAGTAATATATCCAGTATCATTTACCAAATCACCGATAGATGTTGGCATTACATAATAATTACTTCCATCATTAGTAAATGTCCAACGGTCTGTTCCTTCGTTCCAGAGCAATCTGACGTTAGATTGCAAACCTCTTTCAACTTCAACACCAGCATTTTCAGATGGTGTTACAGAAACATCATTGTTCAAGACAATAAGGTTGTCAGATACAGTCAGATGAGTAGTATTGATCTGGGTTGTCGTACCAGTTACTGTAAGATTAGTACAAGTAAGATTTCCAAAGGTAGCAGCAAGACTAGTAGTATTTCCTCTGCCAACAACATCATCTAAAGTATCAGACTCTGTTGTTAGGTAACCAGCAATGGCATGATTGCCCCATCCATATGCTGTATTCCAATTTGTAATGTCAGATGCTCCGATACCAGCAGCATCAGAAGCAGCAAATACTGGGTCAGTTTCTGTATATGAAGTTAGGAATCCACCATTATTGATAAGATCATTAGTTCCGATGGCCATATTATAATATGTCGTTCCATCATTCGTAAACTCCCAACGATCTGTTGTCTCATTCCATCTTACCGCTACATCATTAGAAGTTCCCCTATCAATTTTTAATGTTCCATTCAATGTTGGTGCTCCAACAACACCATCATTCATGATGATCTCATTTGCAGAGACATTCAAAGTAGCAACATTATTTGATTGAGTACTTCCAATAACAATGAGGTCTCCATTTACAGTAAGATCTCCAACAGCAACATTAGCAGTTGTCGATGAACCTCTTGCAGTAACAGTTGCTAAAGTGTCCGCTTCTGTTGTAAGATAACCAGCAGTGGCATGATTACCCCAATTATATGCAGCAGTCCAATTTGTTTTGTTCTGTGTGGTAATAGAACCAGCAGGAGAAGCAGTGAATACAGGATCGCTTTCAGTGTAAGAAGTTAGATAAACACTTAGGTCTGGTTTGCCAGAGAGATCAGCATATGCTCCAGAAAATGTAGAGAAACTTGATAGGTCTGGAGGAGTAAATGTAAACTGACCATTTACATTATTATAAGTTAGATCACCACCACCCTGAGCAGGACCAGTTACAACAGAAGATTGTGGGGGAATAACTGGTTTGTTTAGAATTCTAGCAGCACCAGTAGTTGCATTCCAATCGGAATTTACTTGTGCTGCTGGAATAGTGGGAAGTCCCGTTAGATCTGCATATGCACCACTAAAATAAGTTGGAGTTGACCATTGAATACCAGTTCCCGTGCTGGTTAGAACTTGACCTGTTGTACCAGAAGTGCCATTTGCTTGTAATGGTTTACCAGTAGGGATGTTCAGACCTTCCTTAATTTCAATCGGTGCATTATCAAGATAGTTAGCGATCTGATTCGCAAGAATTTTTGACATACTTCCAGTCCTGAAGACAGTTTCCCTGAGCTAGAAGTATTTATAAAATGGTAAGCGGAGTATCGGATTCGAACCGACGACATCTAACTTGGAAGGATAGCGTTCTACCTGACTGAACTAACTCCGCAGGAAATGGGAGAGGTCAATCTCCCAGGACACATGCACGTCACTCATTTTTTATTCAGTTGAGAAATGAGAAATCAACTCACACGTTTCGGGTCATTTGGCACCACCACTTACTCTTTGACTGGAAGCAAGAAACCAGGCGGGAGAGATTCCCATCCGCACCAACTGCCCTTGAAAGAGAGGCAGTAAACTCTCAGGGGTCTAAAGACCATCCCGACCAGAGCGAGTTTTTAGTCTTCTCGGGACTTGTAATCACCAAACGAGATTACATCAGGACTGTTAGTATTGACACTAATGTTTCCACCAAAGTCAATGTTGTCCATTGCATCTAGATCTCCACCAGGACGGTTGAGATAATCAGATGTAAGATTGAAGTTGTATTCACTCCAGTCTTTTGCCCACTGTGTTTTATTGTCTGTGAAACGAATAGTGTTAGAAACTTTCTTTCGCAGACCACTAGTTTGATTTAGAAGATCAAACAACTCACTCAACCAATGATCATCACCCTCAGCGAGAGCATTGATGAGTGCTTGACGGACTGCCTCTTCAGCAGTCTCTAGATGGGATGTAATACTCATAAAAACTCACCAAGTAATTTTTCTTGTTCTTCAATTGACAGCGATGTAAAGAGTTTCCATGCTGCATTTTTTTGTGCTGTGCTTTTTGCTTTATGACAATTATGACACAGAACTTGTATATTGTCAATCTGGTTTAGAAGAGTTCCTTTACCAATTGAAAGGAAAGATTGTTTGCTAATCTTGAGAGCAGGATTGATATGGTCAAACTCTAAGCTTTCCTGTGATCCACACTTACAGCATTTACATCCACATTGTTCGTAGATGATCTGTCTGTTTCTCTCTCGCTTTGCTTCTTGCTTTTGTTTAGCAAGATGTGGGTTCTTAGCATAATGCTGTCGTTCCCACGCTAGCTTATCTTCCTTATTTTTATATGCCATGGTTTGGATCAGGGTTATATTTATTTATAACCCCAGATCTTCAATCATACTTGCGGTAAGATGGAACACCCTCAGGATCGAGCCACTTAGAATACTCGGGGTCTTCTAAGCATACATCAAGTTGCATCTGGTTGTCAAGCAAATACATGTCAGTATAACGCTTGGTCCATTCGTTGAACTTTTGGATACGGTAGTCAGGTTTGCCGTTGATCTCTAGGAGACCGCACTGGACATAACGATAGGGGGAACGCTCAAGAATTACAGTCGGTTTCATGTGTCTCCTGATTACCTTGTAATTCTAGCACACCCTCTTGGTCTTGTGAAGGGTATGTGCCAGTTTCAGAATTGGACTTCTGGACTTCTCTAGTAGTCCAATATGCCAGAGCCATCAAACCAAAGTAAAACAAAGTGTCATCAATCATCACAAGGAAGAAGATGATGCTACCACCATAGCGTAACCAGTCAGGCAATCTATCGGTGAGTTTTTCAATAGATGGACGAACTCTCTTCTCAAACTTGAAGTATAGAATTGCTCCAAGTGTTACTGTAATCTCACTTACAGGAACAATAAAATAGAGAGACAGGATGATAAAGATAGGCCAATACTGTCTCTCTGGAATACGCTTCAGATATGAAATGTAAAGATCAATCCATCCCTTACGGGTTCTTGGTCTGTTTTTCCACTTGCGTTTCAGTGATCTAAGAAGCGTCATCGTGATCCCAAAGATAATTATATTCTTCACCTGCTGGGACTGCTACAACAGCAGTACCATCAGCACGTCTAATTAGGAACTCCTCTTTTTCATTTTCGATTCGTTCCATGTAGTCATCAAAGTTTTTTTCAAACTCAAGTTCAGTTACTTCAGTCATGGCACACAACAAATTTCTTTTTCTTGCATATAACGGATAGAATCTTGACAACCTCCTAAATGGAGATCACCAAGAACAATTTGAGGGAACGTAGCACCTTCACCAAACTCTGCGTAGAATTCGTCCCTCGTGAAGTCTCTACCCAATTCATATACTACATGCTGAAGTTCTTCGTGTTCTACAATTGCCACAAACTTTTCGCAGTAAGGGCATCCTGGTTTTGAGTAGATGGTAAATGCCATAGTTGTGATGGAAAATAATATATATTTCACAATCGGAATGACAGGATTCGAACCTGCGACATCTCGCTCCCAAAGCGAGTGCTCTACCAAACTGAGCTACATTCCGTGGCGGAGAGGGTGGGATTCGAACCCACGGAGGTGTTACCCTCGCTGGTTTTCAAGACCAGAGCCATCAACCACTCGACCACCTCTCCATTCTTCTTTGCGAAGGAACTGTTCCTCCAGATTATAAAACAACTTATGGTTGTTTGTCAAGACATAATACCCATCAATATAGGCACCGTCATCATCAGTCCAACCATAACCAATCACCCGCTCACACTGACCATCAATTACAAAGCATTTATCTGTGTGTAGGTAAGAGTGGTAGCGGGCGTCCAGTGAAATCATTAGCGTTCCTCAAAATTAATGCGACGGACCTTACGTTGGCGTCGTTCCTCTTGGTATTTTAGGTCATCTGGTGTCAGCATACCATGATATTTAATCTTTTTGTCATAATTTGTAAGGACCACTTGACCCAAGTCAATTGCTCCCACAGTATCGTCTACGACTTTCATCTGATTTGGGCATCCACAGAACTGAACTTTACTTATGCTCGTCAGTTCTTTGCCACACATTTTACATCTTGCGGATAACATTTGTAAGCATTTAACCTCATATGAGTAATGCTCGAAGAGGGGATCGAACCCCCGACAACTTGAATGTAAATCAAGTGTTCTACCTCTGAACTATTCGAGCGATGCACCAGAGAAGATTTGAACTTCCACGCCCAGAAGGCGGCAGATTCTAAGTCTGCTGCGTCTACCATTCCGCCACTAGTGCTTATCTTTTTTTATTTGAGAAGGTGTCCGTATGACTACCAAACAGGCACGGCTGGACTCGAACCAGCAATCGACAACTTAGAAGGTTGATGCATTATCCATTATGCTACATGCCCAAAAAAAGTTAGTTGCCTAACTTATACCAGACATCCAACCAATAGGATTGAGTTGTGTGGTTGTTTTACCATGACTAGTGGCAATATCATACATCACTTGATGTATATTTTTTACTTCTGTGTAGGTGTCAGTAAGTAAAAGATTTTCTGCTACTGCTTGATCGTAAGCAAGTTTATATTCTTTTTGGTGAAGAGAAAAAGTAGCTGGTCCAAACCAGGGATCGTCTTCAAGATATTTTGGTGCTGGATATGTCATGCTAAAACCATCTTTTTAGTGTAGTCATACGCATAGATTTCACGGTTTCCTTTGATACCCCAACCCAACCAGTAGTAAGCAGGTTTCATGTAATAAGATACAGTTTGTCCACTGCCTTCAAATTGTGGAAGGACTTTTTGGAAGATAGGTTCGTTAATCATCCAGCGAGTCTGACCTTCCAGACTACTGGGATCACAAACATATTTAGCACAGAAGTTTCCAAGACCTTTGTATCGTCCAATACTAGTCCACTGAATCAAACCATACCCACCAACCTTACACTCAGTGTAGGAGACACGAGCACCACCTTCACAGATGTTGGAGATGAACTTACTCTCCTGCTTGATGTTACCCATGATCGTGGCAAGAGCATTACGATCTTTGATTTTAGTTTGTTCCTGAAGTTCTTCTAAAACATACTGCTCCTCTGGAGTGCAGTCTTCACACTTCCACGTAAGAGTATACTGTATCATAGGAACTTCTACAACAGGAGGTTCAGGAATTTCAGTAATAGAAGGGTAAGCACAAGCAGAACTAGTTAGTGTCAGTGCTGTCAATGCCAGAGTTCGTTTCATCATACTTAAAATAATCTTTACGGTAGTAACGACCGAGTATGTTGCTATTATAGTAGGTGGGAGTCCCGTTGTCAAGTGCCCACTCATGGGTCACCTGCAGAGTCTTTTCCAAAATTTCCATAACATTACAGTTATATATGAACGCAGTATAGCACTATCAGTATAAATAGTTTTATGGTAGAAAGTATTTTTATGTCTTGGAGATATAACGAAGAAGACTTTACTGAAGCACCCAAAGGTATAGAAGGATTTGTTTATTTAATAACAAATTTGACGAATAATAGAAAATATGTTGGTAAAAAATCTTTTTGGACAAGAAGAAAAGATAA
>Ga0075480_10003422_pt1 | contig 10154 bp, 10 predicted proteins | sample DEB08_DNA_7_FD_81590 | JGI IMG/M metagenome (GOLD analysis project Ga0075480, IMG submission 81590) | Aqueous microbial communities from the Delaware River and Bay under freshwater to marine salinity gradient to study organic matter... | ecosystem: Environmental > Aquatic > Marine > Coastal ...
ATATCCGCCCGCCACCACGTCATCCATCAAAACACCCCAGGCACCAGGGAGAGATTTTTCACACCAAGAGACAGCCCAAGGCTTAGCGATGTCGAATACTCGAAAACCAATAAACCCAACAACAAGACCGACCCCGACAGACGCCTCCGTAAAGGCATTGATTCCAAAGGCGGCAAGCCACATACCGGCCCATTCATCAATGACGATCTGACCGTGATCAGGCTCCCCAAGTCGACGGCCAGCCTCAGGAATACTCCAAATCGAAAGCGCACAAAGCGCCACAAAACCAAGTCCCCAAACGAAGAAGGATGCATCCCAAACCACGATCAGCAACGGCAGTATGCCGAGCGTTCCAGTGGTTCCTGGGGCCTTCGGAGACAGCCCGCTCCCAAGCCCAACGGCAACCCAGAATTTCAGTTGATTCATCGACTGTGATCCCATCCCAACTGCCAAGATGCAGGCAGTGGCTGTCCATCCAAGAGGATGGATTCATTCTCTGGCTGCACAACCAGACCAATACGATGCCCACCTTCAGGGACTCGCGCCGTCGAGGGAATCGATGCTAAAAGACAATAATCATCACCACCGGTGAGTGCATATTCGAGCGCTGTTTGAGTACCCAGTCGGTCGACTAAATCCGCACACAGCGGAATCATCTTAGATTGCAGTTTGATCGACGCGGGTTTCTTCGCTCGATCGACCAAATGCATGAGATCCTGACAAAGTCCATCAGAAATATCGATCATGGCACTCGCCACATCACGCAACGCGATACCAAAATCGAACTGTGGCTCAGGACGCCAATAGCGCTCTGCCCAAAGTGCATGATCGGCCTGAGTGTTCTGCAAGACATCAAGGTAGGCTCTTGCACCACCTAAGTCTGGTCCAAATAGCCACAGATCATCGCCTGGCTTTAAGCCTTGTCGACTAACCGCCATCCCTGTCGGCACATCCCCGATCACAGTGATATGGGCGCTCAAGGGCCCTTTGGTTGTGTCACCCCCGATGAGATCAACACCAAAACGCACACACAACTGATGGAAACGCTGGGCAAAATGCTCCACCCAACCGACTTCAAGTGTTGGCAAACTTAACGACAATAAAACATACCGTGGAGTGGCACCCATGGCGGCTAGATCACTCAGTCCTCGACCGATTAACCGAGCGGCAAACCCATCTGGAGGACAGAGATCTGGGACATGACGGCCGGCAATGACAGAATCCACAGAGACCACCGTCTCACAATCCAATCGCGGAGAAAAAACCGCGGCATCATCACCATTATCAAGAATCACGGAGGGATCCAGAGCATCCCTCTGAAAGTAGGTTTGAATCAGTTCAAACTCGTTCACGAGACCCGTGTGCTTGAACTTCAATCGCCCGCGCGTTCACAGCAAGCTGATCCAGAACACCGTTGACGAATTTATGACCATCGGTGGCACCAAACTTCTTACTCAATGCCACCGCTTCAGAAATCACCACTCGAAACGGAATATCAATGCGATAAGACAACTCATAGGCCCCAAGCAACAGAATATTGCGCTCAATGGGCGTCAACTCAGCAAATTCACGCGATAAATACGGCTTTAACGCATCCACCAACGTGTCATGATTCAGATCTATGGCCGATAAAGCATCATGAAAAAACGCGGTATCCGCACGCTTCAGATCATGATCGGCCCGAAACATGGCGACCACCTGAGTCAGCGGATAACCGGAGAGCTCCCATTGATAGAGCGCCTGAATGATCGCTTCGCGCGCTCGGTGGCGCTGTGAAGCCGTCGGCTGAGCCGGCTGTGTCTCACTCACTGATTTGTCTCAGTACCGAGACCATTTCAATCGCAACCAATGCCGCTTCTGCGCCCTTATTCCCCGCTTTGGTACCCGCACGCTCAATCGCTTGCTCGATGGTATCAACGGTCAGCACGCCAAATGCACAAGGAACACCGGTGTCCATCTGCACCTTGTTCAAGCCACTGGCAGACTCACCGGCAACATAATCAAAATGTGGCGTGGATCCACGAATCACCGCACCCAAGGCGATGATCGCATCAACGTCGCCCTTCTCAGCCACTGCCTGAGCAGCGAGTGGGATTTCATAAGCCCCGGGGACACGGATCACAGTGATGTTGTCCTCATCCACTCCATGACGCACCAAGGCATCAACCGCGCCTTCAACCAACGAGTCCACCACAAACTGGTTAAATCGTCCAACCACGATGGCATAGCGGCCGTCGGCTTCTGTGTATTGTCCTTCAATCATTTGCATGGGTTTACCCCTCGTATTCCACATATTCCACAACCTCAAGATCAAACCCCGAGATTGCGCTGAATTTCATTGGCGTCGATAACAGACGCATTTTACCCACATTCGCGTGCTTTAAGATTTGCGAACCCGTCCCAACGGTTAAATATGGAACCAATCGTGTACCAGGCTTCGGTAAGGTGTCACCCACATACTGCGCCAACCGTTCTTCAATCGGCTCATCGCCACGATTCTCCAAGATCACCACCACACCTTCTCCGGCATCGGCAACCATTTTCAACGCTTGCGGTAATGGCCAACTGCCACGACCCTGCCAAGACACTTGAACCAAATCACGCAAGGTGTCCGGAACATGCACCCGAACCAAACAAGGCCGATCCGGAGAGGGCTGCCCTTTGATTAAACACAGATGAGTGCCACCTAAAATCTGATCCTGGAACATCTGCAAACGGAAGGGGCCAAACTCTGTCTCGATGGCTTCTTCGCGAACCATTTCAACGGTCGTCTCAGTGGTCACTCTGTATTGAATTAAATCCGCAATGGTTCCAATGGCTAGCCCATGAGCCTCGGCAAAGGCCTCCAATTCTGGACGACGCGCCATGGAGCCGTCGTCATTCATGATTTCACAAATCACGGCTGCCGGTTCAAGACCAGCCAGGCGTGCTAAATCACAACCCGCTTCGGTATGGCCTGCGCGCATTAACACACCACCAGGCCGTGCCTGAACCGGAAAAACATGTCCAGGCTGCACCAAATCACTGGGCCTTGCATTTGCGGCAACAGCCGCCTGAACGGTCCGAGCCCGGTCAGCAGCACTAATCCCTGTCGTCACACCTTCGGCGGCTTCAATACTGACGGTAAACGCGGTCTTATGTCGTTCGGTGTTCTCAACCACCATCGGTGGCAGACCCAGCTGACGACACCGAGACTCGGTCAGGGTCAAACAAATCAAACCACGGGCATGCCTGGCCATGAAGTTAATTTGTTCCGGCGTGCAATGCGCCCCAGCCAACACCAGATCGCCTTCATTTTCGCGATCCTCATCATCCATTAAGATGACTATTTTTCCGGCGCGGATATCAGCGATCAATGTTTCGACAGATGCCAAAGCCATGTTATGCGCGTGTCCTTAGTGTCCAGTCCATTCGAAGATCATCACCCACCGCACGAATCTCCTGAATCAAAACTTCTGGCGCATCAGCCAGTTGTGCGGGGGCGACATCATACAGGGATCGCGCGGACCGCCCAAGGAGTTTCGGTGCGAGATAGAGAACGCCCTGATCCACCAAACCTTGGTTGATCAACGATCCACCCAAGGTCGCACCCGCCTCAACCAACACTTCGTTGACCCCGCGCTCTGCCAAGGACAACAAGACCACCCGAAGATCGATTCGATCGTCCACCCGTGGTGTCACCCATCGTTCAATCCGACCAGACTCGTATTGCGGATGGGAATAATCATCGCCGGTCACCCACACAATCGGTCCCTCCGCATCAAATAACGCGCCTGTCTCAGGGAGGCGTCCACGCGTATCGAGAATCACCCGAAGCGGCTGAAGCGGCTCGACACCCTCAGGTAACCGGATCTCAGACTCTTCAAACCGGACTGTGAGTCTCGGATCATCCTTCAAAACCGTCTCAATCCCCGTCATCAAGGCCTGACACCGCGCGCGCAGTTGCTGCACCTCCCGTCTGGCTTCTGTTCCTGTAATCCATTGCGATTCACCATCTGCCATCGCGGTCTTCCCATCAAGACTCGCAGCCGACTTCAACCACACATAGGGTCTTTCTGTGGTCATCCGTGAAATAAACCCAAGATTCAATCGACGAGCCTCTGCTTCATAAAGCCCAACCGCGACTTCAATATTCGCCTCGCGTAACCGAGCAAGCCCTTGCCCAGCAACCAATGGATTCGGATCCTCCATCGCCACAACCACGCGAGAAACGCCAGCTTGAATCAAAGCGTCAGCGCAGGGACCCGTCTTTCCGACATGAGAACAGGGCTCTAAAGTCACAACACAGGTCGACCCCTGCAATGACGTGTCTGCAGCTTGTCGAATTGCTTCGATTTCTGCATGCGGCAGACCCGGAGCGCGATGAAAACCTTCGGCAATGATGTCCTGGCCTTGGATGAAACAGGCCCCCACCCGAGGATTTTCTCCGGTTGAATAGAGTCCTTGAGTAGCCAATAACAACGCTCGGCGCATTGCCAAACGCTCGAGATCACGATACTCACTCATCCGATAATTTCTCGATCTCACCGATAAACTCTGTCACATCACTAAAGCTTCGGTAGACCGATGCAAAACGCACATAAGCGACTTGATCGAGGGCCTTCAACTCGCGCATCACGTGGTCACCAATCCGCCGGGACTCGATTTCTTTATCGGATTCTGATTGCAGAGCACGCTTAATTCGTTGGATGCAGGCATCAATCTGCACGGTACTGACGGGTCGTTTTTCCAGTGCCCGAATCAGACCTCTGCGTAACTTGTCTTCATCAAAGTTCTCGCGTTGCCCATTACTCTTGACAATACGCGGCATTACCAACTCCGCACTCTCGTAAGTGGAAAATCGCTGATCACAGGCTGGGCAAACACGACGACGGCGAATCTGTGAGCCTTCCGCATGTAATCGTGAATCAATCACCTTGGTATCTAGCGCTTGGCAGAACGGACAGCGCATTAGACTCGCTCCTCATAAGCACGGGAGGTTTCTAGAACTCCACGCCGATGTTGAAAATCGTATAATAAGACCCCGGTTGCGACACTGACATTGAGGCTTTCAATCTTTCCAGGCATCGGGATTGCGACCAGCGCATCACAGACCTCTCGGGTCAACCGGCGCAACCCACCACCTTCGGATCCCATGACCAAAGCCATTGGTCCTTGATGAACAGCTGCATCTAGCCCGACGGTCGACTCACCGGCCGCACCAACAACCCAAAAGCCGTCGTTTTGCAGTGTTCGCAAACATCGCGCGAGGTTTGTCACTTTCACCACAGGAATCAGTTCACTCGCACCCGATGATGTTTTTCTTGCCACTTGGTTTAACGGCGCCGAGTGATCCTTAGGAACCACGACACAGGCTGCGCCAAAGGCTTCTGCAGAACGAAGACAAGCACCAAAGTTATGCGGATCGGTCACGCCATCCAGAACCAGTATCAAGGGGTTATCCAAACCATCCAAAAGAATCGGTAAGGCATTTTCAGGCTCCATGTCACGTGGTTTGGTCAAGGCAATCACGCCCTGATGATTGGTCTCTGCGGAGACCGCCTCATCAAAATCACGCGCGGCCACCTCAACCACGCGAACACCTTGGGATTTCGCGGTCATCACCACATCTTTCAATCGATGTTCGCCGGCGCCATCACGGATCCAGACTTCGGAGACGCGATCTTGCTTTAATACCACTCGGACAGGATGCATTCCCGACACTGCGACCAGTCCCGGGTTGTCCTGTTTTTTCGACGGTTTTCGTCGATGCTGGCTCATCGGCGCTTCTTCCCTGATTTTTTCGAACGATCCCTCGGTTGACTCTTCCCCGGGATCTTTCCTTCTTTCAACCGTGATCTCACACTGGACTTTCTTGGTCGACCGACCGGGCCATCACCTGCAAGCGCAAAATCAATGCGACGCGCATCAAGATCCACGCGCGCGACTTTGACTCGTACGGAATCCGCCAAGCGGAACACCTGATGCGTGCGCTCACCGGTTAGCGTGTGTTGTTGTTCACTGAATACCCAATAATCGGCCGGCAACTGGGTCACGTGCACCATTCCTTCCACGAAGAGCGCATCAAGAAGAATAAATAGACCAAAGCCCGCCACACCAGTAATAGTGCCTTGATACTCTTCACCCAACTTTTCACGCATAAACTGGCACTTTAGCCATTGCCCCACGTCACGACTGGCTTCATCAGCCCGCCGCTCGGTCATCGAGCAATGCTCACCCAAAGCCACCATGCGTTGCATATCAGGCAACCCATCTCGAACCAAGTGCGCAGCATCATCCTGTGCACCGGTTTGCACGATCCGCTTTAACAGTCGATGTACGGTTAAATCGGGATAGCGACGAATGGGTGATGTGAAATGGGTGTAATGATCGTAAGACAAGCCAAAATGGCCAATATCCGGGTCAGGCGCGTATTTCGCCTGTTGCATCGAACGAAGAATCATCGCCTGAATCAATGCAAAATCAGGACGGCCGTGGGCTTGCTCAAGCAAGCTTTGATAATCCGATGGCTCGGGTTTCACGCCACCACCCAATCCCAAGGCCATGGATCCTAGAAATTGTCGTAATGCAGCCAACCGCTCATCACTCGGTCCCTCGTGAATTCGATACAACGTTGGCAATTTAAACTTCTTCAAGCATCGAGCAGCAGCCACGTTAGCTGCGAGCATGCACTCTTCAATGAGCTTATGAGCTTCCAAACGCTCACGCGGCACAACACCCATGATTTTGCCTTTTTCATCAAAGCTGAATTTCGGTTCAACAGAATCAAAATCAAGTGCACCGCGATCTTCTCGAGCAGAACGCAGGACCTGATACAGCGAATACAGATCAGCAACATTCTGGGCCACGGCATTTGAACTGAAACGTCCTGTTTTCTGGATCGCTGTCGCCAGAGCCTCAGGCGAATGATGATCGGCAGAAACCGCATCCAATGCGTCCTGCACTTGGTTGTAAGTGAGCCGTTGCTGAGATTGAAAGACAACCTCATGGAATCGATATTTGGTTACACGACCTGTCGAGGCGATCTCAAGACACACAGCCAGCGCCAATCGATCCACATGCGGATTCAATGAACACAGGCCGTTGGAAAGTGTCTCAGGAAGCATCGGAATCACTTCACTGGGGAAATACACTGAAGTCCCGCGCTCAATGGCAGTTTGATCCAGAGGTGAGTTGTCTGTCACATAGTGCGCAACATCAGCAATGGCAACCCAAAGCGTCCAGCCATTTTTGCCACGCGGAGTCGCGCAAACAGCATCATCAAAATCCTTGGCATCCTCACCGTCAATTGTCACAAACGGCAGATCCCGGAGGTCCAACCGAGAATTGGCGGTCTGTGCATCAATGGTATCGCCAAAGGCTTTGGCTTGTGCCATTGCTTCCTCAGAGAATTGATACGGCAGATCATGGGTCCGCACCGCGACTTGAACCTCAATCCCTGGATCAGATGCAGCACCGACGATATCAATAATGTGCCCGACCGGTTGACGATTCGACTCAGGGAAATGATCGAGTTGAACCACCACAAACTGACCAAATGTCGCGCCATTGAGTTGATGATCAGGAATTAAAATTTCGTGCAGAAATCGATCATCTTCTGGTGTCACAAACTGAACGCCGGCTTGTTCACGCAACCGGCCGATAATCCGCTGATGGGTGCGCTCGAGCACCTCAACAATCCGAGCTTCACATTTACTTTTCGAATGCCGCGACGGTGGCATCACAGCAACCAACACTCGATCTCCGTGGAACACTTTGCGCATTTGGCGATCGTGCAGATATAACGTATCACTCCCTTCATCCGGCTCAAAAAACCCGAATCCATCACGATGTGCAACGACACGACCCGACAAGAGCCCAGCACGATCGACCAAAACGTATCGCCCAATCCGATCCGTAATCACCTGACCATCCCGACACATCGCAGCGAGCCGTGCAAATAATCCGTCACGATTTGCTTCAATGGTCTTCGTTAATACGGCTAATTCCTCATAATCCAGTGGGCGACCCGCCTCTTCAAGCAACTCCAAAAGCCACTTCCTCGAGGCAACAGGGTTCTCGTATCGGGATGCTTCAGCATCTCCATAGGGATCAGACATAGTTTCTCCTTTCAATGCCTGCAATAATGAGGTTCGATCTAACGGAAGTCACGCATCGCTTGAAATAACATGAGCAAAAGAAAACTCACGCGTCAGCAGGCGTGGCGCATCGAAAAAATTCAGAAAGAGCGTCTCGACCGGGCCTCACGGCACAAAGTACAGGTCGAGGATTTGCTTGAATCGGGTGCTCTGGGCCAAGAACAGGCTGGTCGCGTTGTCGCTCGTTTTGGTAAACAAGTCGAAGTCGTTGCTGTGGACGGCCTTGGCCAACCGATCGCCGAACCGGTCCGTTGCCACCTGCGCGCTAACTTGTCATCGCTCGTCACCGGTGATCAGGTCGTCTTTCAAACCACCGATGATGCTGGCATCGTCACGGCCTGCGAACCACGAAGAAACGTCCTCGAACGGCCAGATTCACGCGGCGTCATCAAGGCAATGGCGGCCAATATCGACCAACTGGTCATCGTCACCGCATTGGAACCGGCACCGCAACCAGAGCTTCTCGACCGATATTTGGTGGCCACAGAAGTCGCTGGGATTCCGCCATTAATTGTAATGAATAAAGTGGATCTCCTGCGTCAGTCTGAAGTAAACCGAAATTTCTTAGCAGCAATCAAAAATCTGTATGAGATCATCGGTTACACGGTGGTCGAGGCAACCACAAAAGAAACCGGAGGTCTTGACGAGCTCTCCAAGCACTTAATCGATAAAAGCTCTGTGTTTATTGGTCAATCCGGTGTCGGTAAATCAAGCCTGGTTCAAGCGCTTCTGCCTGACGAACAAATCCGAGTCGGGCATTTGCACCAGCAAACAAGACTTGGCCGACACACCACCTCAACGGCACGCCTTTATCCCTACGCAGACGGTGGCTCCATTATTGATTCACCCGGAATTCGGGACTTTGGATTGGAACAAATTTCGAGGACGGACGTCGAACAGGGCTTCATCGATATCCGAGAATTTTCTGATCAATGCCGTTTTCGTGACTGCAGACATCGCCAAGAACCCGGCTGTGCCGTGATCGATGCGGTGCAAAAAGGCAAATTGTCGAAACGACGTCTTGAATCCTTTTACCGCATTCTCGATACCTTAAGCGGAGGCAACGCATGAGTCTGATGCAGAATCTCAATACCCTGATTCAATATGGCCTCCCTGGCCACATGCTTTCCCGTGCAGTTGGTCAACTGGCTTTCTGCGAAATCCCACAGGTGAAAAATACACTGATTCAACAGTTCATTAAGCGCTTTGATATCCAGATGGACGAAGTCGCCGAGCCCTCTCTCGACGCCTATCCGCATTTTAATGCGTTTTTCACACGTGCGTTGAAAGCCGGCATTCGACCACTCGCCGGCACTGACCAAATCGCCTCACCAGCCGATGGCACCATCTTCAGCGGTGGACAACTCTCCGGCGATACGCGGCTCACGGCAAAGGGACATCACTTTGCATTAGTGGAACTATTGGGAAGTCATGAGTACGACAAGACCTATCATGAAGGTCACTACCTGACGATCTATCTGTCTCCCAAAGACTATCATCGGGTGCATTGCCCGATCGATGCCGAACTCAAACAGATGATTCACGTACCGGGACGATTGTTCTCAGTCAATGAATCCACGACCACGACCATCCCAGCAGTCTTTGCCAGAAATGAACGTGTCATCCTGCATTTCAAAAGCGAGCACGGACCCTTCTGCATGGTCTTAGTTGGGGCAATGTTGGTGGCCTCGGTTGAAACACCATTTGCAGGATTAATTACCCCACCAGGTCGTGGTGCGACCGAATGGAATTATCATCGTGGGCCGCATCATAAATTTTCTCAAGGCGATGAGGTGGGGCGTTTCCAATACGGCTCGACCGTCATCACGGTCTTACCACAGTCTATGAAAGGGTTTAGCTCAGAACTCACAGACGGTCAGTCCGTCAAGATGGGTGAGTCACTCGGGCAACTCTAGGCTACCCGAGTGATCCAATTATTTTCCGGTTGGATCCTTAAGATACCGGAAGAAGTCAGACTCAGGATCAATCACCAGCAAGTCTTCTTTGCCCGCAAAG
>Ga0075480_10003427_pt1 | contig 10152 bp, 10 predicted proteins | sample DEB08_DNA_7_FD_81590 | JGI IMG/M metagenome (GOLD analysis project Ga0075480, IMG submission 81590) | Aqueous microbial communities from the Delaware River and Bay under freshwater to marine salinity gradient to study organic matter... | ecosystem: Environmental > Aquatic > Marine > Coastal ...
ACGCCGGTGTGCTCAATGGCGTTCATCACGGCGTTGACGAAGGCCGCAGGGCCGCCCACTGTCGCGCACTCCCCGATCCCCTTCGCGCCGATCGGGTGGTGCGGGCACGGAGTCACGACCTCGTGCAGCTCGTAGCCGGGGGTCTCCCACGCCGTGGGGAGGAGGTAGTCCATGAAGTTGGACCCAATGCAGTTGCCCTCCTCATCGAAGGTGATGTACTGCATGCTCGCCATCGCATAAGCCTCGGTGAGGCCACCCATGATCTGTCCTTCGACGATCATCGGGTTGATGCGGACGCCGCAATCGTCGACAGCGACGAACTTCAGCACATCCCACACGCCCGTCTCCGGGTCGACCTCGACCTTGCAGACGTACGCCGCGAAGGGCCAGGTGAGATTGGGCGGGTCGTAGTAGGCGTTGTTCTCCAGGCCAGGCTCGAGCCCGTCAGGCACGTTGCTGTAGGCCGCGAGGGCGCAGTCCTGAATGGTGACTCCACGCTCCTGGTTGCCACGGACGTAGAAGCGACCGAGCTCCCACTCGATGTCCTCCTCGGACACCTCGAGCAGGTGCGCGGCGATCTTGCGCGCCTTGGCCCTGATTTTGCGCGCCACCATCGCGACCGCAGCACCAGCCACGGGCGTGGATCGCGAGGCGTAGGTGCCCATGCCGAAGGGGGCCGTGTCGGTGTCGCCCTCCTCGACGACGATGTCCTCTGCCGGGATGCCGAGCTCATGGGCGACGATCTGCGCCCAGGTGGTCTCGTGTCCCTGGCCCTGCGTCTTGGCGCCGGTCCGAAGGATGGCCTTGCCGGTCATGTGCACGCGCAACTCGGCCGAGTCGAACATCTTGATGCCGATGATGTCGTACTCGCGGCTATTGCCGGCCCCGAGAGGCTCCGTCATGGTCGAGATGCCGATGCCGAGGAGCTTGCCGCGCTTGCGCGCCTCCTCCTGCTCCTCCTTGAAGTTGGCGTAGCCGATGGCGTCGAGGGCGATGTCGAGGCACTTCCCATACTGGCCCGAGTCCGTGAGGAAACCGAACGCCGTGCGGTACGGGAACTGGTCATCCTTGACGAGGTTGATGCGCCGGAACTCAGCCTGATCCATGCCGAGGTCGTTGGCCGCAGCATGCATCATCCGCTCTTGGAAGAACATTGCCTCGGTCACGCGGAAGGAACACCGGTAAGCGACACCACCCGGTGCCTTGTTGGTGTACCAACCTTCGCTCGTGAGGTGCGCCGCAGGCACGTCGTAGGCCGCGAACGTCGAGTGCATGAGGCCGATCTTGAACTTGGTCGGCTGCGCATCGGCGTAGAAGGCCCCGTGGTCGGAGATGGTGTGCATGCGCATTCCGAGGATCTTGCCGTCCTTGCGCAGGGCGAGCTGGCCCTGGAGATACACGTCACGACCGAATCCGGTCGAGATGAGATTGCTCGAGCGGTCCTCGACCCACTTGACCGGATGCTCCGTGAGGATCGAGGCCAGGATGGCGATGACGTAGCCCGGGTAGACCGGCACCTTGTTGCCGAAGCCACCACCGAGGTCCGGTGACACGATGCGAATCATGTGCTCGGGAAGTTCGGCAACCATGGCGACAGCCGCACGGATGATGTGCGGTGCCTGGGTCGTCATGTAGACGGTGAGCTTGCCCGTCGCGCGGTCATAGTCCGCAATCGACCCGCATGTCTCCAGGGGCGACGGGTGGGAACGTGGGTAGTGCAGGTCGATCGTGGAGACCACGTCGGCCTCGGCGAATGCACGATCGGTCGACTCCTTGTCGCCGATCTCCCAGTCGAAGATCTTGTTGGAGTCCTGGTTGACCTTGTCGTCGCGCACGAGCGGAGCCTCGGGAGATGCTGCCTGCTCGGGGTTGACGATCGCGGGCAACTGCTCGTACTCCACGACGATCCTGCTGAGAGCATCCTTGGCGATGTAGGGGTCGTCGGCGATGACCGCCGCGACTTCCTGACCCTGGAAGCGCACCTTGTCGGTCGCCATGACCGCCTGCGTGTCGTAGGACAGCGTCGGCATCCAAGCCAGATTGCGAGCGGCAAGTGTTTCGCCGGTCATGACCAGGCGGACACCGGGGACCTCCCAGGCAGCCGTCGTGTCGATCGACTTGATCCGCGCATGGGCGACGGGGCTGCGCAGGATCTCCATGTGCAGCATGCCCGGCAGGACGATGTCGTCGACGTAGTTGCCCTTGCCGCGGATGAAGCGGTTGTCCTCGACACGACGACGGCTCGCGCCCATACCGCCGATCTGGAGTTCATCGAGTGCCATCAGGACTCCTCACGCATGGTCTCAGCGGCCCACAGCACGGCCTTCACGATGTTTTGATAGCCGGTGCAGCGGCAGATATTGCCGGACAGGGCCCAGCGGACGTCATCCTCGGTGGGGTTCGGATTGCGCTCGAGCAGGGCCTTGGCAGCCAGCATCATGCCGGGAGTGCAGAAGCCGCACTGCAGGCCATGCTCCTCCTTGAAGCCCTCCTGGATGGGGTCGAGTTGCTGTGCCGAGGCCAAACCCTCGACCGTGGTGACCTCGCGGCCGTCAGCCTGGACGGCGAGCACCGTGCAGCTCTTGGCCGGGCGACCATTGAGCAGCACCGTGCAGGCGCCGCAACCGGTGGTGTCGCACCCAACGTGGGTGCCGGTGAGTTGCAGGCCCTGGCGGATCAGGTGAGCGAGCAACAGTCTCGGCTCGATGTCGAGGGTGCGCTTCTCGCCATTGACCGTGATCGTGACGCGCCTCGTGGGCACGTCCGCGGCCGGTGCGGTGGGGATCTCTTCGTAGAGGCTGGTCATGGTCAGGCCGCCTTCTGCTCGGACTGGGCGATGTGGGTGAGGATGCGGGTGACGAAGGTCTTGACGATCTGCCGCTTGTATGCCGCAGATCCCCGATGATCGGTGCGCGGATCCGAGGCCCCGGCAACGGCGTCTGCCGCGGCCTCGATCGTGGCGGCATCAAGAGTCTTGCCAACAAGGGCTGCCGAGATCTCCGCGTTGGCGTCGATGGTCTTGCCCCCGACTCCCGCGAGAGCACAGCCGGCGCGCTGGACGGTCTCGCCGTTCATGTCGAGCGCTACCGCGACCGATGCCGTCGCGAAGTCGCCGACGCGGCGCTCGAGCTTGAGGTAGCTGCCCTTGCGGGTGCCCTTGGCGGGCGGGATGACCGCCTCGACCGCGACCTCGTTGTACGCGAGGGCGTTGGTGAAGGGGCCCAACACGAAGTCCTTCATGGCGATCTCACGCCGGCCGCTCGGGCCCTGAGCAACGACACGCCCGTCGAGAGCGATCATCGTGGCCGCCCAGTCGCCCTGCGGATCGGCGTGGCACACCGAGCCCACAAAGGTGCCGCGCGTGCGCACGAGCGGGTCGGCAACAAGTGAGGCGGCCGCTGCGAGCGTGGGCTGGGTCTCAGCGATGAGGTCGGAGTACTCCAGGTCCTCATGACGGACCAGAGCACCAATGCGCAACGACCCATCGGGGTCCTGTCGGATGTAGTCGAGCCCGTCGATGTTGTTGATGTCGACGATGCGCTCAGGAGAAGCGAAGCGCAGTTTGAGCATGGGGATGAGGCTCTGGCCACCCGCCAGGACCTTTGCTTCGCCATTGCTGCGATCGAGGATCGCGATTACTTCATTCACCGACGTCGGCGCGTCATACGCGAACTGTGATGGATACATGGATTCCTCTCGCGGGTGTTCTCAGGCCTGACCCTGGTCGCGCACGGCGACAGGGAGGGAGTCGGCATCGGGATCGGGTCGGGGTTCCTGGTGCGGTGGCCACGGGCCCTGCACGGGCTGACCCGCGACTTTGAGGAACTCCGTGAACTGCGGCCAGGCCCAAACAGTCGGGCTCGGGCCCTCCTTGGGCGAATTCTCGATCAGGGCGTACAGGCGCGGATTGCCGCGCTCGTGCCCGGTGGATTCCACGGCCATGCGATGTCCTCTCCCGAGGTGAAGCCAATTCGGGCAAACTACACCCCTGGGGGCAGGGCGCAACCAGGAATCGTGAGGCCGGTCACGAAGTGGCCCCACCGGCCACTCCTGGCGCGGCGGCACGGACACCGGTGAGATCGGTGAAGGGGCTAGTCCGCCCGCTCGTCGAGGATCTCCGCCACGATCGCGACGGCCACTTCCGCGGGCGCCTTCCCGCCCAGCGGCAGCCCCGCCGGGCCATGGACGCGCGAGAGGTCCGTCACCTCCCGATAGGCCAACCAGTCGGCACGTGCCTGCTGCATCGCCGAGGACCCCAGGGCGCCCACATAGCCCGCGTCGCTCTCGAGGGCCGACATCAGGCACCTGCTCGAGGACTCGACGTCATGACCCATGACGACCACGGCGTCCAGCGGCCCCAGGCTCGCGGTGAGGCCGGTGACCATCTCAGGTCGACCTTCCACGACCACCTGCCACCCCAGCAGTCGCCCCTGCGCGGCCAGGGCCTCAGAAAACGGGCCTCCCCCTGCAATCACGAGCCTGGGGATCGGGGCGAAGACCGTGCGCAGCTCGTCGGGGCCGACCACGACCTCAGGGCCGGCTGCCCCGGACGCCTCGTCAATCAGGACCGACGCGACCTCGTCGTTATCCATGACCGCCCGGACAGCCACCGGCTGCTGGCCAAGCAGCATGCCCCACACGTCCGCGGGGAGCTGGTCGGCCGGCACGACGAGGAACTCCACGGGCGTGCCCTCCGGAAGGCCGCTCAGGGGGCTCTCGAAGGCGGTGACGGTGTGCCGGACCAGTCGCCCGCGGCTTAACTGGCGCGCCGCGACGTCCGCCAGCACGCCATCAAAGGCGCCACCGGCGAGTTTGCCGAGACGACCACCCCCGGGCGTGAAGGCCACGGCGTCGTTCGACGGGGTCGGGGCGATCATCCACGCAACATCTGCCCGCGTGCCCGATCGAGCGCACGCAGACACGCTCAGGGCGACGTCATACATACGCGCGAGTGTATGCGTGGCCGCCGAGTAGTGCCTCACCACGCGCGAGCGGTCAGCTTCATCCCGACCTCGTGCATGCGCTGCATGGCTTCGGCACCGCGATCCTCCCGGGGATCCCAGTTGGCCACAGCGGCGTAGGCCACCGCGTCCTTGTCTGACCAAATGACACCCATGTCCGCGCGCACGCCGACATCCGTGCCGGTCTTTGACCACAGACGGATCGGTCCGTTGACGTGAGCGAGCGGATCAAGGTGAAGCGGGGCCGGGATCATGCTCAGGTCGACACCCGCGGCAAGCCACCCCTCGACGAGTTGAGCCGCACCTTGCGACAGGCCCAGGACAGGAGTGCCGCAACAAGCCACATGGATGCGGCGAGCCACCTCCGCGAGTTCGCGTACCGTGCCCGTCGACAGCCGCGGAGCATCGCCCTCACCGCGCGCATCGCGGACGAAGTCGTGCAGCCCGCTCCCCTCACAGCCCAGGGCACGTGCGCGCGCAGCGCTGGCCTCGAGGCCGACAAGGTCCAGCAGAGTGTTCGTGGCCCAGTTGTCGCTGACGGCCGCCACAAGTAGGGCCACGTCCGCCAACGACAGCTCCGACTGGGCCATGTGCTGCCACAGGCCGGAGTCGGCCACCCGCAGAGCGGGATCGCGCAGGATGGTCGCACCCGGGTCGAGGCGCCCCTCGACGAAGCGCTCGGCGACCTCGCACAGCAGGAAAGTCTTGCCGATGCTCGCAGTCGACTGGGCCTGATCGGCATCGACCTCCTCGATCACCCGGCCATCGCGATCGAGGGCGCACACGGACCACATGAGAGGCACGGTCACTCCCCCATTCTCAAGGTGGACCGATGCTAGACCCGGCGGGTCACACGCCCTTGGGCCGCAGATATCTCTGCGCGAGGCCGCCGAAGAAATCGAACAGCAGGGCAATGAGTGCGACGAGGGCGGCGCCGACGAAGATCGCCGTCGGCCGATTGAGCTTCAGTCCCGCGTTGATCGTCTCGCCCAGGCCTCCACCGCCGATGAGGAAGGCGAGGGATGCCATGCCGACGTTGATGACGGCAGCGGTCCGGATCCCCGCGATGATCACGGGCACCGCAAGCGGCAGTTCGGTGCGCGTCAGGCTTTGAAGGCCGGTCATGCCCATGCCCTTGCCCGCTTCGATGACCGACCGGTCGACCCGTTCCAGGCCCACGATGGTGTTGCGCAGCACCGGCAGCAGCGCGAAGGTTGCCAGCGCGATGATGACCGTTGTCGGACCTGAGCCAAGCCAGACGAAGAAGAGCACGATGAGGCCGTACGCCGGGATCGCCTGGCCCAGGCCCAGGATCGACACGAGGCTGTCCTTGATCCGCGGCACCGACTCGCGCGTAACGATGATCCCGATGGGGACAGCCACGAGGATGACGAGCACCGTGGAGAAGAACGCCAGGTAGAGCTGCTGATACGTCTGCCTCAGCAGTTCGCTCGGCTCGAGGATCCTGCTCGTGGTGTCGTCGATATCGGAGTAGATCCACACCGTCGCGAGCAGGATTGCCAGGATCGCCGCGAAGAACGGCGTCACGATGAGGTCAAGCTGGTCTGACGTCCAGGCCGACAGGCTGCGCCTGGGCCTGCGCGACGGCGTGACTGCGATCGATGTCACGCCGAACCATTCCCATTGCCCGTGTGCAGCAGCAGCGAGGCGAGACCCTCGATGGTGCAGCCACCCAGGTAGCGGCCTCGAGCGTCCACGACCACAGCCATTCCGCTGGACGTGGTGAGCATCGCGGAGAGCGCATCCTGGAGCGTGTCCTCGGGCTGCACCTGGACGGTGATGGGTCGCCCGGCGGACTCGATGGCCCCGGCGGAATTCAACGAGCGCTCGTCGATCCAGCGCAGCGGGTGGTCGCCGTCGTCCAGCAAGACTGCGGTCGAGGACCCCGCGTCGGCCATCGCCTGCAATGCCTGGCCCCGGTGGACAGGGCGCCTCGAAGTTCGCAGAGCGCACTCGGATGTTCGAGGTCGCCTTGAAATAGTGCCGCCCAAGTCGGGAAGGGAGAGGACGGTCCCCATCCCGAAGGTGCTTCGGTCAGTGCTTGAACGCCGACTTGCTTCCGTCGTTGCGCCAGACGGCCTGCTATTTCGCGCTCCTAGGGGTGGGCCCCTGCGCTACTCCCGGTGGCGCCGGGACGTCTTCAACAAGGCTGTCGTCGAAGCTGGACTTGAAGGCATCACCCCCCACTCTCTGAGACACACCTATGCGGCTCTGGCCGTAAGAGGTGGAACCAATCCCAAGGTCCTTCAGGCCGCCATGGGGCACTCGGACATCCGCCTGACGTTGGACACTTACGGGGGTCTTTACGGCGACGATCTCGATCGCCTGGCTCAGGGGCTGGATGCTGTGGCAGCGGGAAAGACGTCAGCAGATGTTCCCATTTCGTTCCCTCGCGTTAGCGGGGATCAGGGAAGGAAATCCTCATGAGCGACCACGTTCCCCACGAGCAGGACGAAACCAACCAGAGCCGCCTCGGGGATTTGAACCCCGGACCTACGCATTACGAGTGCGTTGCTCTACCCCTGAGCTAAGGCGGCGCGTCCCATCGAAGGGACGGGGAATGGGTAATTCCCTCATGAAGCGAGGAACATCCTAGAGGGCACCCTCGGAGCGTCTAGGGCCGCCTCCAGTCTGAATCGCAGCCTCGTGGAGGGTCGTTCTCCGCGCCTCGGGGGCGGTAGCGGCCACTGCCACCGTGCGAGTCAGATGAATGAACCACCCTGAGCTCTCTGATCCCCTAGTGTTCGTATATGACTTCGCGAATTCGGCCGTGGGCGGCGTGTTTCGCCGCTGTCAGCCTCGTTGCAGCCACCGTTCCAGCGACTGTGCTGACGGCGCAGGCAGCACCTCGGGAGCCTGCCCGCCTGACTGTCATGACTCAGAATCTTTACCTCGGGTCAAGCCTTGACTCTGCGATCGAGGCGCAAGATGCGGTGGAATTCCTTGAGGCGGTAGCCACGATCTATGGCACGGCCGTCGCCACCGACTTCCCTCTGCGGGCGCAGACCATTGCGAAGGCGATTGCGGACGAGCAGCCTGATCTGATCGGCTTGCAGGAAGTGACCAAGTGGTCCGCGGCGCGCATTGATGGTGGTCCGGACCTACCGAACTACGACTTCCTCGAGATTTTGATGGCTGCGCTGGAAGCTGAAGGCGTCAATTATTCGGTTGTCGGCACGGTCAACAACGCCAGCATCTCCGCCCCTCTGGTCAATCCAGCGCTGGAGTGTGATGGGACCTTCCCGGCCTTCGACTGCAACGCCACGTTGCTGGACCGTGATGCGATCCTGGTCAACGACAATTCGGGGATCAAAGTGACTCCCAGAAGCCTCTCCACGGGACGCTTCGCGGCCCAGGCGAGCCTGGCGACTCCGCTGGGGCCGCGCTCGTTCGATCGCGGGTGGCTCTATGCCGACATGGAGTATCAGGGTCGTGAATTCCGGTTCGCCAACACCCATCTCGAAGTTGAGTCGTATGCCAGCATCCAGCAGAAGCAGGCACGCGAGTTCATTGAAATCGTGAAGCAGGATCGTCCTGGACCTCTCATCGCCACGGGCGACTTCAACTCGGCAGCAGACGGTTCGAACACCCGGTCCTACGCCATCCTCACTGACTACTTCTCGGACATGTGGCGAGAGAGTCGGCATGGCCTGGGCCTGACTTGCTGTCAGGCGGACATGTTGCAGAACCCGGAATCGGACTACTCCGTGCGCATCGACCTGATCATGGGGAAGGGGAAACTCGGATCGAACTGGGCCCGTGTCCTGCCCTTGCCGATCGAAGGTGCCGAGGAGTTTCCTCTGTGGGGTTCAGATCACGGCGGCGTGATCACTCAGATCCGCTTGAAGTAGCGCGACGAGATCATTGCGCGGGTGGTTCTAGGGCGCAGAGCCGGATGAGGTTGCTTCCCCCTCTGCAGTTGACGTCTCGACAGCCGCATTCACGACATCGGCGTCTGTCCGCTCCTCGACCCGGGTGCGCAGCAGCAATGATCTCTCATCAGCGAGGGTTGGATCACTGGTGACCAGGCTGCGTGGCCATAGGCGCTTACGCAGCACAACGGCGATCTCACCCGAAAAAACCAGACCCTGGCTGACGATGTAGAACAGGGAGAACAGCCCGACGACAGCGGCGAAGGGGCCGTAGACCGCTCCTGCCCGGGAGACGAACATGGTGAGGGCCCAGCTCCCGAGCAGAGTCAGAATCGTCAGGATCGTTCCTCCAATGATGACTGCGGGAATCGCGGGGCGCCATGAGCGTGGACGGGCCGACAGCAGCGCCACGCTCGCGAGTAGCAATGCGCACAGGATCAGCCAGATCACCAGCAGTCCGGGAAGCAGCGCTGCCGAACCGAGGTGGTTGACCAGGACGGCGACGCCACCGACGCCGCCAATAGCGAGAAGTAGTGCCAACAGCGTGACGAAGGCGCGCAGGTAGCGCGGGAAAAAACTAAACCGGTCACGATGGGGCACACCCTGCAACTGATTGATGATGTCGTAGGCCGTGAAGACGATGCCGTTCCCAGTGAAGAGGAGACCAAGAATGCCGATGATCAGAGGCAGGGGTGAGGTGGGTATCGACTCGAGTGCAGAGTTCACCGCGTCGGCGATCCCGTCCGGTACGACGGCTGCGATGAAGTCATCGCGGAGCTGGGGGTCATCGCGCAGGATCTGGCTGGCTGACCATACGACGATGAGGAGGATGGGAAGCGAGCTCAGGAATCCGTAATAGGTAAGCAGTGCGGACTGGCGTGCGCCCGCATCCTCTCCGTACTTCTTGATCACTCCGTAGGGAAAGCCGAGGAAGGAGAATCGCCGCTGCAATCGATCGGCGGTACCTGCGATCCGCTGGGGGAGGGATTCCCGTCCGTCGACATCCTGCTCAGCCGTGGGACCCACGGCCCCCATGCTGCCAGGGTCAGGGAAGGTGCGCGATGAGTTGGGTGCCACCATCACGGTTGTCCAGGGAGAAGTTCCCCCGCGTGAGTCGAGCGATCAACGCCATACCCAGCCCAGGCTCACCATCGGTCAGGCCGCATCCATCGTCGGTGACGATGACCGTCACTCCATCCTCCGACCTGGCCACCATGACGTCGATGTGTTCGGCGTGCCCATGGCGGTAGGCGTTCGCGAGCGCCTCCTCGACGATCAAGGGGATGTCTGGCCGGGCA
>Ga0075480_10003430_pt1 | contig 10147 bp, 10 predicted proteins | sample DEB08_DNA_7_FD_81590 | JGI IMG/M metagenome (GOLD analysis project Ga0075480, IMG submission 81590) | Aqueous microbial communities from the Delaware River and Bay under freshwater to marine salinity gradient to study organic matter... | ecosystem: Environmental > Aquatic > Marine > Coastal ...
GTATCCCATACCTCAAAGAACTTTCCAAGAGAACGAATGCGATTATTACTCAGAACATAATCTGTGGTGTAGTTTTTGTAATCTTGGGTATATTCCTTGCCGCAACTGAAGTTCTTACTCCAGCCTATGCTGCAGTGTTTCATCTTTTAGATGCAATTTTTATAGTCTTCAATAGTGCTAGACTTATTAAAGTAAATTTGCCAGAATAGGGCAAATAGCTTTGAAAGATGTTTCAAAAAGGCTATAAATGGTTATCTTTTTTTAAGAATGTTAGGATTATAGAGATGTCTGAGATTAAACAAGAAAAGTCGAGTGTAAAAAGACAATGTGTTTTTGAAACGCTGAAGGATGCGCCAGGTCCAATGACTGTTTATGATATTCTTCAAAAAGTAAATAATGACAAGCAGACAGCTGGTTTAGCGACAATTTATCGTGCGATTAAGCGCTTTTTAAAAAGCGGAGACATAAAAGTTGTTAAACTACCAGACGGTCAGACTCGATACACTATTCCTACTCTTAAACACTTACATTATTTTCTTTGCAGAATATGTAAGATAGCTCTTTATGTTGATCACTGCTGTATTCATTTGAAACAAGATGAACTCAATGGTCATCTGGTAAAAGACCATGAAATTGCTATGGTTGGAGTATGCAAAGAATGTCGTTAATATAGTAAGTTCCATTACTTTGTCTCCAGTCGCATTATTTAAATTAGTCTCATTATTTCCACTATTTAAAGTTCATTTTTTTGTTTATCGATAATTAATTATCAATAAGTTCTTGCAATGTTGTTGATTTGTACTATTCTTCGCTGTTGATAACAAATTATCAATAATGGCCTTGTAAGAATAAGATATGATTTCATTAAACTTTAAAAATAAAGATGACTTAATTCCCGTGGTAGCCCAAGACTACCAGACGGGGGAAATTCTCATGCTTGCTTATACGAATGAAGAAGCATGGAAATATACTTTAGAAACGGGTAAGGCAACTTATTGGTCTCGCTCTAGGCAACAATTGTGGAAGAAAGGCGAGAGCTCTGGGCACATTCAAAAAGTTAAAGAAATTCTCATCGATTGTGATAAAGATTCCGTCATCTTAAAGGTTGAGCAAATTGGTGATGCTGCTTGTCACAAAGGTTATCGGTCTTGTTTTTATAACAGAGTCGATGGCGATTCTCTAGAAAATGTTGGGAAGACTGTATTTGATCCAAGCGAAGTGTATCAAAAGTAAACCTCTGATGCTTTAATCTTCATTTTTAAAACAAACCTGAATATAGCAAATCAAGAATTTATATGAATAAACCAGAAATAGACCTAATAGGTGATAACCACATCTCTACAAATGTTGAGACTCCTCTTGTACCAGGAGCATTTGATAAAAGTGATGATGAGAAGATTGAAAATATACAAAAGTACTTTGGCTTAATCATGGAAGAGCTAGGCCTTGACCTAAGCGATGACAGTTTATCTGGAACTCCATACAGAGTAGCCAAAATGTACGTAAAAGAACTATTTTTCGGCTTAAACCCGGAAAATAAGCCAAAGCTTTCAACTTTCGAGAATAAGTATGGATACAAGAAGATGCTCATTGAGCAAAATATTAATATTGATTCTTCTTGTGAACATCATTTCTTACCTATGACGGGTTATGCGCATATTGCGTATATACCTAAAGAAAAGGTCGTTGGTTTATCTAAAATCAATCGTTTGGTCGACTACTACGCTCATAGACCTCAAGTACAAGAACGTCTTTCTTTACAAATTCTCAAAGATCTCCAAAATGCTTTAGAGACTGAGGATGTAATAGTTATGGTAAGTGCCAAACATTTATGCGTTTCTTCCAGAGGAATAAAAGATAAAAACAGTTACACAACGACACTAGAGTTTAGTGGCTGCTTTGAGGATAAGTCCTATCGTGAAGAATTCTTGAATATAGTCAATAATTCTGAGTCTATAGGTTAGGGCGGTTCGTTAACATGAATGAAGAAATGAGAGAACTTTATCAGCAGATGATTCTGTCTCACAATAAAAACCCTAAGAATTTTAGAGTTATTAATGAGCCAACACATCATGCAGAAGGGCATAACCAACTTTGTGGAGATAGCCTTGAACTCTTTTTGATTTTGGATGAAAACGACATCATCAAAGATATATCTTTTCAGGGACATGGTTGTGCGATAACCAAATCTGCTGCTTCTATGATGACCGAAGCTCTAATGAATAAACCAGAAGAAGAAGCAAGAGAGTTATTCGAACAGTTTCATCTTTTAATCACTGGTAAACTTAAGCCAGAAAATGCCGACAAAAGTCTTGGTAAATTAAAGATTTTCTCCGGAGTTTGGGAATATCCAGCACGAGTGAAATGTGCATCTCTTTCCTGGCATACTATGAGAGCAGCTCTCAATAATGAAGAATATGCTTCAACAGAGTAATTCTTCTGAAAAAGAATTAATCTCAGCCTTTCTTCTTAGAATTAGATGAAAGGCTTTTTATTAAAAAAAGCCTACATACCGCACATGCTGTTTAGTACATTGTTAATTTTACTTTAAAGCTTCAATAGTTAACTCTGCTACAGCAATACCTACTTCGCCTTTAACGGAATAATATAGATATATCTTTCCTTCATCCTCAAGTATACATGGATCTCTTACTTCATTTAAGTTACTGCGGACACTACCAGAAGGTTTTAGTGGGAACTTACTTCCTTCATATTCATATTCTGGTTTTAAAACTTCCATAGGCTTTGAAGGCTCCGGCCATTTTTGGATATCGGGAGAAGAAATATCTATTGTCGAAGCCATTATTCTACCAGGTGTATCTTCGTACCTGGAATAGAAGACAAAAAGTGTGTTATCTCTCTTTAAGACAGCGACATGTCGCCAATTGGTACCAGGTAAAATTTTATTATCTGCTAGCTCAAACATTCCATTTAATTTGATAATACGTGAACTTTTATTAAACCTTGGTCCTTGAGATACTCCGTAAAAGCTTTCCTGATGCCTAAAAACTCTAAGATAAGGATTTCCTAAATCAATATCTTTATCTTCCCAATTGAGCCCATCTTTTGAAACGGCAGCTCCTGTATTATGTCCTTTATATGCTCCATGAAAATACATAACAAATTGCTTGTTTTTGTGGTCAATGATGACATCAGGAGAAGCAATATGCTGTTTCTTTCTAATAGGCTTTTTACTTTCTCCAGTCTTGAATCGAACAATATCCTGAAGCTGCTCTCTTTTTAAAACTTTACTGTGGTCTGCAGTCCAAGGGCCAAGAGGGGAGTCTGCATAAGCAAACCTTATGAATGCTCCTTGCATAGAAGAACTACTGTGTCTGGCAAAATACATGTAGTATTTGCCTTTAGGGTTTTGAACCCAATCAGGGACACGTACGACGGATGGCCCACAAATATTACTTCCAGCCTTGGAGTTGGAGGGCGTAATTAAAGGTTTTAAGTGTCTTTTTGCACTGATTTTATATTTGGCCGGCTGATTTTGGGCAATAGCTGAATTGCCAAAAAGAAAGATAGAGAATACCAACAACACACGATACATCTTTTGTATAGTCCTTAGTTAATGAGAAAACTTCCTCAAGTTATGAATTAATATATTTCTTGTTTACAGCACTAATAAAGTTTTTATGAAAATATTTATAGTTGCATGCAATATGTATTAAATGTCATATGTGGTATAATTTTTCAAGTTTAAAATTTATTTTTCTCTGAAGGAGTATCTCAATACTAGCGGCTTGAGGCATACTTACAGCATGCATCTTTTTATGAGTTCATTTACCTGGGGTTTCACCACCAGGCTAATTTAAACCATTCCTTCAGAGTGAGTAATCTCTGAACATCTAAATGTTCCATTAGCAGTCGGGAATGCCACCGAATTAAGCTCAAAGAGCTTTTGTTTTAAATAGACATGGACTTTAGTCCATGGTGTTATGAATAAAAGAATATGCATGCTGAAAGTATGCTGTATTCAAGTTAATGCACCGTACCGTTGGCACGGATAATATTTTTTGATATTTACCACCTGTTGAAACAGGCGGCTATTTAAAACTTTATCCCTTTGGGATAAATCCCTTAATTCAAACATTGAACTTGCGGTGTCCTCAGGATCTTAAAAATTGAGTAGGGAGAAATTTAGCTTGAATGGAAGGCTTTCTAAAAATAAAAAAATATCTTGTTCATTATGTAAATCCTGTATAAAAACACCCCAATAATAATCCTTCAAATCTGCGTAATCTGTGGATAAATTCTTTCTTTGTTTTTCTTTATTCTTTGTGAGTGAAAGAAATACCTCACGCACAGAATTGGAAGGTTTCAGGAATTAAGAAAATACTTCTACAAATATCCTGTTCACCTTGTCTAAAAGCTCTTAAAAAAAACTTCAAATCTGTGGATAGAATAGGCCGGTTAAAAACCGGCCCTGGGTATTTATTTCTTTATGTCCTTTCTGAGTTTAGAAAAGACATCTCCAGAAGGACCTTTTGGAAGGCTAGCTTTCCAATTTTCAATCTTACTGAGGAGTTGTTGAGAAACTTCAGACTGAGTCTTTTTAAGATCGTTTTTTTCTAGTGGATCTTTAACAATGTCGTAGAGCTCGTAGTAGTCGCCTTTAGCGCTGGATACCAGTTTCCAGTTTTTGTAAACAATTGCATAAGAAACCCAATGATCAGGCTTTTCTTTTCTTGCTGGATACGGAGCATTCATCTTCCAAAACAAAGGCTTTTCTCTTTCAGCCTTTCTTTCTTTTCCAGTTAGAGCTTTTACTTGACTGACTCCATCAGGAACATAAGACTCTGGAAGTTTTACACCTGCTAGCTCACAGAAGGTAGGTAGTAGGTCAACAGCTGAAATTGGTGAAAATTCATCTACCTGACCAGCCGCAATCTTTTTAGGCCAACGAGCTAAAAATGGAACTCCAATGCCGCCTTCCATGAGACAACCTTTATAACCTTTTCTTCCGGCAGTAATTCCTTTAGCGGCATTCACACCCCAACCAGCACCAGTAGCAGTATCATAAAATAGTTTTAGTTCACCATCTGGTTTTGAAGCTCTAGCAGGACCATTGTCAGAACTAAAAATGACGAGTGTATTGTCAGCAATTTTTAAACGATCAAGAGCATTAAGAACTTCGCCAATTCTATCATCTGCATGTGAAAGAACAGATGCATAAATATTGTCTTTTTCGCCTAAGTCAGGAAATCGCCATTGATACTTAGGTATGGTATGGAAAGGTGTGTGTGGTTCATGAATCCATAGGTTAATGAAAAAAGGCTTTTTAGCCTTGTGACTTTTTTCAATAAAGGCCACAGTTTTTTCAGAATCTCTATACCACGGCATTTGTTCTCCAGCACAATTGAAAGCACCATATTCATCATATCCATATTTATCTGGAGTAGGAGAGTCAGGAATCATATTATTAGCGAGATGCCACTTACCATAATGAGCGGTTGCATAACCAGCAGATTGAAGAAGCCTTGGTAATGAAGGTGCACTTGTATCTAGCCAGTCAGGCATACCTCTTTTTGCGTTACTTGGTACCCATGCAAAGTGACCATCTATGCTGTAACGGGCAGGGAAGTGGCCAGTCATAACTGCAGTTCTACTTGGAGAACAAACTCCACTAGCTACAGTGAAGCGATAAAAGTCAGTTCCTTCTTTAGCGAGTCGATCAATATTTGGGGTCTTTACATATGGATGGCCATGGCAGCTTAGATCGCCCCAGCCCCAATCATCGGCAAAAATGAAGATTATATTTGGCTTTTCAGCTGCAGAAACAAAGCACTGAAAAATGATTAATAAAGAAATTATTTTCGCATACATACAGGTAAAACCTTTGATTATTTAAATTTTTATTCAAGAGATTAAACCAGTAGAATTATTTAGTGTTACAAAACTTTAATGTAAAGTTTGTCAAAAACGACTGTTTGAGAATTATTTTATTTCATCAATCATATTCCACATCTGAGTCATAGTCGCATTGCTTACATTTGTGTAGTCTCCATTTCCTACAGCTAGACTATGAAACTGTGAATTTTTTGCTTGTTTTGTGGAGCCATTAATTCTGGAGAAAATATTTATTTTATATTTACCGTGTCGGTCGTTGTAGATCTCAGTTCCTGCAAATTGGTCACTTAAATAGGTAAGGTTTGATTCAAGCTGACTTACGAAAGGTAGATCTGGAGTTTTATAACCGAGCCAGGTCCATTCAGTACCAGAACGCACGGCATAGGCAGAATGAGTAAACTTTCCAGTATTTTCACCTGGAGGCCAATTTTCTTTTTTGGGTTGTTGCCAGTAATTGTCCTGTTCTCTTGAAGGGCAGTCCCAAACCTCGATATTTTCCATTTGAGTTGCATTATAAATTTGTCCAAAGGCCATCCAGCCATCTGCTTGGTTGGCAGCTCTATTTACATCCCATAAAGGCATGGCATAGCGGAAATTATTAATTGTACCTATAAGCACTCTATTATTTTTCTCTTCAGTAGTTATAAGCATGCCTTTAATAATCTGGGATTGGTTTGAAATGCATAAAGCTCTTTTGGCTGCATCTCTTGCTTTGGTTAAACTTGGTAGTAACAGGCTCGCTAATATACCAATAATGGCAATAACGATTAATAACTCGATTAAAGTAAACTTTCTCATTTCATAAACTCACACTTAAATTCAAGCCCCATAACGCTCTATAAATGAGTATGAGGACGTCTATGACAAGATTATTTTAACTTTTAGTCTTGTTCTTCAAGTTCTAATCTAAAATCAATGGCTTTTTGAAACTCATTGTCAAAGTCACGAGCTTTGGCGACAGAAGTGCTTTTGCGAATTTCATGTTGGTGAGGGCGATTGATAATATCTCCACCATCCCAAAAACTTTTAACTTCTTCATTAGCTAAAAGACTCAAAGTGAGAGTGAAAAAGGAACACGGTTGTAAGGATGAATCTCATATTTTTGCTAGAAGAATGTAATAAATTTACTTCATTGCATCCCACATAGTATCTGACACATTGCTTGTTGAGCCACTTTCGATGGTTCGATAAAAGTTAAGAAATGCAATATGACCATCTTCCATTAGATAGTTGGATCCTTTGATGCCTTTATGTGGAATTTTTGAAATATTTGAGTATTGATCACTAGCTGAAGCAAAACTGGCCCAATAGCGTCCGACCATTCTTGAAGATAGAGTATTTTCAGAAAGGACAATTGTATTTGCTGGATCTGAAGTTGAACCCATAATTGTAGAGTAGGATTTGTCTCCTCCCCACCCAATTATACCTTTGCGATCCAATTGGTTAGACCAGAAAAAGTTCATTGCATAGCTCATTGGAAGGCAGTCTTTGTCTCCGCCAAAATCTCTTTCTGTTTCATCTGAAGGACATTGGTAAACTTTTGCGTAAGACTCACTGTAATCACTTTTATCCAGTTTCCCTTGCTTCTGTTCGTTTAAACTTAATGGGTCTCGACCATCATACTGACTTAATCTATCATCCCAGGAAATAGGAAAATAACCAGCCCAGGTATGACTTTCTGTTGTTGGGTAGTAATCATTATTGGCGTCACTATAGAGTACAAAACAAATGTAAATTTGCTTCTCATTGCTTTTGCAAACTGCTGTTTTAGCTTTTTCTCTTGCTTCAGATAAAGAAGGCAGTAAGAGTGTCGCCAAAATGCCGATAATCGCAATCACTACAAGAAGTTCTATAAGAGTAAATTTTTTCACACAGTCTCACAGTTTAATTCACTTATTTTCTAAACCGGAAAAGATATTAAGCGTTACAAATTAACTTGAAAATTTATTTGATTTGTTTTTTAATATCAACAAATTCGGAACTGATCATGTTTCCATCTTGGTCTTTTGCATTTATAAAAACGGCGATTGCGCCATCAGGAATTGGCGCAGAGATATAATTATCTTTGATGTTTGCCTTTGCTTCTTTCCAAACTTTATCTGGCCAGATTTTTTGACCATCAGTCGTGTATGCAAGGACAGCTTCGGAAACTTCACCTGAGACTTTAACTTTTAAGCTTTTGTCTTGTAGTTCAGGTTTATCGAAACTTAAGAGCGCTGGGCCTCCATTAACAACACTTTTAGCAAAGGCATAACATTCTTTTGTTTTCCAAACAGCACCATGGCCATGACCCATTCTTACTTGGTACCTTAAAGTAGTTTTACCTTTGACTGCTTGAGAAGATTTTTGAGTGGAGGGCATTGGAAAGTGAAAGTCATTGGTTCCATTAACCCAGAGAGTAGGATATTTCACGTTTGCGAAATAGGCCGAGCCATCATAATACTTCGCAACAGTGTCCCAGTGCTTGCCTTTTTTTATCGTTCTTCCCTGATTTCCATCTGAACCAGGAAGAAATCCACAACCATAACCAGGTATGGCAAATTTAAAACGCGTATCGACTCCCATTACTGTACTTGTTAAGTTACCACCCCAGCTAACTCCAGTGATTCCAGTTTTTTCTTTATTGACTTCAGGAAAAGAGCGAATGAGAGAGTGAGCTAAAATAATTTGTGCAACAGCATGATAGTACCATTGTTGTTCAATTGGCTTATCATAATCATGAAATACTCCTACTCGGCTTGGGCCAGGTTTAGGAGTAGGTGTTCTGCCTTTTTTGTGACTTCCTATAGGAAAGTGACCTTCAAGATCCATACTTATTGCAGCAAAGCCGTTATCGTTCCAGGCTTTTACCCAAGCATTGAAAGCTGTACCGCCACCACCGTGAACACAGACAACGGCTGGCCAGCCACCTTTAGGTGCAGCACCTTTGGGAGCATTGTAATAAGCAAAGACTTGTACATCTTTACCTGTATAAGGAATTGAAGAATAAAGAATTCCTTTCATGCCATCCTTAGGAGCATTTTCAGACTTTTCCCACTTAGGAGCTTTGTAGAGTTCTTCTAAGTTCCAAGGGCCGACCTTTTCACTACAGATGGCCAGCGAACATAGGCTAAAGATTAAAAATAAAAGAAGGTTTTTCATTAATAACTCACACATATTTTATTGTTTATAGAGGAAAAACCGGAAAAAATCAAATTTGTTACAGAAAGGTGTAACAAGGCCAAATTTTTTAAGTTTATTCCCTATAGAGATAACATTCTCCTAAACGCACACATACACACATCTGGACGGTGGTAGACTTTTTCCACCGTCCTTTTTTATTTTATTTTTTTTTTTTTTGAAAATTAATTTTATATTCAAATTTATATTTCATATTTTAAAAAAATGGAGGTATCTTTCCTCGGTATGTGGATTTGGCATGTGTGCGTGAGTGTTCTTTTCCTTTTTACCCATGCAATCTCCATCCTAAATTCTTAAAATACTTTATGATTATCACTCATAATGCTAGGAAAGGCTAAGTTGGATACAGGAAAACAAACTCGACAAACCTTGCTTCAGAAGCTTCAAAAGTCTAATGAAGATGAAAGTAGTTGGGCTGACTTTGTGAAATACTACGAAGGGTATATCTACGTGGTTATTCGAGGTCTTGGTGTTGATATCAAGGATAGTGAAGACTTACTTCAGGAAGTTCTGGTAAAAGTTTGGAAGGCCTTACCTAAATACTCTTACGATGTTGAAAAGTGTCGCTTTAGAACTTGGCTCTGTGTAGTTATTCGAAATACAGTCTTCAACTTTTTAGATCTGAAAGTAAACAAGAACAAACAGAAGAATGTCAGCTATAATGAGATTAAAGAAAACCTTAATCTTGTAAGCGAGTCAGAGATAGATGCTATCGCGGAAAAAGAATGGAAAAGCTACATTTCGAATATGGCTTGGGATAATCTTAAAGATGACTTTTCCGACTTAAATAGACAGATATTTGAAGCTTCATTGGATACAGATGACAATGCAGCACTAGCAGAACGATTTGGTGTAGCTGAAAGTAGTGTAAGAGTCTATAAAATGAGGGTTCGTAAAGCTGTTCACAAAGAAATCGTTCGTTTAAATCATGAGCTCGGAGGCTAAGGCCAAGATGAGAAAGGAAGAGAACTTTGGCAAAGACTTAAGTGATCTTTTTGATGAAGCTTATGATGTTGAATCTACGCCACTGATTGATTCCATTAAAGCTGGAGGGAAACGATACGAAGATTTCTCTTTCTACAAAGAAGGCGACATTAAGAAAATTGAACTA
>Ga0075480_10003436_pt1 | contig 10142 bp, 8 predicted proteins | sample DEB08_DNA_7_FD_81590 | JGI IMG/M metagenome (GOLD analysis project Ga0075480, IMG submission 81590) | Aqueous microbial communities from the Delaware River and Bay under freshwater to marine salinity gradient to study organic matter... | ecosystem: Environmental > Aquatic > Marine > Coastal ...
CCCCGCAAGGTACTACTCGTTGTGCCTTTGATCGAAGCACTCAGAGCTACAGAGCCTTCGGCCAAGACTCCTCTCCGTCTCGATAGTTTTGTCGGTCTTCCTTCCAAACTTTGCCCTCTTTGCATCATTCGTACCTCTTCAGCTGTTCATTCCAAAACTTTTGCCTCTCAAGCTCTAGTCTTTCTCTCTCAAGCCGCTCCTTATCCTCTTCTTGGCGAGCAATTTGTTCTTCCCGCTGCTGACGGTCTATATCGAATTGCGATTTTGCATCATTTGAAAAGCAGCCAGATGTTGCCATTACCACCAGACTGAACAAGGCGAAGGCGATCAGATAAATAGGAAATCGGAAAAGCAGTAAATTCACCCTCATAACTCTCCTTACAAGGTATTTTGACCCGAAGTGAAACGCTATTTCCAAAGGTACAACACGAATAGGTTTTCCGAAATACCGTTTATGAGTCGATACGGAGAGAAATTCGTGTCACGGCTTGGCGCGAAAGCGGTCAAAAATCGTGATGATCACGAGTAGTCCAGCTCCAACGGATATCGCGATGTCGGCAATATTAAAAGCAGGCCAATGATAGGAACCGACATAGAAATCTAAGAAATCAACTACCTTACCTAAAACTGCACGGTCGATACCGTTTCCAATCGCTCCACCTAAAATGAGCGACATGCTGATAACACCCAACCGATCTGCATAGAATTCGTAAAGGAGAAAGTACAGCACCGCCAGCACCGCCAGCCCGGACACTCCCCAGAGGGTGATTTGTCGTATTCCATCTGGCAAATCATGAAAAAGCCCGAACGCAGCACCTTTGTTATAATGCAGCGTGAGATTGAAAAATCCATCTATAACGGGCAGCAACTCGAGCGGCTCAAAGTGTTGGACAACCAGATTCTTCGTATACTGATCGCTAATGACCACGAACAAGGCAATCGGGATAAGAATACGCGCTATAAACCGCAGTCGCGTAGGAATTGGGGGTTCCTGTTTCTCTTGTTCCATACAGCTATACCTTTTTACCCGTCTCTTCGACTTCTTGTTTCTCAATCTACCGTCAGAGCCTGCAGCCCTTTAGCAGTTCCTACAAGCAAAGTACTCTCATCAATGAAGGTTAAAACCTGTACTCCTGGAACGGCCCACTCTTGCACAGTGTTACTCCTGTACATCGTTTTTCCAAGAGCCGAATCAAACCTCGATTGAAGCTCGGTTATCACCACCCGCTGGTCTCTCCCATACGTAGCGATTCTTCTGACCTGCGGGGAAATCGCCAAAGACTTAATCATACCTCTGTGAGGAGCAAACCGAGCTACTTGGCTCAAGCCTCTCAACTGCCAAACCGTCACAGCACCAGAACCCTCCGACACAAAAAGCAGCTTCCCGTCATGTGAGGCAACCAGGTCTTCAATTCGCCCATTCCTCCCCTGCTGAATTTTTTGAGTTCGCGTTGCATCGGTGAAAAAGCCCGTTCCAAATATATTTTTATCGTAACGACCCCCATGAGCATCCTGCTCATATCCAAGAACTGCCACTACATTCCCACTCCAATCGCCTGAGAAGAAAATTCGGCCACTCGGATGAAATCGAACAGCACTCACGACACTCGAGTGCGAAAAGTACCGCTCTAAATTAAAACGACCTGTCGCGGGCTCAGAGGGATGATATTCTTCCTTCCACCTCCAACGGTATATTCTGCCATCACCACCGCCAATCAATGCGATATCATCGACTGGGCTAAGATCAAGAGATTGGATATCAGAACTAAGCCGTTCTAATTTTTTTCTCAATTGTAAAGAAGGAAGATCAATCAGTGATACCGCATTCCGATAGGCCGCTACAATTCGCGTTTTATCTCGGCTCAACCTAAAGTGATCTCCGCGAGAAGGGAGTCTTCCCAGCTCAAGACATGCTCCATCTCTGGTAGATAACAGAAACACCTCTTGATCTCCTGGCTGTCCACTATCGAAACTCTCAGCAATACCGATACGGGTTTCGCACACGTCTTGCGAAGGCTGTACACCTTCTTCACGACTCATCCCATCACAAACAGCACCGAGCCAGATGAAAGAACGCTGAGTACATGTTTCCCGTGAGGATTTCTCTGAGCGGAGCAGGGCGGACGCTCGCTTTAACAGCCATTGAGAATTCTCTCCCTCTTCCCCATCCTCACGAATAACGCCTGAACCAAGCTCCTGAGGCTGAGCGGTTTTGGTAGAAACTTCAGTATTGTGAAGTGGAATCTGCAGCTGGGCGCAGCCAAGCAAAGCCCCAAAACAGACCATAAGTTGAAGTATTCTCGCATTCGCATGAGTCATAGTTTGCCTTCTATCTTACCTAAATACCTGTATTCATGATAGAAATCAAACGCTCCCTCCTCTGGACTGGCAACCTCTGTGCTCGTGTCACCGATTGCCCCTCAATCCTATGCCATACATTTCATTTCAGCACCATTTAGGGTACAAATACGGGTATTAAGTCTCATGACAGGATCCATTTCCTCTCGCTCTTAGCCGTTCTTAAGGCTAGAGGCACTTTTAGAAGACAACTGCTTGCACTACGTGGGGACTCCTTGCTCCTTTCTTGGAAGAGTCGCTTACAGCAAGAGATTGGGCAAAAGGAAATTAATCAAACGAGTCTACCACATCAACGGCAGACCTTATGAGACTGTATAAACTGAGACTGTAAAAAGTGGGCCTGTAAAACATAGGCCTGTGAAAAGAATCGAGAATTTCTGCGGGAATAGAGTAAAAATCCCGCTAAGACTGGAGAAAAACGGAACAGGAATATGAACTACGAACAATTTCTCACCAATGAAACACTACAAAACTCACTCAAAGGCAAAGAAGCATCACCACTTGAAGTCCGTATGGTAGAAGAGCTTCAAACTGGCGAGAACATCATCGTTGAGTCGAACCGCGATAATATTGCAACAGAGGCTGGAATCATTCTTTCTCTTGCAGATAAGTCCTCTACAGAGGCTCGCTCACTGGTCATCACACCAACACCGAATGATATCCCTCAGATTCTGACAAAGTGTGATGTGCTTCCGATCGAACTGGAAGTAAGTGAAGCGGATGGCTTCAACGGCGAGGGATCACTTTCAGTGAAAGACGGGGCTCCTGTCATTTTGGCAAGCTTCGATACTGCTGCGGCAAAAGACATCGCAGCCCTCAATATAACAACCGTTGCATTTCTTGGCTTTTCATCAGGGGCTAGAATTCCAGGCAGTGAAGCGTTTGAAAATTTCTTGGAAACCCTCAAGCAGGTTCAGGTATGCTTCTGCGCTGAGTCCATACCACTCACGTTAAATGCTGCTATCAATCGACACATCCGCGGAGAAAGCTGCAAGACTGTTAATTTAGATAAAGAGCAAGAAGTTCAACTTTCTCACGAATACTACGATATTGGACACGATTTACTCGCTAAACCAGAAGCGCTTGCGACACTTTTTGAAACAGGAAGCGATGTGCGGGCAATAGTATTTTGCAACTCTCCATCGGATACAGACTTACTTGAGGTGATGCTGAAGAAGAAGGGGCTGAAAGCAAAAAAGTTGATTGGCAACATACCTGACAGAGCAATCCATACCACTATGGAATCCGTGAGAGATGGAGAGATACATATCCTCATCTTGACCGATGTCTCGGGGAGAGCTTTTCCTGTCGAAGAGTTTGATATGGTGGTGCACTACGCAACTCCAGAGGATCCAGAGATCTATTTGCATCGGCTTGGACAGCCTGATTCTTCAAGCCGTCTAAAGCGAGTGGTAAGCCTGATTGGCTCTATGGATCTTGGGAATTTTCATTTCCTCAAGAAGGTAGTTGAGTTCGACTTTACTCAAAAATCGCTCCCAAGTGCTGAAGAGATTGCTCAGGCTCGCTTTTCTCGGTTCCAGGAAGAAGCAACATCCTTCACGACGGAGGATTCAGAGATTGTTGAGTACGCCGACCTCATTGAAAAAAGTGGCGAGCAAAGAAGCTTTACTCTTTACCTACTCCATCAGTTCCTCAGAACAATGCCGGAGCTAGAGAGCAAAGCCAGCGGTAAAGGACGAGGCGGCAGACGTGGACGTGAAGACCACCGGGAAGAGCGTCGACGAGGGAGAGATAGCGAGGAACGCTACGAGAGAAATGAGGATGGGAATGAAGAGCGACGGTCTGAAGAACGCCCGAAGCCAAAACCAACAAGAAAGGATATTCGTTTCTACGTAGGGGTTGGTACTGAAGAGGGACTCACAGAAGATGGCTTTCTTGCATTACTAAAAGATACGATGGGGGATGCTGCTCCAGAACTGAAGCGGTCATGCTTGAGAGAGAAATATTCTTTCTTTGACTTTGAACAGAAATCAGCCGATGAATTCTTCGATGCGATGAAGGATATTGAGTACCAAGGCGCTCAATTAGAGCTACAAAAAGCAGCTATCCTCTCTGTTCCACTCGAAGAGGAAGAGATCGAAGATGAAGAGAGCACTCCTGCCGAAATCAAGGTGGAGGACGTGCCAGCAGCAGATGCTTCCTCCGAGGTGGCTTCTCAGGAGGCATAAAGCAAAGCGGTGGCTTGCAAGTTTGCAACTCTCGCCGTCATGAACGTTGGTTTCTAGATAAAATCTGATACAGATAGGGGGTCATTCTGTGGCAAGAGCCCCCTATCTCGTTTTTGCATACACAGATTACCTTGGAATATACAGGCGCTGTCCGATCCGTAGTATTGAAGACCGGAGTTTATTGCGTGAGCGAATAATTCCTTGTGAAACTCCAAATCTTCTACTTACCGCCCAAAGCGAGTCGCCTCGCTTGACTCGATAAATTACTTCTTCCCCCCGACCGACCACTACACCTGAAGGTAATGCCAACTTCTGTCCGACGTATATTCGAGAAGAACGAAGATTATTCGCACGCTTCAGGCTATCTACCGTCGTTCGGTGACTCCTTGCAATTGAAAATAAGGTATCTCCACTACGAACAAGGTAAGTATGTGAACCAGACGCTACTATGCTCGACCCACTCTCTTTCTCGCTTGAATTTCCAACTACCAATCTCTGCCCTATCCGAACAAGATCTGATGAGAGTCCGTTAATACCCATTAACTCCTCAACACTCAAATCGAAACGGCGCGCGATCTTACTGAGAGTGTCTCCTCGACGTACTTGATAGCTCAGACCTTTTCCAACCGTATCTTTTGGAAGACGGAGAGATGCGAGTTGATTCTTAAACTTGACTGGCACATTGAGAGTGTAGCCAGCAGGCACTGAGTACCTCCCCTTCCACACATGACTGTGAAGAGCATAATTAACCTCTTGCAGCTCATTTTGAGAAATTCCCAGTCGTCTCGTTAGCTCTGAGGCCGAAATAGCTCGGGTTAATCTTCGGCGGTAGAGCTCATTCGCTGGCTGTATCTGAACTCCTGGAAAATAGGCGGTAGGATTTTCATAAATCTCTAGGGCTGCTAGAAACTCAGGATAGAAATTTTGAGAAGCAAATCCAAATGGCTGATCATGAATCCGCTCTACAACAGACGAGATATCTTTCGTTCCGAGTTTCTTAACCTTTCTTAATACCCCATGGACACCATGATTATAAGACGTCAGGGCCAGCGGCCATGTCCCAAGTTTCCGGTACGCATCACTTAAATAACGCGCAGCCGCCTTTGTAGCAGCAGTTACATCTCTTCTCTCATCAACTACACGCGAAACCTTTAGGTCATACGTCCTTGCGGTTGCAGGCATAAATTGCCAAATTCCAGCAGCTCCTACAGAGCTATAAGCCTTATAGTCAAAGGAAGACTCAACAAAAGGAAGGCGAGTTAACTCAATCGGAAGTCCATATTCAAGAACAAAAGTCCTCTCGATAATATGCAGGTAACGACCTGAGCGCTCAACCGCCTCGCGGTACCTCTCTCGAATGCCCCTCTGAGAACGGATCCAGTCATTATTCAGCAAGTCCCTATACTTCTTCGTCCCAGGTCCTAAAATCTGCATCTGTTTTTGTATATGCGCTTCAAAAGGGCTTCTTGGAGCCCTTCCCTCTGACAGCGACCTTACCGCCCGTCGGATCTCTGTAAATCGCTTTTCCTCTTTTGACTTCCGATATCTTGATAATCTCTTTTCGGACCACCGCCCTCCCTTATCTTGAAAGTCAAGGACATCAAAAACGATCTCGGGCTTCATTCGATGATGTATCACCGCCTGGTGCTCGCCATAGCGGCTGAAAATATCAATCCAAAACTGCACCCGACCCCGCATCTTGTCCGGTATCTGAAACGATGAGCTCCTAGAAGCCTGACTAGAGGCAGGGAGCGCAAGGCTTCCTGAAGGCGTATGGGCAGAAGATTGAGCAAAACTCTGGGGTCCGCAGAAACTCAACGCCAAGAGAAGTAAACAGAGGGACATCGCGAGTCTCTTACCCCTAAATCGGTCCTTTTGCCGACGAAATGTCTTTACTTGGCAGATTTTTGCCACGCGTACTCCCCTGTTGTAGTTCCTGAGAGTCTACCCTCTTTAACGCAAGACGAAAACGTCTTATCGAAAGAACCGTCAACCAAAAGTTCTTTCTTCTCTGGTCGCTTCAGATGCGCCTCATAAAAAAATCGGATCAGGTAAGGGATGGCTGCTTGTACCCGAAAGACTATCTGCAAATATTCATGTGTATTCTAAAAATTCGAATCTCTCAAAATCTGGACGATGCGTTTTTCGAGCTTGACTGCTGCATCACGAGAACGCACCTCATTCTGAATCAAAACAAATCCAATGTCTCTTCCTCGAATATTCTGCACTGAGCCTGCCAGGCTCGTTACTCCATCGAGTGTCCCTGTTTTCGCTCGGAGAATTCCCGGATAGGTCTTTTTGAGAAGAGTTCCACTTTCACTATCAACTGGAAGAGACGATGCAAATTCAATGTGCAACTCCTCGCGAGTCAAAGCCTCTCGTAAAACAACAGCGAGAGCATCTGCGCTCAGTCGATTCTCATGACTCAATCCAGAACCGTCTTTAAGAACATACTCTTCTCGAGGGACCCCTCGACGAGAGAGAAAGGTGGCTAAGAGATCTAGTCCTTTTTCTCTATCGTACTGCTCTCTCCCTTCCTCGCCTGAAGAGCCAAGCAGGGTTACGAGTTGCTCTGCGATCATATTATTACTGTACAGATTGAGGAGGCGAATCGTATCAATGAGGGGCTCCGAATAGTGCGTATGGATAATAGCCGAGTCATCTGAGGCAACTCCTTTCTCTACCGAACCGACAATCTCGACTCCCTCTTTCTGAAGGAATCCGCGAAATACATATCCAGCATAAAGAGTTGGATCTGGCACACTCCTCGCAACGGTCTGGCAGCCAGCTTGGCGTCTGAGGCTTCCCTTCAAGCGATAGACAAGTGGCAATTCTCTTGAAGCTGGATTCACTTCATCCACACGATAGGTAGAGGATTTCTTACTCGTAATTGCGATATGCCCTTGAAGCTTTACTGGAAACTCATGTGGTTCATGAGTAACGACTGCCCTGCTCTGACCCACTACAGGACATACTTCAAGGAAAAATGAATTATAATTCAGACTCAAAGCAGAGCCACCAGCCTGATATGCCCGCTCACCTCTTCTCGGAGCTGGAGCGGTAAAAACCGAATCATCAACGAGAATCGCCCCAACCTTACGTACTCCCCGAAGAAAAATCTTACGGGCGATTAACCAAAGATCTTCTTGAACTAACGAGGGGTCTCCATATCCTTTGAGAATAAGCGTCTTCACGGTGCTTCCAGCGAGATCTTCTCCTCGCACCTCCGTTTTCATGCGCTCGTAGGGGCCAAGTTGTTCGAGGGCAGCGAGAGCCGTTAAAACCTTCAATACACTCGCCGGCTTTAGCGGAGTTCTTTCATTGGCTGTAAAAATTCGCTCTCCGCTCCTGACGTCAAAAACAACAAGTCCTGAATTTCTGGGGATTGAGACTTCGCTGAGAACTGTAGCAGGAGATTGTTTCAGATTTTGACCTGCCCGAACGGCTGTTGGTTCAGCATTCGCTGAACCCAGCAGGAAATACACGATGAAGAAACAACAAACATGCGACAGAGCGAGCCTCTGACAAATTTTTTTTCTTCGCGCTGTATCCCATTCAGAGCGCACTCTATTTTTCTCCTCTGCTTCCTCTCTGAATATAAAAGCGATGGAAGTACATCGGTCTAGGCACTCGTACACCGCAACTGGTCAAGCTGCTCATCACCAAGCGGAACTGTTTCACTCTCGTTAATAGTAATAAAGTCTTTGTCAGCGTCAGGGACAGCAGAATCTTCAAAAATGGCCTCGACAGGACATTCTGTTTCACATGCACCACAGTTAATACATTCATCTGGATGAATGACCAACATCCCAACCGCATCATCGCCATCGTTACCCGAGGTCTCTACTCCAAAACGAGAATTGAGTTCTTTCTTCTTTACATCGTAAAAGCAATCAACCGGACACACCTCGACACATGAACGATCTTTGGTGCCAAGACAGGGACGAGTTACTACATACGTCATAAAGAGCTCCTTATATGTTCCTCAGGATGGACGAGACCATCTGCAGGTATTATCATCAGAAATAAAATCGAAGATTTACCTAGCTATCCGCTCAAAGCAAGCTGGAAAAAAATTCAAAGATCTCTATTGAGCCTAATTGAAGAGAAAAGGGAAAGAAAACACTAAAATTTTAAGAAAAAGTAAAAAAAAGGAGCGATCCAAGAATTTGAATCGCCCCCAACTCGCAGAAAGGATGGTGTCATGCCTACACATACAATGTCGGCTCCTTCTCAAAAAATTTAATAGATGGGCTCTTTTTTTAATGCTGTAATCTCAATATGTTATGAAATAAGCGGAGCTTTTTGCCTAGCCTATCTTCGATTTGAACATTTCAGAAGGTCCAGACTGCTTCTTTTGGTGCGTTTCGTTATAAATCTCTTAATTTCTAAGAAAGTGGATTCTTTTCAGGCAAATAATCCCTAAAAGCATCCCAGAGTACCAAAAAACTACAAGAGCAGAAATCAGGAGGAACAGGTGGGGATGTTGACCGAATGCGGCAACTTCCGTTGAAAGGGGAATACTCCCAAGGAGCAGCAACGCCGTCACGCCCACAACGAAAAGAACTTCAAAATACGAGTCTACTACCACATGCGAAGCCTGTTCCAGGGCATACTCCACCTGATACCTACCCAAAATGGCAATAGGAGGACTGAGAAGGAATGATAGGAGTTTGTTAAAGAGGGTAAAAAGTAAAATGCAAATACCTACTAAGCAATAGTATTGCATAGGGACCAGCTCTGCGGTTGAGCCTGAACTATGAAAACAGAAAAGAAGGACAAGAATTGGAACAAATTGCCGGTATTGAGAAGATAGGAGATATAACAAGCAACGAGCACAGCGAACGAAAGTTTGCGGAGTCTGAATGAGTAAACTTAGAGTGGGAATTTTTCCCTGTGAGAGAGACTGCAACCGGAGGGGCAAAAAACAACCCACAATAAATGCCGGTAGGACGCAAGAAAAAGTAATAATACTTAATGCACCTTGGAAATATGGAACTATCCGATTTGGAAAACTTGGCTGCACTCGTAGCCATCCCATACAAATATCTATATAGAGGTCTAACTGATAGAGTACTGTGCAAGTGAGAGTCATGAGTCCAATCTGATACACAACACCAATGCCTCGACCTCGGACAAGAAGAATCATTGGAGAGATAAAAAAGTGAAGATAACCCCTGATGGAATCTGGCAAGAGTGAGAAGATCTGTGAAAAACGCCTCTTCATAGTTGTTCGCTACTGAACACAATCAAAACATCTGTAATGCATTTGTTATGCGGTTGTTACGACAGGGAATGCGTGTCATCTGAAAAAACTAATTTTTCGGGGTATTTAGCCCACTACAAGATTTAAGCCCTCCCCTATTGAGGAGACTGAATAGTACCAAAACGCAGGTGATTGAAATGAAATAGTCGGAGATAGCCAAGCGACAAGAGAAACGAAAGAGCTGACACTCAAGCGACACGGTGATATGCTCCGTCTTTACAAACTTTGATGCATCTTGGAAGCTCAGCAAAATACCGATCGAAAGTAAAAGGCTCGAAAGTAAAAGGCAAGGGATCATGACGGAACGGCAGGAGAATATTCCACTTGAA
>Ga0075480_10003440_pt1 | contig 10135 bp, 14 predicted proteins | sample DEB08_DNA_7_FD_81590 | JGI IMG/M metagenome (GOLD analysis project Ga0075480, IMG submission 81590) | Aqueous microbial communities from the Delaware River and Bay under freshwater to marine salinity gradient to study organic matter... | ecosystem: Environmental > Aquatic > Marine > Coastal ...
CAATTCGTCATTATTCTTCTCGTCATAAAATATAACATACCCCGATCCTTGATAAAACATTGATTTATCAATAAAAACCTCTTGTTTGTTTTCGATAACTTCTTGGATAGAAGCATCTTGAATATCATATGTGATAAATTGAGAGAGGGATTGTTTGTAGGTATTCATTCGTTCTTGGTTATTTGGGGCGAAGAATTGGATAATTTGTTTGCATTGTTTTATATAATTCGTTTTATTGAAGGTTGTTCTAACTGTCTCGATGAGAGAGACTGCTTTAAATAGTTCGAAATCAGGAAAGTACATACCATTTTGTTCGAAAGGTTTGCAGTTGTGGATGATAGGAATTCCTAAATGGAACATTTCCAAATGTAAGAAGTTCAAATTATTCAAAATGTTATAACTTAACACAATATTCATATAATTATTATTCTTTTGAATCACGTCTATTATATATGGCATGATTATACGACCATAAGACTCTATCCTTTTATCCCTAAATATTTCTAATTTACTTAAAAATACTCCCAAACTTGATCTCTCCAAGATTTTGTCACTACAAAACATATACACCTTATTCACTCTCTCCTTATTCTTCTTATAATACTCATTCGCTATCAACAACGGTACCAACGAATTCTTATGAATACTCATATTCGGCTCAAACATTAACAAATTTATCTTACCATTATCCACACTATCCAATCGCAAAACATTATTCTTCGTCACATACTCCTCTATAATATCTGTGTCCCACACATAGGGCATTATCTTTGTCGGCTTGTCCGAAACCATCTCCACATAATCCCTCGCATACTCATACATCTCTAATACCCAATTCTCCGTAAAATAATCCTGATTGTAATGCGACATTATATGATGTTGATCAAACACAAACTCCTCTTGATGCAAAACATATACGTTACCACATATAAGGTTGACTACCTTGACCTTATATTTTTTAAGATTGTCGATAATACATTGATTTGTTTCGGGTAACAAAACAAGTGATCCAAGAAGAATACAGGCATAAGGAGAATAATCGAAGGTTTCGTTGGTGAATATAACAGGATCATTTGTTAATTCAAAGTGTGTATAGGTACTCTCAATAGATAACAGATCTGTCTTCCAAGATATGTTGTCAAATAGTTTTTTGAGAAAATACGTTTGCTGAATACATCCGTTAGAGAATATACTTTCTGGTTTTTTAACATAGATACCAACACGCATATTTTGTAATAACAATTTGGGAATATACTTAAACCTATTTTTCTTTATAACATTTATATAAATAATAGTAATGTCAGTTTGTGATTTTTTGAATAATATCTTAAAATATAACGACATAGTTGTTTTTTCGAAACCGTCGTGTATAAAATGTGTTGAGATAAAGAAGGAGTTAAAAGATGCTAATAGACGGTATTTGGAGATTGACGTTCCTTCTATGGATGATGAATATGATATAGATGCTGTATCTGTTGTGGAAGAATTAAAGAATTCAACGAAATCAAAACAGTTTCCATTTTGTTTCAAAGACGGTGAATATATAGAAGTAGATGAACTCAAAAAAAAATTGATCGTCTTTGATGAAAAAGATTTAGATATTTAAAATAAACTATGCGAATCCTTATGCTTTGTGGTTATAAACGTTGTGGCAAAGACACCTTTGCAAATCATTTAGTTGATAATTATGGTTATACACATCTTAAAATATCCAAAACATTAAAGGATACACTCAAAACTTTGTTTCAGTTCAGTGATGATCAATTAGAAACAGATTTAAAAGATATAGTGGATCGAAGATGGAACATAACACCTAGAAAGGCTATGGTATTCGTAGGTACTGACTTATTTCAACATAAAATTCAAGAACTACTACCTAATATTGGTAAAAACTTTTGGATCAAATCAACAAAAGAAATTATTGTTGATTTGTATTTGAAAAATAAAGATTGTAACATTGTAATATCAGATCTTAGATTTATACACGAATTAGATTATATAAATGACATAAAATTTGAGTATAAAGATATCACTATTGAGATTGTAAAGATAATTCGACCTAACTTACAGATTATGTACGATAAAGACCTTTATGAATCAGAAACTCAACATTTATCATTTCATTTCGATAAAATCATCACAAACGATGATCATTATATTGATAATATCAATCATTTTATGACTACTTAAAGGATATTAGTGTATTTCCAGTGAAAGTAGTCATATTTTTAATAGAATTCTTACTAGATCTTGAAGTTTTTGTGTTTTTCGATTTTTGGACAGGAGTAATGTAAAAGTTTTTCTGTAATGATATCATATTCTTTTCAACTTCATCTATATTGTTGTTCAATTGTTTTATTACATCATTTTCTATAGCCCATCTAAAGAAATTAAGTTGTCCTATGGTTGTGTTGATAACTTTATTTTTGTCATATTGAAAGTTAATACGATCTCTTCTTCTAAAAGGATCAAAAAGTACCTTTTTAAATGCCTTCAGTTGTGATCGATAGTTCATATACACATTAAAGTATTCCTCTTGATTTCGTTTCTTTAAGATGTATACTACGTTGTTGTCTTTACAATAATTGGTAACATACCAATCTATGAGTCTCAACGATATTCGTGAAGATTGGTTTTCTATAATATCTTGAAGTATCTTGATTCTGTCTGTCTTTGAATAATAATTCGATAATGATGATAGTAACAGATCGTTAGACGATGATTCAGTCATAAATAATATAATAATTAATCATACTTAGGTACATAGTATTTAAGTATTTTTACACCCTTGAAGATTTAAAATGTTCCATTTTAAATCTTCAAGGGTTTAAAAATGACATACACTAGATGAATATTTCAAATATGTATTATACTCTATTCACATCCATTTATCTCTAAAGGACGTCTGTTAAGATCAGGTTCAATAGTACTCTGTAACCACGGAGATACCTTCTTTTGAGGATTGGGAATCTCAGATCTTAATTGTAAGTTGGGATTCCTTAACGTAGAACCAACAGAGTTTATACCTACGTGATGACCCGCTGTCAAGAAGTTTTGATTCTCTACATCTCCCTGACCTGCTGGATTTACTTGTGCCCATTCACTGTTTGCTGCATCCCTAGGTAAAAGATCCTCTGGTGTTAACTTGTCCTTGGGAAAACAATCTTTAGGAAACTCTTGTACCTTTTCTTGTACTTCTACAGGTCTTGGACGACTTTCACTTTTAGACACTACTGGTTGGGGTTCATCTACAGTTTCGTCTTCTATTTGTGTTAACTCTGCGAAATCCTCAAATGGTTCTGTTTCATCTGTTGCGGAACTCTTCTTGAAATAATCATACACGAGGAAGATTAATATGACTACAGCAAGTAAAATTAAAATTCCTTGGAACATCGATTTAGTATCCATAGGCATGTCTTTTATATTTAAAATATATTAAATATAATTTTTTAAGAGATTTCTATCAAAATTGGTATTTATTTCCGCAATACAATTTAGATTCTCCAAATTTATATCCATCGTTCCTATCCTTTTTTGTATCTTAACAATGTCATCACTTACAACATCCAGTTTTTCTTCCAACTCTTTTCTCGTACTCTCATACATCTCTTTTATTTCATATCTGTCCAATATAACCTCCTCTTCATCCTCCTCTTCTTCCACACTATCTACAACATCATTCGATATTACAACCTTACTCAACTTATAAACTATCTTCATCATCTTGTTATCCGTTCTTAATGGTGTTATATGAATGTCATACAACAGTTCCCTATCCAATTCAAATAACGTTTTGCTTAACCTCAAATTGATCTGTACATTCGATTTCATTACATTCACCGAACCATTTATACAATTGTTACTATCAATCTTATCATTTTCTATTTCTATTAACTCTCTTACATTCGACTTATGTGTCGGTATTAATACTATTCCGCCGTCGTACACGTTTTTAAATCTTACTGCCCTTAATACAAACATTTTAATTTATTTCACGGTATTTATCGTATGAGTTTTAACGCATTTTGAATACAAAAACTCTATCATATCATCTCTAAAACATTCCTCGTTCAATGAATAATCCCAATTTATACTTCGGGGATAACTAGTCCTATCTTTTAGCTTCCACAATAAATTGTCTATTATCTCATTCACTTCATCCTCATTCATTTCATACCAAATCGATATCTCTCTCTCTTTCATTTTTATCTATATTTAAAAGTTTGTAACAAAACTAATTTATAGTTATATATATTAATGGAGATGTCTTTAGATAATTTAAAAGAAATTTTCTTTGATTACAATAGTGACGTTTTGTTAGACATATTCGAAGAAACAAAAGAAAATTTTGTAAATCTAGATGTTATAAGGGAACCAAAATCCACTGAATTCGTAGGAATTGTTTTGAAAAATTTAATTTTTACGGAGGATGTGTACGATGAAGAAGAATCTTTTTCGGAATAAAAAAAAGTATTCGTATATTATAAAAATATGCCTACAGCTAAAACATCTACTCCAAAATCTTCTCCTACAAAAAAAGGTGGTAACCTTTCAAAAGATCTTGCTAATCTTTCCGTCCCTTTCGGTCTTATTCTAGCTCAAAAAAGTCTCGAAAAGTATCTTACTCAAAAACCTAAGTCGACTTCTACCAAAAAGTCCACTTCTAAAAAATCTACCCCTTCTACCAAAAAGACTTCTCGCAAAACCGTCGCTTAAACTTAGATTAATCTATCCAGACTCGCGTGAACATCGTCTTCATATTTCATTTTATAATATTTCACATTGTAGTAATACTTAGATAGGATTACTAACTCATCATACCTCTCTTTACAAAGATTACGAACAATAAACCATAATCTTTCGATTACACTAGACTGTGGTTCATCATATGTGCAGTCCATATAGATCATATGTTTTTTATATCGAATACCGGTATTAGGATACATTATTCTTTATCTTGCTTCAATTCTATAAATTAATATCTATAATAAATAATAATAGTATGTCTTCAAATTTTAAATCCGTTTTCAATTTCGATATATCCAATTTTATCGATAAAGAGTATCTTCCTTATATCGATGATCTCTCTAGAATGATTATCATACAAGTAATCATACAATTTATGTATTTTTCTAAGAACCCATCATCTAACTCTTTCTTCTCTTTAGACTTTATTGAGTTATGTCTCTATATCATCATAGCTGTTTCCGTTTATTGGCTCATATTTAAAAAACTAGTAAAATTAACCTAAATGTTATCATTCATTGATCCTAACGTTTTTACCGATCTCGAATTCTTTCTTTCACTATCAAACAACACAAATCCAATTATTAACTCTTTCGATCCCTATCTAATCACCAAATCATCTAAGTATCACATCATCCATTCCCTTAAACATCCTATTTACAATATACCTTCTCTCATCTCACGTCAACAAACATTACATAACTTTATCACAATATACAACAAGAATAAAAAAATAATTGACAAGCATCTAAATATTATACAGAAAACAGAAGATGATTTGAATTGGGTAATTTCGAAAAAGTTTGATGAATGCGAAGATGTTGTAGATATTATGAAGTCCGTATATTTCTCTTTTTATCCTACACAATTTCTTAATAATATATCATTCGTCCTTACAATGAAAAATGTATATACTATTTTAATCGCACCTTTATTAGGTATCCTATCACCATTAATGTATATCATAGTTCCTTACTTCATCATCGTATATAAACTAAAGTTCAAAATACCTATTCGCTCTTTCGTGTCCTTCTTCATCAAAGCACTAATATCCAACCATCACCTACGCAAAATATTCTGTTTCCAATTATTAACCCTTGGATTGTCTCTTTTCCTGTATTGTAACACAATTCTTAACATGATCGAGTTATCAAGTAATACGTATATGGTGTGTAAGACGATATATACAAGAGTATCAAATGTATTAAGTTATGTTAATAGTTGTCAAGAATTAGTTAAATTATTTGAAATAGAGTTGAGTGATGAGCATTGTGAATTAATTAAATTTATAAATAGTTTAGACTCAAAATTGAATAGAATAAACTTTGGAGAAAAATTAGTCCTTTATACAAATTTATTTAATTACTCTATCAAAGATTTTAGATACTTTATTGACAAATCATTGTTATCTATTGTACCTATTATCAAACTAATACAAAATCAACCATCTTGTTTCGTAAAATACATAGAAAGTGATACTTTCTACATTAACGCTACTGACTTGTATCACTTAAGTTTATCCGCTTCTGTTACAAATAATATTGTTCTCGATCAACAGAATGCTTTAATTACAGGTCCTAATGCTGCAGGTAAATCAACTATAATCAAATCGTTACTTCTAAATGTGATTTTAGGACAGACATATGGTATCGCTTGTTGTAGTCGATTTGAATTAACACCTTTCTATTACATAACATCCCAGATACACATACCAGATGTTAAGGGGAAAATGTCATTGTTTGAGGCTGAGATGTTTCGATGTAAACAGACGATAGATATTGTGGATGAGTTATCTAAAAATAGGAAATCTTTGATAATTATGGATGAGGTGTTTTCGAGTACGAATATAGTTGAAGGGGTATCGGGGGGGTTTGGGATTCTGGATTATTTATCTAATTTTGAAAATGTTTGTGTGGTTGCCACAACCCATTATATTTACCTCACAAAGTTACCCAAATTTAATAAATTCAAAATGGAAGCAAACGTTAACGATAACAATGAAGTTATCTCCTATGACTATAAACTTAAGAAAGGCACTTCTAAACAATTCATTGCTATCGAATTACTCAAGAAACAATTTAATCAAAATATTATCAACACCGCATTAAATACAAAACAAAAATTATTGGTTTAAACATTATATAGAAAAATCATTTAAAAATGCCTAAAAATCTGTATAAATCCACCAACTCATTCCAAAACATAATCCTTCTACTCCTTTTCGTTATAGGTATGTTTGTCTTATACAGATACGTCAAAACTATCGAAGGAGAAACTAAACTTATACAAAATCATATCATAGAACTTACAGAAAAAATCAACACTATTATGAATACTACTAGAGTATTAGATGATTCTCCTATTGAACAAGGTCAAGAATCTTGTGACTTTGGTATTTGTAAGGGAGAAGATAAGGAAGAAGATAATGAATCGGTAAAGTCTGTAGATTTTACGAATATGTTGAAGAAGGTAATAATGGGAGATGAAGAGGATGATACGGAAGATATAGTAATTAATAGGATTGTTACAGATGTGAATACTGAGACAGAGGAAAGTACATTTAAGATTGAAGAGATTGAAGAGATTGAAGAGATTGAAGAGATTGAAGAGGATGAAATCACTATTCCATCAAAAACATCGAAAGACGATCTTATGCGAAAAACAAATGAAGAACTTAAAAATATGCTTAAACTTAAGGGACTCTCCACTAAAGGTTCTAAAAGTGAACTTGTATCCAGATTGATTATGTAAAACTATTTTGTTTTATAAAATAAAATGGATAGCACGTGTACCGGATGCACCAAAAAAAGTAACACCAACTCTACTCAACAAAAAAGTATCAGTGAATGTATGTACAAAATGCAAGACGGTAGATCTTTCACTGATTATAGACCCCGTTGTACCATCAACTACCAAATGAAAAACCAAAATATGCAAAACAGTTACGACAGTCGCATGTTCCTTATCAACAATGCTGAAAAAATGATGAAGGCAAATCTTGATATTGTTACAGAGACCAACAATTGTATGAATTGTTCTAAAGACAAGATGGAAGAAACTTTCTTACCAGAACAGAATATGGTTAAATGTGACGAACACGTTTGTAATTTCAGTGTATTCAATCCTAATGGATTAGGAACCGGTAGAGTATACAAATAAAATGTATGAATAAAAATAAATGAACACATCTTTTGAAACTATTTATTGTAAGGGAAATATACGACTGTTAAATGACTTTGATATTGTTATTGATGGAACAATTACCGATAAAATAACAAATCCATATATTTCCTATGTAGCACCAGCTCCTTGTGAAACAATGACGTCTTTTTCCGGTAGTGGTCTCCCTTATCCTACCAAACAACAAGCTTTCTATAACACACCGAACATAGGAAAAATCAAACTGAACGGAAACAAATTCACTATCAAACTATTAAGACCTAATTCTTATTACTTAGATTTCAACACATTAAAGAAACCTCACGTACAATTCGTGTACAACACTAACTCGGTAATCGATATCGATCTCTCTAACGAAGCTATTGCATATAGATCTCTTCAATATCCTGAGTTACGTACAAAAACTAAAGAAGAATTCTACAATCGTAAGTTACCAATTCGATCTCAAGAAAAAATATTGAGAGATTCTGCTTACGACGACAGAAAAGAAAGTAAAGACTTCTGGGGTCTTAAACCACCTATGTAAAAAAACTTAAAACCATCCTGAAAAAAAGTTAAATACAGAATTATTGTTTGTTTCGTTTTCTATTCTTTGTTGTCTATGACCTCGTAATATGTTGTCATAAGCACCCTCTCTAGATGCCTCTCCATAGTCCAAATTGATTATTGTGTCACTATTTGTGTTTATGTTGTCATTATTTGAAGAACCCGTCAAAGCCACTCTATCTAAGGATGTATCATTCGATTCGGTTGCTAATAAATCATTATACATTTGTTGATATGACATATCATTCGAAAACGATGGATTCGTATGTAAATTATTATAATCTATATTGTTTGTTATATTCGTATTCGTGTTTGTTTCGTCATACAACGACTCCAAAGTACTTATATCAACTGTCTGATTAGTTTGTAAAAGATCATTGATTAATCTCTCCATTTCACCACTGTATCTACCATTCATATCTCTGTAAGACTTATCCAGATAGATATTCTTCAATCCTAACTGTTCCAATTGATGTAAAACATTAGAGTTAATTGTAGTGTTTAAATTTGTTGTGTTGTTTGGATTGTAATGGAACAGATTAGAATCTAAAGAAGATGCCATCTTGAATATTGTATCCTTCTTTAAGTATTTACATACTGGATCTTCTGTCAAATCTTCTAAATTATTGCAATATTCCGCAACATTTGAAAAACACTCTTTATTCTGTGTTAGTTTATCTATATCTCTCCAATCTGTCATATTGAAACATTGTTGACTGTTACATATATTACTGTTAGAGAATGGACATTCTCTAGTATATTTTTGCAATTGAGAAGACATAAGTGAATTCTCATTCTTTAATCTTAAAAATTCCGGAGATAGATTAGATTTTACCTCTATGAAATAATTATACAATATTTGCACATCATCTATACTCAATGCCCTATTCCTATAGATACCAAATGCATTCATAAACATTGTTAAAGAACTATTGCTATCATTATCATTAATTCTTATCAACGAATTTTGATTGATTTGTATGTCAGTATCATTACCATATAGTGTATAGGAATCCTTATTGAAACAATTAGTGTCATCACAATTGATAAACTTATGATTATCAACGTAGAAAAAGAGTTGACCATCATTTTTAACAAAGGTGAATAGGTGATATTTGTTGTCTATAAATATTTTGTCTGTGAAGTAATCGTCAGTTTTGTATACATATTTGCTTAGATTCTCTCCAGAGCCGTGTAGGGAATTCACGATATATATACATATAGAAGGATTGTATTCTCCTGTGAATTCTAATGTTATGTTTAGTAGATTGAATCCATTTGTTCCCGAGATGTTACTATGATCGAATTTCAGTATAGAATACACTCTAGGACTGCCAGAATTAAATAGATCTCTTGTTCTATTTATTTTCATATACCAGAACACACTGAATGTATTGAAAGAATCCAGTGTGTTCTTCGCATTCGCACACTCCACCTTTTTATCAACTCGTATTCCATTATACTGATTGTAATAGTCATAAGGAAAATTAGATAAAGATTCACTTAATAATGCACCTACATTTCCATTCTTTTGGTTCAATAATACGTTACTCTCCAAATCTATATAACGTTTGTCAAATGAAGACACATAGTAAACTAAACCATTGTCTATATTCTCTGGTAATACCTCCTCATACCCCTCGTCATTATACATTTCCATCGA
>Ga0075480_10003441_pt1 | contig 10135 bp, 26 predicted proteins | sample DEB08_DNA_7_FD_81590 | JGI IMG/M metagenome (GOLD analysis project Ga0075480, IMG submission 81590) | Aqueous microbial communities from the Delaware River and Bay under freshwater to marine salinity gradient to study organic matter... | ecosystem: Environmental > Aquatic > Marine > Coastal ...
ATGTTTCAATATTTATTGTTGCTCTTGTACTCATTTTTAGATTCCCCTTTCAATATTTTCTCGAATCATAAACTCATTATATAATATATAAATTATATATACAAGCAAAAAAACCTTTTTTTTATTGATTTTTTATTAGGCTAGATAGTGAGTTGTCTGATTACAAAGCTCTTAAATCGGCTCAAAATGGCCTGTTTATTCGTCTAAATCTTCATTCCATGTGGTTATAAGAGCTGTAACTATATTTACTATCTCATCAAGTTCTGCAATCACTAAACCATTTGAAGTGCCGTCTGGCATTGCAACAAACATAAATGGTCGGCTGTCCCCTATTCTTTTATTGCTATCTGATTGTTCTTTTGCTTGATTGTATTTTGTCCAGATCGTCTTAACTTGCGCACCTGCTTTAACTTCTACACGAATATTTCCGCCCCAGTTTTCTTCATGTCCCATTCTGGATCTAAACTTAGCGTCTGGAATCATTAATTTTTTTCTTGCAAGGTTTTGTTTTCTTCTGCCTTTGTTTTTATTTTTTAAACCACGCTTTTGGTTTTCTGTCCAGTTGTCTTTTTTCTTTACAGTTTTTTGTCCCATACCTTGCAAACCGCGTTCATCGTGCTTGCGTCTTTTCCAATCTGAATAAGTTTCATCTTCTCTTATATCAAATTCTTTTTTTGTAGCCATTTCCATACCATTCTGTTTAGTAGATGATTTTTAATCCAAGCCCCGCATACCATACATTCTAATGTAATCCAATTCATATGACCTACAACAAAAGTGTTATAACAATCCCAACAAATTATGTAGGTGTTTTCAAAATATATTTCTTGTTCTTCCATAAATTCAGTTTAATGCAAGTAAGTGGCGGTTGGGCTGCAATCCGCCACTTATTGCGCTACTGCGTCAAGTAGCTACCCTGTTGGTTTTTGCTCTATTGGTTTAGGCTTGTCTGAATCTACTTGAGCTTGTAAAACTTTTTCTAACCAATATGGATTGTCGCCTGTCCATAGGTGTAAGCCTAGCCCTAGATTTCTTGCACATCTTTTAAAAGCGTCTGACTCTGCTTTTTTGAGTAAGTCGCCATTGTTATCTTTTGTATTGATTGTATTTGCACTTCCAGATCCTTGAACTGCATATGTTTGGTCATCAACAACTACTTGTAATTCCCCAATACAACCACTTACTTGTCCATTAGGTTCATAAATTATTTCCTTAATTGACCAATCATAATTCCCGCAGACTTCCAAAAGTCTTTGAGCAATAGTTCCAAAGGGCACATAATCTTCTTCCCCATGTGCTTTTTTGATTTGCTTGATAAAGTCTTTTGGAAAAACTTTAGCAAGTGCTAATTTTTGTTTCACTTTTTCCCCTTTTTCTTTTTCTTTAATTCATTAAAAGATTCTTTGACATCTTCTATTGAATTTATATCAACTATATTTTTTTCTACAGTATTGCCGTCAATGTCCATAAATGTAATTTTCATATTCCAACCTTTCCTATAATTGCAACTTCACCTGCAGTGTGTTCTATCATTTTTGAATTTAAGACAATCATTTTCTTTTGTAAGCTATCCATTTTATGTAAAGCCTCCAATGCCTCAACCATTCTTTTATTTACTTCTTCCAATTTCTCAACAGATTTTTCCAGATCGTTGATTTTTTGTAAGAGTTCTTCTTTATTCATTGTTCTCTCTTCCATTCAACCATTCGGCAATAGTATCTTTTGCCCACAATGGATTACCACTAACAACAGCGTCTTCTTCTGGAAGTTTCCCGTCACTTCTATATTGTCTGACAGTTTGTTCTTTTAATCCAGTTGCCATTGCTATTTCTTGAATACCAAATATGTTTTCCCAATTAATCATTTTTAATCTCGAACATATTATCAGTTGTTATTTCTTCACCTTTATTCAATCGATCCATAAAATCAACATTTGGTTTTTGTTCATATTCAAAACCAAACATTTTTGCTAGTTTTACTGCTACTTCACCGAGAAGAGCACCAATAGCAATTATTGAAATAAAAGCAAAAGCAATATAAATAACGCTTACATCATTCATAGTTGTTCCCTTTCCAAATTACTTATACTTGTGCTTCAATATGTGAAACGCATAAATCACAATGAGGATAACTTGCACTGCCTAATTCAATAGGCGGTTCATTATCTTGCATTAATTCTTTACACATGTCACATCTGTAAATAAATAATTCTTTCATAATATATACATTATATAAGATACATGCGATATATTAAGCATATATTTTTTGTTCTTCTTGACAGTAATAACAAACATGTAATTGATATTTAGCATGTTCATAACCGCTATCACGGAATTTATGGCCATCTGTTTTACAGTCCCAGATCTTTTCAGTTTTTGCTTTTTCTTCTACTCTTCTTAATATTTGACCAAAGTTGCTTGCAATAGCAGTAGGTGTTATATCAATATCTTTCCAGTTAGTCTTATACCAATCTGATACAGCTCTAACTTCTTCTGTAGTTGCGTTCACTTCTCTTAATTGTTTAGTAGCTTTTTGTAATCTTCCTAGCTCATTCTTTGGAGCTCTGTTCCAATCTATCCCACAACAATTTGCAATCTCTTCAAATAATAAATCTCTTCTTCTTTTGGTTTTCTTAATATGGTTTTCTTTGAGCGACTCTGCAGGGGCTACCCTAGTGTCGTCTGTGTCGCTACCCCTAGCGACTGACATGTCCCTACCCTCAAAACGATTAAGAAAATATTGATTTACTTTATTACTGCCGTCAGCTTTTTTCTCTCTAAATACTTTTATTGCTTTTATAGTTTCCAGATCCTTAATTGCTCTATCAACAGACTTAACAGAACAGCCTGCTCTTTTTGCAATAGTGGATCGTGAGGGATAACACTTCCCCTCACTATCAGCAAAACCACAAAGAACTGAATATATTACTTTGCTTTTATCAGATATTTCAGATTCTAAAACCCACCGAGCGACTATGTTAAATTTAACATCAGTTTCAAAATGCATACAACCCCTTTCATCATCTTTTAAAACATTCAGAACAAATTGAAAGCCCTAAAAACTCGCCTTTGGTTTTTTGATAGTGCCGTTCTGAACCACCATAAATCATACTTGCACAGCTGTAACAAGAATGAAACTCAACACAAATACAAGTTGTAAATTCTTCACCTTTATTCATAAATTCAATTTTAGTTCTTCACCAGGTTTAGCAATTAATTGATAATACGCACCATCACCTTTTTGATTATCAACAACATCAATAATATAACCACGCTTACGCAATTTATGAACTGAACTTGATAACCTGCTTATGTAAAGTTCATATACAATTTCTTTTGTTGATAGTGGTTTTTCTTTTTTGAATCTCTCTAAAGCCCAAATTAATTTATCTTCATGAGTCTTTAAAGAGCTAGGCAAAATGCATTCCCTAAAGCTGTAAGGTATAAACGCCATTATTCCTCCTCAGCTTGTGCTTGTAAAAAATAAAAATAATCTACTTCCATTATTCTTCCCCCAATTCACTTTTCCAACACTTGTTACATAACATAAAGTCATCAGACTCTAACGGAAAAAAACCAATTTTACTACAAAAAGCACACATAAACCAACGAGGTTCAGCGGTGTCATTTCTTGTAAGTAAATTAGTAAAGTATTTTTGTAGTGATTCTTTATCTACTTTTACTTCAATTTTATTTCCATTAAGATCTGGTAATTGAATTATCAATTTGTTCTCCAATCTTTTTTTATAATTATAACAAAACAATAAAACTGAATGGGCTATAATGAAAACATCTTTATTCATTACATCGTGCAAACGAGTGGTCAGAATCTAATTAGTTGTTCTCTAATCTTCTGACCATTGTTCGGCCATAGCTTGAGCAACACCTTTAAAAAATACACTTCGCAATTTACTGCGTTCTTCACTAGGCGGCAAGTTCCATTTACTTGAACGGATATGTTTTGGAAGTTTCATTATTTCTTCTGTTCGGTCATTTGTTTTTTCTAATTTTGGTAAATTTTTTAACCATAAAAAAGTTCTTTTTGATTCTAAGTCGCCAAACTCATAAGGTTGAATTATTTGGTCTGCCTCTTTTATATAAGTTGTAATTAATGAGTTAGGATTTTCAACGCAAATTTTTGGAATAGGTGCGTCCATTAAGAGCTTTACAAAAGCTAAAGCCTCAAACATTTTTTTTCTACGATCTGGGTAATTTGGGTGTTCTCTTCTCAAATCTCTTTGTAAGTGCATATCTCTTGGATCATAAAGTGCCCAACTTCCGCTAATAGCAAGATAAGTGCAAGGTGGATGAGCTATCATCAAATCCCAACCATCATATAAAATGTCTTTTACATCACCTACATAATGTGTAGCAAGTCCGCCAAAATCACTTTCAGTTTCAAGTAAATCACAACTTACAGCGTCATGACCAAGTTTTAAAAATTCATCTCTAACGATTCCTGAATATTCACATGCAACTAAAACTCTCATTCTTCAGCTTTCCATAACTCATTCCAATTATTATTGTTCCAACATTCCTTACTAGGTGTCCATGGTTTCCAATAATTATTTCTTGAATGAATATCTTGAACTAAAATTTTACTAATTAAAAAATTGTAGTAAGGAACAAATTGCACTTTATTTAGTCTATAGAGATTTGGATAATTTGAAATCAATATTCTTCTTAAACTTAATGGAATGTTTTCAACTGGAATATTATTGTAAGTTAAAACATAAGAATTAAATTTAGGCAAGTCATATTCTGTTGCTACCCAATTCCAAGTGCTAGGTATAACTTGAAATAAACCACTATCATTATTTCCTTTGTTAAGTGCAAAAGTTTTTCCCCTAGATTCGCACCACGAAACTTTTACAGCTCTCTCTATATTATGAGTTTCAAAATGCTCAACATAATCTTTTGAATATTGAATAACATTTGTTGGTAAATAATTATTACATTCTTTTACTTTTAAAATGTCATCTTCTTTTAATGGATCTTGAAGACTAGCAAAGAATAAAATACATTCAACAATCATATAAGAAAAGGCTGACTAGGTTTGTTACACGACAGGGGAATCATATATGAAGAACTAATCAGCCTTAAACTTGTTTTAATCATAATGATTATTTTACATTATAAAAGTGATAAAACCATGTAGAATTGAATAATGGTAAATGCCATAGATTTTAAAAATAGTTTTGTTGCCTTTTCTGGAGGCAAAGATAGTGTGGCTGTATCAAAATATGTAAGAGAAGAATTAGGTTTATCATTACCTCATGTCGCAGTAATAAATCATGAACTAGATTATGAAGAACATATTGATTATATAAGAGATTATTGCGATGATAATAAAATAGAATTGCACTTCCAGATCCTTAAAAATCGTGGCCTAGATTATGTAATACATAATCCAAAATATATATTCCCTTTTGATTCAAAAGTAAAAGGTGATTGGTTTAGAAAATTTCAACAATATGGAATTAAAAAATTTGCAAAAGACAATAATTATTCAACAATAATTTATGGCCGAAGAATAGCAGACGGCAATAATATTAAATCAGAATATTATAAAACAGCTGATAATCTTTTTCATTATTTTCCTTTAAGGATCTGGAGCAACGAGCATACAAATTATTACATATCAAAGGAAGAGCTGTCGCCTATATATGAAACAGAATTAGGTAAAAGGCGTGGAACACACACTATCAATATTGCTAATGAATATAATGGAACAGATGAAATTGGGCTTGAATTAGTAAAATCAATTAGTCCAAATAAAGCAAAAATTGTTGAAGAGCTTTTAAAAATTAAATATAAATAATTACACTTTTTTATATATATTCTATATAATGGATTGTATGAAAGGGGAATTATGAAAGTAATTACAGCAGTAGAAATTGATTGCATTAATCCAAATTGTAATGATGATTGTTGCTATGAAGACAAACAACATTTTAATTTAGTTTATGTAATTAATAATGAAGTAGAAGAATATAACTGTGACAATTGTGGAGCAGTTTTACCTATTGACAAAGAGTTAATAGAACAATTAAAAAGGGGGCATGAATAATGTTAGCTATAAACTCAACTTTTAATGAAGTTGAAATGGATGTAAAAGCAGGAATAAAAGTTAATGCTGTAGCAGCATTAAATTATGTTCTTGAATTGGAAGGTGAAATATGTTCGTTAGACAGAACATTTACTTCTAATTTAAGGCATTGTGTTTATATATTAAAAGAGAGAACTGCTAAAGAAATTTACAAAGAAGAATGTAAATGTGGTGGCTCGAATAGAAAACATAGTAAATATGTTTATGATTGGGCTAGTTAGTTAAATAAAATTCAGCCTATCAATTAATTTTGGTAGGCTGTTTTTTTTCATCCAAATTGATTTCTATTGGTTCAGTAAGGTGAAAAATTCCTTTTGGAAGTTCTCTTATCTCTACTGAATCATTATCTGTATGAATGACACTAACTTTGTAGCCTGTGTTATCAATAGCAATAACTTTCATACTAAAAATTATACATAATATATATAATTATGTCTATATTTATAACAATTCTAAGTTTGCCCAACCTTTTTCATTTATTGTAAAAGTGAGAACTGCAGGGTGGCTCCAAAGTCCAGATCTCTCTGTAAAGTCAAGTGATTTGTCTAAGCTAGGTGCTTGAAACCAAGCTCTATTGCCTTGATACTTACTTCTGAAATGATGATAATGACCTGTAATAAGAATCTCACATTCACCTGCAGGAAGATGTCCATACATTTGACCTTTCCACCAATTTTCTATTTTTGCCTCAGCGTTAGATCCACCGCCACTTGACATATGGCCGTGTGTCCAACCTACTGTTCTATTTTTAATTGTCATAACTTGATGAAAGCCTTTTGGTATTTCAACTTTTACATTTTTATAACGATCTGGATTGGCGTTCATAATTTCTTCACATATTTGCAAGTGCATTGTGTCTGAATTATCTAATCTATTAGTAAGAACTTGTCCTTTACCACTTCTTGTCATCTCTCCATGATTACCTGGTGCTCCCGCCAAAACAATTTTGTCTGCTAAAGGCAAAAAAGTATCTACTGTTTTCATAATCATTGACCTAGCTAATGCGTATTGCTCAATCAATGTGAGAGAAACATTAAAAGGTTGGCTGTCGAAAAAATTTTGCGAACAGTTTTCTGTCAAGTCGCCTAATCCAACTATATAAATTTCATCAATTTGATTTCCCAACTTCCTTAAATCTTTTATTCTATTTACTGCGTCTTGTAGTGCTATATCATATCTATTAATTGTATTTGTAACACCGAAATCAACTTTGCCTAATTGCCAATCAGCCATAAAAAACATAAAAGCTGTATCACCGCCATAAGTTTTTTCTTTTATTGGTAATTTTTTTTCTACTCTTTTTAAAAGTTCAGTGACATATTTATCCCTTAATGGATTTTTTCTGCGGACTATTCCTTTGAATGCATAAAATGTTTCAATTCTGCCGCCTTTGAGTTGAACATTCCAACTGGAAGTTTTAACTGCCCCCTCAATCGTGTAAAGTTTTGGATCATATCCCCAACTTTTTAATATCTCATCAAATTTATTTGCATAATTTGGGTCAGTTCCAACATGTGTAATTTCCCCAGATCCTAATTCTTCATCAATTTCTATTTCTGGTTTCCAACCATGTTTATAAAAATTGTTGCCCCATTCTTGTTTAGGTGCGTGTTTATTTTTTTTGGTCATTTATTGGCCAATCTTTCATTAGTCATAATATTAGTGCATATTTGATAAAAAAAGGCCATTTTGAGCCGATTTAAGCGATTTTATTTTGTCCGCCTAACTACTAGGCGTGGCTGTAAAATATCGTTAAAAACGCTCTATGACGCTCTCAGCTAGTTTTAATTAGTAATTTAGTCATACAAGTAAGCTATTATGAAATCAGTATAAGTTAATTATGAAAGGTGACTTTCAATCTTTAACTTTGTGCTACTTCATCACAGATAATGAAAAAGGCAGACAATGGACACTCTGCCTTTTTCTACATTAAAATTGTTATTAAATTAACCAAATATACCAATAAATGTTCTATCTGCAAGTTCTGAAGAATTAGTCCTAACTCTTAAATATCCATCAGATAAAAAATCAAAATCATTCAAAAAAACTAAACCGTCAGCAGTATGTTGTATGTCTTGAGTTATTCCTGTAATATTTGTAAAGTTATACCAAAATGAATTGTCAATACTGAACTGTAATTGAAACTTATTACTTGTTAAAACACTAGGCATAATTAAAGCTCTTAATTTACTACCTTGCATATCAAAGCTATTACTATTTTGGTCGTCTGTTGAAATTGTAATTGTCATATTCTCTGTATAATTTTTAAGCCGACTATAAGGCTCTGTTGGTTGTACCATTTTTATTATCCTTTATTTTTGTATTGTTTTAGATTAAAACATTGACCAAAGTCGCAATAGAAATTCCAGCAATAATCCATCCGTATATTTCAGAACGAGTTGGCCTCGTATTTATATCTTTTTGTAATTCGTCTAATTTATTAAATATCTTTTCTATATCTAGCATAATCTTAGCTGTCATCTCTTTTTGTGTATAGCCATTATTTTCTGTCATTACAATTCTCACTACCATGTTCACAATTACAAATTTGAACAAAAGAATCGTCAGACTTTTTAATTACTAAACACATTATCACTCACTTTGTTTATCTCCATCGATCCAATCCCATTCCTTAATTCGTATTATTTGTTTTTCTATTTCTTCTATTTTATTTGTAAAAAAATAAACTGTCTTTACTAAAAAATAAAATGACACTATCCCCATAAAAAATATTTCCATAATTCCTCCAATTAGCCATTTAGTTTAAATAGTAATTCACTAAATAAACTTTCAAGCATGTCTAAATCTTTTTCTAATATTCTAAGTTGCTCCATCATTGAACTATGAGCAAGTTGTAAATCTTGTATTGTATTAAATAACCAACCTAATACACCAATAAAAGAAGTTAATAAAATTGGTGTTAAAGTTTTTATGTCAATTTTCATTGACTAACCTTTATTTGTCGGTGTCCATTCTTCCAAACCATTTTGAAGAGCTGTTACGCCTGCAACGAGTCCAGATACTAAGGCATTTTGTAATACATCTATTTCCATTAGTCCTGTTCCGCTAGCAATTAAGACGCCTAAAAATGCTTGAATGAATGTTCTTAAAGTTCTTATGCCTACTTTTGTAAGCCATTGTTTGTTAATCATATTCTTCCTTATTCTATGCGTCTGCCCATAAGCATACCACTTACCACTTCGAGTTTGCCACTTATAGATGATAATTTATCATAAACCATTTTTGATGAAATATATTCATCTGTACTTTTGTTACTAGGATCTGGCTTGGTTATATATTTTTCAATATCTGCTATTTCAATAAATACTTTTTCATTATTCTCTAGAGCTTTTGCAATAACTGGATAAATTCTGCGATAGGCTTGAGTTGATGAGCCAATAAAGCCGTCTTTTTTAATATAGTTGTTTTCTTGACTATCCCCTACAAGAATGCAACCTGCAGTGTTTTCATCAGTATTTCCAACATGAATTAAAATATATTCAAAACCTGGAACATCTTGAAGTTCCAACATACCTTTATGAATGTCTGAAAACTTTTTAGCGTAGCGAGAATGAAAACCGCCTACATTTCTAAACTTAATTTCATAAGTTCCTTTTGGTATAGCAGTTTCAGCATATATTTTTTGGGCTCGTTCTTCATCTTCTAAGGTATAGCAAACAAATTTGTCATTAATAAATAAAAGCCCATTAATGCTATCTTTTTGTTTTGAAATTCTTAAAAGTTTAAGTTTCATATTTTTTGACTTTTCCACTGTAAGTAATTTCGTAAGTCCATTCATGTTGTTCTTTACGAAATCTGCGTCTAGGCATTATTCAGGTTTTGGATTGTCAGCTTTAACTTGTGCTATGTGGTCTGCCCAAGTGGTTGTTCCATTTACGGAATCCCAATATTGCATGTCTAATTGGTCTGCAATAGATCCATAGGCTTCTTGTCTTGCTTGGATATAACCAAACTGTTGGTCATTCCATTTAGAGTTCGCCAGATCTATAACTTGTTGGTCATAATC
>Ga0075480_10003442_pt1 | contig 10134 bp, 9 predicted proteins | sample DEB08_DNA_7_FD_81590 | JGI IMG/M metagenome (GOLD analysis project Ga0075480, IMG submission 81590) | Aqueous microbial communities from the Delaware River and Bay under freshwater to marine salinity gradient to study organic matter... | ecosystem: Environmental > Aquatic > Marine > Coastal ...
CCCGATGGCTCCTGCATTCGCGACTACATCCACGTGTCTGATCTGGCGGACGCGCACGTGGCTGCGGCCCAGTTCTGTGAGGACACTGTCGCGGCTGAGGTGTTCAACGTAGGTCGCGGGGACGGGGCCTCGGTGTGGGAGGTCATGGCCGCCGTGAGCGAGGTGGTCGGCGTTGACATTGGTGCGCAGGCAGCACCCCGACGTCCGGGGGATCCGCCGGAACTCGTGGCGTCGGCGGAACGGATCGAGGGCATCCTGGGCTGGAACGCACATCGCGACCTACTGTCGATGGTGGCGAGCGCACGCCCGTCCTAGTCGATTTCGACTTGCCAAGCCCCGGGTGTTGCTGCGTACCCTGAAAGGCGTGAGACGAGGGCTGGGAACGATTGCGGCGCTCTTTTCTATTATCGCCATCGTCATGTCGGGATTACTCGTGGTACCTGCGGCGAATGCTGCGAAAGGCCCCGTCGCCAAGACCTTCGAGGTCTACCTGTCCTTCTCGGACTGGGACACATATGAGGCTGGATCGCGCGACGGGGTTGGCGACCTGTCGGTGTTCACCGGGCCGGTAAGCACGACGCTGTCCGGATCGAAGACTGGCAGCTACCTCATCAGCACCCGGGTCATCGAGCGTGAGGGATCGGGCCGTCGAGCAATCGACACTCGCGACACACGTATTCAGGTGTCCCTGGGCAGTGGCACCGTCCTCGCGCAGGCGGCGACGGAGGACCCGACCGGCAAGCCGCCGACCGGACTGCACATCCTGCCCGTCGTCGGTGGCACGGGTGCCTACGCGTCGGCCCGCGGCACCCTCATCATCGCGGCGCTGGGGAGTACGGGGAAATACCGACTCGGCTTCGACATCTTCGTCGATCGGTCCTGGTCTCGGGAGAAGGTCAGCCTGCCCAGCCCGAGCGTCTTCGTCGTGGGTGCCGATGACACCTCGGCGTCCTGGCAGTTCGCTGGCCCCGGCGATGTCATCGTCACGACTCGTGAACAGGGATCGCAGCGGCTCGTGATCGCCTCGACGGTGCTGGAGAGAGACCGCGACCAGGTGACCTATGCCCATGAACTGTTGCTGACCGACCCGGATCGCCACGTGCTCGCACGGGGGGAAACGACCCAGCAGATCAAGGAGATCCCCGGACAGACGAAGGCACGCTTCGCGATTCTCGGCGCGACCGGGGACCGAGTCTCCCAGCGGGGTGAGATCCGCATGGTGACGTCGAAGAACGACGGTGTGCGACTGGTTCTGCGCTGGGGAGCGCAGGCCGGCGGCAAGGAATCGCGCAAGTCCTGGGTCGATGATGTGAAGACCAGCAGCGTCGTCGGCTTCGACGGCCGTGGCGGTGAGATCGACGGGGTGAGCGGAGATATGCGCAACAAACTCCGCAACGGCCGTGACATCGGCGACATGGACCAACTCGCCCAGGTCCTCCCGGACACGGGCTGGTGGATTGCCTCCAGCGAACAGTCCTTCCCCGAAGGCACCATGATGCTGGCCGGATTCGCCCCGGCTCAGGCCGAGGGCCGTACCTGGATTGTCATTGGTGGAACGGGCAACTACGGGGGTGCCAGTGGTGCGGCAACGGGGATCGTGAGGTCCGGCACCTGGAAGACGAAGGCGACCTACCGGAGGTAGTCCCCGCTTTCTGCGCACCTAGACTGTGGGCACTCCCACCCTCCGGCTGCGAAGGAGCCCCGCATGGCCCGCGTCATCGTCGACGTCATGCTCAAGCCCGAGATCCTCGACCCCCAGGGTCGAGCCGTGAGCGGCGCCCTCGCGCGACTGGGCATCGACGGGGTGAGCGATGTGCGCCAGGGCAAGAGGTTCGAGATCACCCTGGACGGCGAGGTCGATGCTGATCGTGAGGCGGAACTCGAACGCATCGCGGAGGAACTGCTGAGCAATCCGGTGATCGAGGACTACACGCTGCGGATCGAACCGTGACCGCACGCGTCGGGGTGGTGACCTTTCCCGGGTCGCTCGATGATCGAGACGCGGCGAGGGCGGTGCGACTTGCGGGCGGGAAGCCGGTGAGCCTGTGGCACGCCGATGCTGATCTCCATGATGTCGACGCGGTCGTACTTCCGGGTGGGTTCTCCTACGGGGATTACCTCCGCTGCGGTGCGATTGCCCGGTTTGCCCCCGTCATGGGTTCCATCATCGACCGGGCCCGGTCCGGCATGCCGGTGCTGGGCATCTGCAATGGATTCCAGATCCTCTGCGAGGCGCACCTGTTGCCGGGAGCCCTGACGCGCAATGACCACCTGCACTTCATCTGCCGAGATCAGCGCCTGCGGATCGAGAACGCGCAGACCGCCTGGACGACCTCGTTCACCGAGGGTGAGGAGATCGTCATCCCGCTGAAGAACGGCGAGGGCGGCTACGTGGCGGACGAGGCGACCCTCGACATGCTGGAAGCGGAGGGCCGGGTGGTGGCCCGCTATCTCGAGGTCAATCCCAATGGCTCGCGCCGGGACATCGCCGGCATCACCGATCCGACGGGGCGCATCGTCGGGCTGATGCCCCACCCCGAGCATGCGGTGGAGGATCTCACCGGGCCGAGCACCGATGGTCTCGGTTTCTTCACCTCCGCGCTCACCGCCCTCCTCCGGTAGGCCTTCTCCAGGGATCCGCCCGACACACGAGTAGGGGAATCCCGACGAGGTGGTTGACCTGTTCCGCTTCATCTGGTCGGGTACCAGCATGCGCATGCCCACGAAACTGACCCGTCCTGTCCTCGCGTCGACCGCAGCCCTCGCGCTCGCGATCCCGCTCGCTGTTTCCTCCCCGGCTCAGGCAGCTACCTACAAGGCCCTCGGCCAGAAGGCCCTGGCGAACTCGTCCCTGGGTGCTGCCGATGTGCCGCGCTGGATGGCACGCGGGACGACGCCCGAGGTCGAGCGCACCTTCCTCAAGGGTGATGCGGCGTTGCGGCCCGACCTGTGCCTTGATGCCAACGGCGATGCGATCGAGGGCAAGCAGCCCAAGAAGTACATGGGGTCCATGGTCAACACTCGGGTGAATCTTGACGACTTCCAGTTCATCGAGTTGAACTCCAACATCTACCAGTACAAGACCCGGGCCGCTGCGGAGCGGGCCTGGAGCAAGCTTCAGGTTGGAGCTGCCCAGTGCGCCGGAAGCATTGAGGTGGATGTCGAGGAAGAGGGAGCCTCCGTGCGCGCGGCGATCACTACCGAGGTGCACACCACGCAAGGCCTGTTCGGTACTCCGGGCCTGTCGCTGTTCCAGGACGTCAGCCTCGATGTCAATGCGGCGGATCTCGAGATCGCGCTCATCGGTGACCAGTACTCGAACTACTACCTCGCCGGGATGTCGATCATCCGTGTGGAGATCGCCAACATCAACGGTGACTTTCGTGGCATCGGTCGAGTCTCTCGCGGCTTCGTCAACTCCATGGCGATCGTGGTCGCTCAGCGGGTCCAGCAGCGCACGACCCGCTAGGCGACCGGGGTTAATCGGTCGACTCCTTGGGCATGACAGGATTCGGGCGTGACCCTGGACACCGTCACCCACGCCGCCGAGCACCCCGATGACACTCAGCCCTTCACTGAACTGGGGCTGAAGCCTGACGAGTACGACCGCATACGCGAGATCCTCGGGCGCCGACCGACATCAAGCGAGTTGGCGATGTATTCGGTCATGTGGAGTGAGCACTGCTCCTATAAGTCCTCGAAGGTGCACCTGCGCCAATTCGGGGACAAGCAGCCCGAGGACGGTTGGCCCCAACTCATGGTCGGCATCGGGGAGAACGCCGGTGTCGTTGATGTCGGAGATGGATGGGCGGTGACCTTCAAGGTCGAAAGCCACAACCACCCCTCGTTCATCGAGCCCTACCAGGGAGCGGCCACCGGGGTTGGGGGCATCGTTCGCGACATCCTGTCGATGGGTGCTCGGCCGATGGCGATCCTCGACCCGTTGCGGTTCGGGCCAGCTGATGCGCCGGACACGCGCCGTGTTCTGCCCGGGGTTGTGGCCGGCATCGGCGGCTATGGGAACTGCCTGGGCCTGCCGACGATCGGCGGCGAGGTTGTCTTCGACGAGACCTACGCCGGCAATCCGCTGGTGAATGCGATGTGCGTGGGCGCTATGCGCCACGAGGAGGTGCACCTCGCTTCGGCACGCGGTGTCGGAAACCTCATCGTGCTGTACGGCGCACGCACGGGCGGCGATGGCATCGGCGGTGTGTCCGTCCTCGCCAGTGAGACATTCGAGGCTGGAGGCCCTGCAAAGCGCCCCGCGGTGCAGGTTGGTGATCCATTCATGGAGAAGTTGCTGATCGAGGCGACCCTCGAAGTGTTGCACGGTGGGCTCGTCGAGGGAATCCAGGATCTCGGCGGTGCGGGGATCTCCTGCGCGACCAGCGAACTTGCCTCCAATGGTGAGGGTGGCATGCATGTCTGGCTGGATCGAGTTCCGCTCCGCGATTCATCTTTGAGCCCTGAAGAGATTCTCATGAGCGAGTCCCAGGAACGCATGTGCGCGGTTGTATCGCCGGACAACATCGACGCGTTTATGGCGATCTGTGCGAAGTGGGACGTCGAGGCAGTCGTCATCGGAGAGGTCAACGATTCAGGTCGACTGACGATCGACTATCAGGGCGAACGTATCGTCGATGTCCCACCGCGGACAGTCGCCCACGAGGGGCCGGTATATGAACGCCCGATGGTACGCCCCACGGATTTTGATGCGTTGCAGGCGGATTCACCGGATGAATTGATCAAGCCCCTGACCGATGGAGAGTTGCTCGACACGCTCATGCGCATGGTGGCATCTCCGAACCTAGCGTCTAAGTCATGGATCACCGATCAGTACGACCGGTATGTCCTGGGCAACACCGTGCTCGCTCAGCCGGAGGATTCCGGGATGGTGCGGATCGACGAGGAGACCGGACGCGGCGTCGCGGTGTCGACTGACTGCAATGGTCGATTCGTCCGGCTCGATCCCTACGCAGGAACCCAACTTGCGCTCGCGGAGGCCTATCGCAATGTGGCTGTGAGCGGGGCGCGCCCGACAGCGGTGACGAACTGTCTGAACTTCGGGTCCCCGGAGGATCCGGAGGTGATGTGGACCTTCGCTGAAGCGGTGCGTGGTCTCGCAGACGGCTGCCTCGAACTCGGGATTCCGGTGACCGGCGGAAACGTCAGCTTCTACAACTCCACGGCCGACGTCGCGATCCTGCCGACACCGGTGGTGGGAGTGCTCGGTGTGATCGACGATGTCGACCGGCGCACGCCGATGGCGTGGGGCCCCGACGGCGAACTCATCTATCTGCTCGGTGACACGCGCGCCGAGTTCGCCGGCAGCGAATGGGTGCATGTCATGCATGCTCACCTCGGTGGGCGTCCTCCGCAGGTCGATCTTGCACGGGAGGCGCTGCTCGCTGACGTGTGTATCGCTGGATCACGCGACGGCATGCTCACCGCTGCCCACGATGTCTCCGACGGCGGTGTTGCGCAGGCGCTGGTGGAGATGGCCCTGCGAGCAGGCGTCGGGGCACGGGTGTGGGTCCCCGATGAACTCGATCCCATGACCTTTCTGTGGTCGGAGTCGGCAGGACGCGTGATCGTGGTCGTGCCCCGCAGTGAGGAAATGCGATTCACCGAGATGTGTGCCGCTCGAGGGCTGCCCGCGACCCGTATCGGGGTGGTGGACTCCGGGCTCGGAGCGGAGGAGGGATATTCAGCCGAGGGTGACGCTGGGCAGGTGCTGCAACTCACCGGACATTTCACCGTCAGCCTCGCCGATCTGCGTGGGGCCAGGGAAGCGACCCTCCCGGAACTGTTCGGCTAGGGCTGCTCCGCCTTGCGAGGTGCCCAGAGCATGGAGATAGTGGGCGAATGACCATCTCCCCTGACTCCTGGGCTGTGATCGGGGCCGGCCCGCACGGACTCAGCGCCCTCAAAGCCCTGCTCGAGCGAGGCATTCCTGCCCACGGGTTCGAGCGTGACACCGACCTAGGTGGCAACTGGAACTACCACGCGGAGAACTCGCGGGTCTATGAGTCGACACACCTCATCTCGCCCAAGCCCTTCACCCAGTTCCCCGACTTCCCGATGCCGGATTCCTATCCGGACTATCCCTCGCACTGGCAGGTGCACGAGTACTTCTCGTCGTATGCGCGACACTTCGGCCTGATGGAGAACCTGTCCTTCAACTCTGAGGTCGTCCGCTGCGAACCGATCGGTGCAGATGCCGAGAGCGGCTGGGATGTCACTGTCCGTGATCGGGAGACCGGGTCAGAGCAGACCCATCGATTCGCAGGAGTGGTGGTCGCAAACGGCCACAATTGGTGGCCGAAGATGCCGGAATACCCGGGCCAGGAGACCTTCACCGGAGAGATCCGGCACTCGGCGCAATACAAGGGTGCCGATGTTCTGCGTGGAAAGCGTGTGCTGGTGGTAGGTGCGGGCAACACCGGATGCGACATTGCGGTCGAGAGCGCCCAGAATGCGAAGAGCACCGTGCATTCCACCCGTCGTGGCTACTACTACAACCCGAAGTACGCCTTTGGTCGCCCGAGTGATCAAACAGCGGATCTGCTCCTCGCCCTTCGACTACCCCTCGCGCTCCGCCGGGTCCTGTTCAAGACAACGCTGCGCCTAACGGTTGGTGACTTCACCAAGTTTGGTCTCCCAAAGCCTGACCATGAGTTCTTCGAGACCCACCCGATCATCAATCAACAACTCGTCTATTACGTGGGGCACGGCGACATCGCACCCAAGCCGGACATCGATCATTTCGATGGCGACACAGTGCATTTCACGGATGGAACGAGCGCCGAGGTTGATCTCGTCGTCTTCGCAACGGGATACCTTGCCCACTTCCCCTTCCTCGATGACGCGTGGTTGAACCCGGAGGGCGATCACCCGGTGCTCGCGCGACAAATCTTCACACCCACGTTCGACACCCTGGTGGTGAGTGGACTGATCCAACCGGACAGCGGTCAGTGGACGATCGCGCATTGGCAGGGGATGCTCATCGCTGCGTATGCCGACGCCCTTCGCCACGATCCCGAAGCGGCGCATCGGTTCTACGACCGGATGATCGCCGAAGTCGATCAGCGCTTCACCGGAGGTGCTGATTACAAGGACTCCACCCGTCACTACTACGAGATCGCACATCAGGAGTATCTGCGTACGCTCGAGAATGACCTTTCCTCACTGGAGAGTGTCCCCGCATGAGCGGAGTCGACTCCAGGCTGCGCAAGTCCAGAACGGTCATGCGATTGTGGGACTGGTCGGTGCCTCCGCACGGTGTGCACCGTGAAGTCCTGTCCAGCGTTCCGCAGGGTTGGGATGATGAGCCTCGCGCCACTCGAACGCCTCCCTTGCTGTTCATCCATGGGCTGGCCCATGGTGCATGGTGCTTCGCCGAGCACTGGTTGTCAGCGGCCGCACAGAAGGGCTTTCCAGCCTATGCCGTCTCGCTTCGAGGACACGGAGGATCAGGGGGATCGCAGCATCGCCGCCGCACCCTGATGCGCCACTACGTGCATGACGTCATGCAGACGATCACTGAGCTCCCACAGCCCCCGGTCCTCGTGGGCCATTCGATGGGAGCGATCATCGCTCAGTTGGTGGCGGATCGATATTCACCCCGCGCGCTCGTGCTCCTCGCTCCGGCCCCCCTGCAGGGGGCGGGTGTGACGATGGCGGCACTGGCGCGCAAACGGCCGCTGGCTGCGGTGAAGGTGGTGGCCGGTGGAACGTTGCCAATGGGATCGGGACAGTTGTTCACCGGCCTCGAGGAGGCAACGGCGGAGAAGTATGTCTCCCGTCTCGTGCCAGAGTCGCCCTGGGTTCAGTATGAGTTGTTGCGGCGCAGAAGGATCGGCCCGGTGCGCGCGCCCGTGATGGTGGCGGGGACCAAGGCTGATCGGCTTGTCCGTGTTGCCGATGTCGAGCGTACGGCGGCTGCCTACGGGGTGGAGCCGGTGTGGCTCACCCGGGTGGATGGGAGCCCACTGGGCCATGACGTGATGCTCGATGACGGGCAGGACCGCGCCCTCGATGCGGTGCTGGAGTTCGTCTCCGCGCGGGCGATGTGACGTCCTCTCCGTTGGAGGACTGCCTCAGCGCCTACGACCGGGGTGAGTCCCCACCGCGCGTGGAGGAGAAGGCGGCGGTGAAAGCAAGCCTCGCCGATCTCGTGGCGCGAGCGCCAGGGTCGAGCGTCGAGGTGCGGATTCCGCCCTATGCCGCCGTGCAGGTGGTCGAGGGGGTGCGGCACCGGCGCGGCACCCCGCCGGCCATGGTGGAGACCGATGCACGGACCTGGTTGCTGCTGACGAGCGGCCGGCTGACCTGGGAGGACGCCGTGGCGTCAGGCTCGCTCCGGGCGAGTGGGGAGCGCAGCGACCTCTCCCCCTACCTCCCCCTCTAAACCCAACTCCCGACGGAGTTGCGGAGTTCAGTCCTCCTCGAGCGTCGCGAGCAACGCATCGGTCGTCGTCACCTGGGCGAATTCATCCTGCAGACTCGCCGCCGTCACGCGTGCGATCTCGGCCGCCGGGATGATTGCGCCATCCATGTCTCGTCGGTCGAAGGTGTGCGTCGCGTCGATGACGAAGTGAACGTCGTAGCCAAGATTTCCGGCGATCCTCGCGGTCGTCTCGCAGCAGTGGTTAGTCGTGACGCCGCAGATCACGAGAGTGTCGAGTCGGTGCTGCCGCAACCAATGATCGAGATCCGGCTCGCCGTGGAAGGCAGAGTTGACCTGCTTAGTCACGAGGAGGTCAGCCGGGCCATCGACGAAGCCGCGGAGTGCATTGCCTCGGTGCGCAGGATTCAACGGGGAGTCGGGCTCGGTGGAGTCATGGCGCACCAGGATCAGCGGCAGGTGCTTTCCGCGCCACGTGCCGATGAGGCGGGCGATGTTCGCCTCGGCCTGCGGATTGTCCCGGGCTCCCCATCGAGGGTCGTCGAAGCCGGATTGGACATCGATCACGACAAGGGCCGGTCCGCTCAGGGGCATATGAGCAGGGTATGTCCCGCGTCGGCGATCGGGCGGGGCGGAGAGGGGGGCGGGAAAGTAGGTTAGGCATGCCTAAGTAAGGTATACCTATCTAGTGGTGGGGATGGCCCCCACCCACCGAGGAGGATTCCGCCCGTGCGCACCACCCGCCGCTGGCTCGCCGGTATCGCCGCCGCTGCCCTCGCCCTGCCCCTCGCCGCATGCGCGGGATCAGGCGACGATGGAGGAGACACGGGTGCGGCGGACTCTCTCGTTGTGTACTCCGGTCGCTCGGAGTCTCTCGTCGGACCGCTGTTCGAACAGTTCACCGCCGAGACCGGCATCGCTGTCGAGGCCCGATACGGCGACACCGCCGAACTCGCGGCTCAGCTCATCGAGGAGGGGGACCGCTCTCCGGCCCAGGTGTACTTTGCCCAGGACGCGGGTGCGCTCGGCGCTGTTGCAGCCGAGGGTCTCTTCGCCTCCCTGCCCGCCAATGTTGCCACGTTGGTCCCGGTCAATTACCGCGCTCAGGACGGCACCTGGACCGGGGTCACCGGCCGTGCCCGCGTGATCGCCTACGACCCAGAGCAGGTCCGCGCCGACGAAGTGCCGGACAGCATCTTCGACCTCACCGAACCGCGCTGGGCCGGTGAGGTCGGTATCGCCCCGACCAACGCATCCTTCCAGGCCTTCGTCACCGCGATGCGAGTCGCGGAGGGTGACGATGTCACGAGAGCCTGGCTCGAGGGTCTGGTCGCCAATGATGTGCAGACCTTCGAGAAGAACGGCCTCATTCTCGATGCGGTCGACACCGGCCAGGTCCAGCTCGGCCTCATCAACCACTACTACTGGTACGAGAAGGCCGCGGAGGTCGGTGCCGAAGCGATGCGAGCGCAACTACATTTCACCGCTCCGGGTGACCCAGGAGCCTTGGTGAACGTGGCGGGGGTGGGGATCCTCGCGAATGCCGCGGGAAACGCCGCTGCGGATGCATTCGTTGCCTGGTTACTGAGCCCTGGCACCCAGCAATGGTTCGTAGAGAACACATTTGAGTATCCGCTCCTGCCAGGTATCGCCGCCATCGACGGGGTCCCGCCGCTGGATACGCTGCGTGGCCCGGATGCGCCCCTGGCTGAACTCGCCGATCTACC
>Ga0075480_10003444_pt1 | contig 10131 bp, 7 predicted proteins | sample DEB08_DNA_7_FD_81590 | JGI IMG/M metagenome (GOLD analysis project Ga0075480, IMG submission 81590) | Aqueous microbial communities from the Delaware River and Bay under freshwater to marine salinity gradient to study organic matter... | ecosystem: Environmental > Aquatic > Marine > Coastal ...
CTCACTTTCAACGTCTGACGGGCGCAATGAGGGAGTTGAAATGACGTCGCCCAAAAGACTGATGGCATAGTTCACATTTCGCGCCGGCATGCGACAGTAAAACGTCGAATTTTCGCGTGCTGTGTAGGCGTTGATATCGCCACCAACTCGATCAACTGAGCGAGAGATATCGGATGCCGATCGCTGCGAGGTTCCTTTAAACAACAAATGCTCAAGGAAATGACTCACACCTGCGATGGGCTGAGGCTCGTCGCGAGAACCAACTCCAACCCATACACCTACCGAGACCGAACGTGTTGTCTCCATCGGATCAACCGCAACGGTTAATCCATTATCAAGAACGACAACACGCTCGGTCATCGAGGTGTCATTTGCTATTAGCGGTGACGACGACGTCCGCCGCCGTCACCACGACGTTCGGAGCTTGGCCCGAGGTCACCGAGTTCATCGGCGAGTTCAGCGTCAAAACTCTCATCGAAACTGACAGATTCGATCTCTCCATCACTAGACGCCCGTTGTGCAGGAGCCGGAGCCGGAGCATCATCATCTGCGTCGGAGGAATCGCCAGAGACGATGTCACCGGCCGGGCTCAGCGATACCTTCCCGCGGTCATCGATCTCGTCAACAACGACCTCAACCTCATCACCGAGAGATAACACGTCTTCGACGGCGTTGATTCGCTTACCGCGACCGATCTTCGAGATATGAAGCAGGCCATCTCGGCCTGGAAGGATGTTGACAAACGCACCGAACTTAGTGATGTTCACCACGCGACCGGTGTAGGTGGCGCCAATTTCAGCCTTCGGCGGGTCAACGATGTTGAGGATCGCGGTACGAGCCTCTTCCATGCGCCATGACTCGACTGCCGCAATCGTCACGATGCCAACAGCTCCATCGTCGTCTACTGCAATATCGGCACCGGTCTCGGCCTGAATGGTGTTGATGATTTTGCCCTTTGGACCGATCACCTCTCCGACTTTGTCAATCGGAATAGTGATGGTGACAATCTTTGGAGCCGTTTCTGCGACCTCGCTCCGCGGTGCAGCAATCGCCGCATTCATCACGTCGAGAATCTGCATACGTGCCTCACGGGCTTGCTGGAGTGCATCAGCGAGCACCTGTGCAGGAATACCGTCGATCTTCGTGTCGAGCTGGAGTGCGGTGATCGCATCATGGGTTCCGGCGACTTTGAAATCCATATCGCCGAATGCATCTTCTGCGCCGAGGATGTCGGTCAATGTCACGTAGTTATCGCCGTCTTTCACGAGACCCATTGCGATACCGGAAACAGCTCCACGGATGGGTACGCCCGCATCCATCAGTGAGAGGCTTGACGAACACACTGAACCCATCGATGTTGAACCATTCGACGACATCACCTCGGACACGAGACGGAGCGTGTACGCGAAGTCTTCCTGACTTGGAACAACCGGCATCACCGCCCGAGCAGCAAGCGCTCCGTGGCCAATCTCGCGACGCTTCGGTGAACCGACACGGCCCGTCTCGCCATTTGCCCACGGTGGCATGTTGTAGTGGTGCAGATAGCGCTTCTCGTTGTTCGGTGACAGCGAGTCGATCATCTGATTCATGCGCGGCATTGCGAGGGTCAACACGTTCATGACCTGAGTTTCACCACGCTGGAACAGACCTGATCCGTGTGCTGTGGGGAGCACGCCTACTTCTGCTGAAACAGGGCGGAGGTCGCGGACACCACGGCCGTCGATACGGAGGCCCTCGTCAACGATCCGGCGGCGAACGAGCTTCTTCGTCAGCGAACGAACAGCTTCCTTCACAGCCTTTTCTTGACCTGCGAATTCGCCATCTTCACCGCACAGCGCTTCGAGTGCCTTTGCAGTTGCAGCATCAGTTGCTGCGTTGCGCTCGGATTTTCCGGCAATTGAAACCGCCGCACCAACTTCAGCCGCGACACAACCCTCAACTGCTGCAAACACCTCTGGGGTGTAGTCAAGCACTGGGGTAAACGGGAGTTGTTCAATTGGTCCCGAGGTAGCGATCACACTTGCGACAAGTTGACGCTGCAGCGCAATTGATTCTTTGATCCACTGCTTCGAGGCATCGAGACCCTCAGCGAGCGCGACCTCATCAACCTTCGGCGCGCCGTCTTCATAGAAGTAGAAGCTCTGCTCAGTACCGCCAGCCTCGACCATCATGATTGCGACATCGCCGTTGTCAAGTTCGCGACCTGCGACAACGAGTTCGAATGTGGAAGATTCCCCCTCATCGTAGGTGGGATGAGGAATCCAGTCTCCCTCGGTGGTGTATGCAACGCGCACCGATCCAATTGGTCCCTCAAATGGGATTCCCGAGATCATGAGTGCAGCAGACGCAGCATTGATTGAAAGGACGTCGTGCGGGTTGGACATGTCGACGCCGAGAACAGTCGTTACAACCTGGACTTCGTTGCGGAAACCATCTGGGAATGCCGGACGGAGCGGACGGTCGGTGAGACGGCAGGTGAGAATTGCGTCCTCGGTCGGACGGCCTTCACGACGGAAGAATGACCCGGGGATCTTTCCCGCTGCGTATGAGCGTTCCTCAACGTCAACGGTGAGCGGGAAGAAGTCGATACCTGGACGTACGTCTTTAGCGGCGTTTGCCGTGGTGAGCACTCGAGTTTCGCCGATAGTAGCGACGACAGCGCCTTGACTTTGTGGCGCAAATTTTCCTGTCTCAAACGACAGGGTTCGATCGGTGCCCGAAATTGCTCCGGACACGCGGATTGGATCAGCCATAAGTGGCTCCTTTCAATTTGGGACGTTCCCAAATGGTGTGGAGCAGCTCTCCGGTTGCCAGTTGGCAACACCGCATCAATTCCCGCTCACACGTTTGACACGATCTCAGCAACCGGTAACCGACATCAGCTACTCAGTGATATGTGGACGATGACGCCCAAGGTAAGGCTAGCCCGCAAAAACAACACCCGCTCGTCATTCGATCGAGCGGGCGAGTTCTTCACCGAAAATAACTGACGGCAACAACCGCCAACGTTGAGCCAAAACTCAGCGACGGAGGCCGAGTTCAGCAACGATCGAGCGGTACCGCTCAACGTCAATTGCGCGGATGTAGTCGAGCATACGACGACGGCGACCAACGAGCATCAACAAACCACGACGGGAGTGGTGATCTTTCGGATGGGACTTCAGGTGATCTGTCAGGTGCTGAATTCGTGATGACAGCAGCGCAATTTGGACCTCTGGAGATCCGGTATCGCCATCACTTTGACGGTGACGTGCAATGACGTCTGCTTTTGGCTCAATTGCCATGTTCTTGCCTACCTTTTCGTAGTTGAGGTGGTCGCGCCCAAGGACGCATCCGAGAGAGTCGGAACCCCAACGGACATCGAGAGGTTATGAGAACTGAATAAAGGTCACAACCTGACGCAGGCGCGAGTCCGATCAACATCGGCACGAAGTTGTGTGGTTAGCGCCTCAAGCCCGTCAAATCGCTGCTCATCACGCAGCCGCTCTACAAATTCAACCGCAAGCATCTGACTGTAGAGATCTCCAGAAAAGTCGAGCAGATGGCATTCAACCAGTGATCGATCCGCCGACCCGTAAAAGGTTGGTCGTTTACCGATATTCACCGCGCAGGCAAATTCAACTCCCGCCTCGGTGAGGCATTTCGCTGCGTAGACACCGTCGGCTGGAATGATGAATCGTTCAGGAACATCGACATTGGCAGTCGGGAAGCCAATCGTTCGGCCACGTTGATCACCATGCACAACTTGGCCACGAATCACCATGTTTCGACCGAGCATTTCACTGGCCGCCTTGATGTCTCCTTGGCGCAGCGCAGATCTGATCGCAGTCGAACTAATGATGTCTGCCGACTCGGACCGTCGAAGTTCGAGGGGAGTCACACTGAAATCGTGTTGAGAACCAAGTGCTGCTAGCAACTCAACATTTCCCCTTCGTCCTTTGCCAAAGTGAAAATCCTCCCCGATAACGATGTCGATTGCCGAGAGCCCGTCTACGAAGACACGCCGCACGAAACTCTCAGCTTCTTCTGCCGCCGCAGTTTCATCAAACTCCAGCACAACAACTGCATCAAGCCCTGTTCGCTCAAGGAGTTCAAGACGCTGATCAAGCGAGGTGATCAACAGCGGGGCCGACTCTGGGCGAACCACCGAAGCAGGGTGTCGATCGAACGTCACGACAACACTGCGGTGGCCGAGTTGCTTCGCGCGATCAACGACAGACGCGATCACCGAGGTGTGACCACGGTGTAACCCGTCATAGGCCCCAATAGTGACCACGGAGCGCTCACCCGGGAATACGGGTGTCTGCAGCGAGTGAACGACGAGCACGTTGCCGAAACCTATCGCTGAGATGCCGTTGGCAACACCACCGACGGCTTGGCATTCCCATTGCGGAACGGTTGATAGACCGCAATGAGCGTTCCACCGGTGTGCACAGCCCACGGCCCTTCGCCGCCCCACATTGGAAGGAGCCCACCGACGGCAACCTTTTGTGCAGTCTCTTCATCAACATCGACGCGGTCAAGGCTCTCTACGATCACCTCAACCGGCAGCAGCTCACATGTCTCGGGCGGCGCCGCTCTCTCGAGATTGAACGGCCCTGACGCGACGCGTCGTAAAGATCGCAAGTGCGCCCCTCCCCCTAGAAGATGCCCAATGTCATCAGCAATCGTTCGAACATAGGTGCCGGCGGAACAATCAACTTCAATCGCAAATATGTGCGACTCATCTGTTTTACAAACATCACAACGAAAAATCGTTACCCTTCGCGGCTCGCGTTCAATCTCAATTCCCTCGCGCGCAAGTTCGTGTAATCGTTTTCCATCGACCTTTATCGCGGACACCATTGGTGGAATTTGATCAATCTCGCCAAGCAAATGTTCCTTGACAACGCGCTGAACGTCTTCCAGTGTCACCGCCGACATATCGTGGGTCGCGGTTACCTCTCCTGCCGCATCCAGGGACGATGTTTCAGTTCCTAGAACAACCTCACCGACGTAGGTCTTCGTTGAAGCGGTGGCGTATTGCAACAGACGAGTCGCCATTCCTACGGCGACGACCAGCACCCCAGTTGCGTCAGGATCAAGAGTTCCAGCGTGACCAATCTGCCGCTCAGAAAAACGTTTCCGTAACTGGCCGATCACGTCATGGCTTGTGATCCCCGCTGGCTTGTCGACAATACAAACCCCGTGAACAGTCGGAGGCCGACGGCGAGCCATCTACTCCCCTGCGTCCGAAATGGCAGAACGAGGGTCAGCCCGGAGAATTTCGTCGATTCGTTCCGCAGCCCGAATCACATCATCGGGTGCGAAATGAAGGATCGGTGTTTTCTTCGCACGGATCTGTCGCCCGATTGATGACTGAATGCGTATTCGATGCTCTCCGAGTGCCTCCACGATTTCCTCATCAGCCTCCGGACCAGACAAAGAGTCGTAATAAACGTGCGCTCGGTTGAGTTCGTCGTCAACATCGATTCGCGTCACCGTGACAAACTCGAGCCGCTCGTCAGCTATTCGAACCAACTCTTCGGCGATGATTTCTCTTAGGGTTTCACCGACACGCGCGGAACGAGGGTAACGATGCGCCCCGCTCGATGCGCGGGTCGAACGACGTCCACCACGAGAGCCCATAGCTCAACTCAGCGTTCGTGCTATTTCACGCTCATCGAATGTTTCGATGACATCGCCCGGTTTCAAATCTTGGAAGTCGCTCAAGCCGATACCGCATTCAAATCCTTCGCGGACCTCACGAACATCATCTTTGAAGCGCCGGAGAGAAGTGATCTCACCCTTCCAGATGATGGTTCCGTCGCGAAGGAAGCGCACCTTCGAACCACGAGTGATTGTGCCGTTCTGAACGTAGCAACCGGCGATTGCTCCAAGTTTTGGAACACGGAAGATCTCGCGAACTTCCGCATCGCCGGTGACGACCTCTTCGTACTCAGGCGCAAGCATTCCGACCATCGCTTGCTCAATGTCTTCGAGCAATTTGTAGATGATTTCGTAAGTACGAATCTCGACATTCTGCTGATCGGCCAACTCGCGCCCCTTGCGATCAGGACGAACGTTGAATCCGAGGATGGTTGCATTAGTCGTTGCAGCAAGAGTGATGTCGTTTTCTGAGATCGCACCGACCGCACGATGCACAAAAACCAGGTCGACTTCATCACGGCCCAGTTTCCGTAAACTGTCAGTAACGGCTTCGAGTGAACCCTGCACATCGGCTTTCAGGACGATGTTAAGAATTGCCGACTCACCGCTCTGAATCTGGGTGAAGATGTCCTCCAGTTTCGTGCCGGTCTTGACTCGCGAATCAGATCGCTGATCGCGGATCTTGCGGTGATGTGTTCGGGCTTCGCCGACCAGACGAGCAATTCGCTCATCTGGTGCCGCCCGAAACTCGTCTCCTGCTGCCGGAACTGATGACAAACCGAGAACCTCAACCGGTGACGACGGACCTGCGACCTTGACCTGCTCGCCACGATCGTTAATCATTGCGCGAACACGTCCCCAGGAAGCTCCAGCGACAATTGGGTCACCAACTTTCAGTTCGCCTTTGTCGACGAGCACTGTGGCAACCGGGCCGCGCCCCTTATCAAGGTTGGCCTCAAGAACAATGCCCTTCGCTCGACCAGTTGGATTAGCAGTCAACTCTTCAAGTTCGGCAACGACCAGCAACTGATCGAGCAGGTCATCAACACCGAGATCTTGAAGGGCAGACATCTCGACGACAATCGTGTCGCCACCCCAGGCCTCAGGAACAAGCTCGTGCTCAGCAAGTTGAGTTAACACTCTCTGAGGGTCAGCGTTGTCTTTATCAATCTTGTTGACTGCGACAATGATAGGAACATCGGCAGCGCGAGCGTGACTGATCGCTTCGATCGTCTGCGGCATCACCCCATCGTCAGCTGCCACAACGAGCACAACGATGTCTGTCGCCTGTGCACCACGAGCACGCATGCTCGTGAAGGCCGCGTGTCCCGGTGTGTCAATGAATGTAATGACATGACCATTGCGCTCAACCTGGTACGCGCCGATGTGCTGGGTAATACCACCGGCCTCACCATCGACCACATTGGCCGAGCGGATCCTGTCGAGAACGGTCGTCTTACCGTGGTCAACGTGACCCATCACAGTGATCACTGGCGGACGTGACCGCTGCGCCTCTTCGTCATCGTCGTCACTGTCATCGAACAACGCTTGAAGCTCAATTTCTTGCTGCTGACCTGGATCAACAAGGAGCAACTCGGCCGACACATCAAGAGCAAAGAGCTCCATATGTTCATCGGAAAGTGCCTGTGTTGCAGTCACCATTTCACCGTTGTTGAGCAGGAACTTCACAACGTCAGCGGCAGTGCGATTCAACTTTGGAGCGAACTCCTGAGCTGACACCCCACGCTCAATAACGATCGTTCCTTCAGGAACTGGGGCAGTGCGATCGGTGAGCTGGAGATGCTGCGGTTGCAAATCATCTTGGTCACGACGACGACGGCGCTTCGATCGCCGAGGCGGACGCCGCTGACCACTGGGCCTACCGCCGGGACCCGGACGACCACCGGGACCGCCGCCGGGACCACCAGGACCGCCAGGACCACCAGGACCGCCAGGACCACCGCCTGGGCGAGGGCCACTAAAGCCGCCCGGGCGACCGCCCGGGGCGGGTCGACCAGGCCGGCCACCTGGTGCTGGACGACCAGGAGCATTTGCCTGGCCCGGAGGAGGCGGAATTGGCTTACCCGTAGATGAGAAGGGGCGACCCGGAGGAGGTGGAATCGGCCTACCACTTGGGGCTTCCGGCGGGGCCGGACGCTCAGATGGAGTTTGAACTGGACGATCACCCGTTGGCTGTGCAGGCGACTTTGCAGACGCCGGTCCGGGACTCGAGACAACACGATCACTTGAGCTGCCCGGGCCCGCACTTGAAATGACTCGAGGCGATGGGTCTGCGGGAGTTTCTGTTTCGGCAATTACGGGCTGAGGATCCGCGACATCGTCCGTTGTTTCTGCCTCAGGTTCTACTACTTCGGGTTCCGGAATCGGCTCCGGTGTCGGTGCAGATTCCTCTGGCGCTTCGGCTTCTGGTTGTGGCGCAGGGGCGGGCTCGTCTGCGGTTGGCGCAGAATCAGGTGTTGATGTGACTGATCCGACGAGGCCGGCCTTGGAAGCCTTTTCTCGAACCATCGAGGCATCCTCTTCACTTAACGTCGAGGAGTGACCTTTCACTGCCAGATCAAGCGATTTGCAGAACTCAACGAGTTCTGGGTTCGACATTTGTAATTCTTTAGCTAGAGCATGAATACGGATATTCGAGCCGGGCTTCTTCCCTTTTGATCCACCCGACTCAGCAGCAGCCTCCTGTGGCTGCTCGTCTCGGGTGAGCCCCTCGCGTTCTGCCTTGCGCCGCACCATGTCGGCATATGCCTCGTTCAACGAAGACGACTGACCCTTAATCGGCACGCCCAGGCTGTGGCAGAGCTCGACTATCTCAGCATTGGTCATGCCAAGTTCCTTCGCTAGCTCGTGCACTCTTAGGTTTTTTGCCACTTGATTCCTCTATCCCTCAGTCGTTTCTCAGTCTCTCAAACAAATCTCGCCGTCACACCTGTCCGGCGGTGGCACTCTCTATCGATCGGATCAATTCTTCTAACTCGGATGCTGGCACGCTGATCCGCCATGCCTTTGAAAAGGCATTCGTACGCATCGCCTGTCGTGCACATATGACCCCACACAACCAAGCTCCACGTCCAGGTCCGTGTCGGTCGATATATGCGCCCGAATCGCCGTACACACACCTCAGCAACTGCTGTTGCTCGCGCCGCTGACGACACCCGACACAGGTTCGCACCATCTGATCAGTCGATGTCCTCACCACCTTCGGCTTCTGCAGTTGATTCGTTCTCGGCAACCTCAACGCTTGCCTCTACCGCAGGTTCGTCGGCAGCATCTGACGATTCGCCACCCTCACCATCATCGGCGACAGTTCCCGATGTCTGCACTGTCCATTCGGCCTGGCTCATCACGCTGCCATCGGCGGCGTGCCACTCCATCTCGCCAGAGTTCGGGTTCTCGACCCACTCACCCTCTGCATATTCAACATTTCCAAGTTCTGCTGCATATCCGCCCGAGGTCTCGCCATCGGCTTCCTGAGTTTCGGAGCGGATATCGATGCGAACACCAGTGAGGCGAGCCGCCAAGCGAGCGTTCTGACCCTCTCGTCCAATCGCAAGCGAAAGTTGATGATCCGGAACAATGACGTCAGCCTGGGTCCGGTCCTCGGAGATCACTACTTGAGTGACTTTTGCCGGCGACAACGCCTTGGCCACGAAATCTGCAAGGTCGTCACTAAACGGAACAATGTCAATCTTCTCGCCGCGAAGTTCGTTCACGACCATACGAACCCGTGCACCCCTCGCACCAACACAGGCGCCGACCGGATCAACGTTGTGGTCATTAGACCACACGGCGATCTTGGTGCGGTGTCCTGGCTCGCGAGCACATGCACGCAACTCGACGACCCCATCTGCGATCTCTGGAACCTCGAGCTCGAACAGGCGCTTGATCATTCCGGGGTGGGTTCGCGATACGACAATCTGCGGACCCTTCGCGGTCTTGCGCACTTCGACGATGTACGCCTTTGAGCGGTCGCCACGATTTGGGCGCTCATATGGAACCTGTTCAGCTTGTGGCATCAATGCCTCAACCCGGCCGAGGTCGAGCAGGGCGTAACGAGACTCTGTGCGCTCGATAATTCCGGAGACCAGATCGCCTTCACGGTTGGCGTATTCCTCGAACTTGCGATCACGCTCAACCTCGCGGATGCGCTGTGACATGACTTGACGAACAGTCTGCGCCGCAATTCGGCCCAGCTCAGCCCTGTTCGGGGTGTCGTCCCGGGGGTTCACCCACTCGCCATTTTCATCAAGGTCATAGGCAGTGAAGGTGAACTCCATCGTCTCTGGGTCGACCCCAACCTGAACCTCATCGGCTGCATCTGGGCGACGCTTGTACGCGCTCGCAAGCGCCTCTACTAACACCTGCAACAGTGCGTCAACAGACAAGCCCTTTTCTTGGGCAAGCATCTTGATGGCTTCGCTCATGTCGAGATTACTCACGGTTGTTCCTCCGCGTCTGTCC
>Ga0075480_10003449_pt1 | contig 10125 bp, 15 predicted proteins | sample DEB08_DNA_7_FD_81590 | JGI IMG/M metagenome (GOLD analysis project Ga0075480, IMG submission 81590) | Aqueous microbial communities from the Delaware River and Bay under freshwater to marine salinity gradient to study organic matter... | ecosystem: Environmental > Aquatic > Marine > Coastal ...
AGCTGCCCGCCGGCCCACATCCGCCGGGGCAGGCGCAAAGGCGGGAGGAAGTCCCCAGCCCGTGGGTGGCCGTCAGCACGCAGTGCGTGTGTGGGGTCGGATGGGGCGAAGGCGCACCAATGCCACAGCGGGTCCAACAGATCGCCAGTCTCTGGAGCGGGGTGACCGGCCGTGCCCAGTGTCGCATGGATCTGTTGCGCCATGCCGGCATCAACACCACCTGTTTCGGTTTGCGACCGTCCGGCCCAGGCCAGAATGTTCAGCTGATCCATCGTCGTTCCTCCCGTGCAATACCGGTGATAATGTGTTGGATGATCTGGAAAAATCAAATGTTTTTAGAGGCTTAGATGAATACCGCGGTATACATTTACCGCCTTTGCAGGTGCAGCATTGTGCTGCGCCTTGTTATCACCGGCTTTTTTCGGGCCCTGTGCGCCTGCGGCGGCAAGGTATGCAATGGTGGACATTACGCAGGGTCAGGGCCGCAGGTGAATCGGGGTCGAATCGCACCGAATCATCGGGGGCAAAATCTCGGTGTCGCGGCTTAACGGAATGTTTGAAAAGTGAGTCCATGCTGATCCCCAAGCAGTGAATCGGAGAAACTGATGAGCATTCAGATGCAAATGGGTTCGCAGACCCAAAGCGGATTCATGATGGGGTATCTTGACACGCTGGCGCTGGTCGAACGGTTACATCGGCTGCTGCTGGATGTCATCAGGGATGAATTTGAACGGGTCGGCGTGCTTGACATCAACGCGGTGCAGGCACTGTTGCTGTTCAATATCGGCACCAACGAAGTCACAGCGGGTGAATTGAAATCGCGCGGCTACTACCAGGGCAGCAATGTCAGCTACAACCTCAAGAAACTGGTCGAAATGGGCTACATGCACCACCAGCGCTGCGAGATTGATCGCCGGTCGGTCCGTGTGCGGCTGACCCCGCGGGGCAGGGAAGTTGCGGCGATTGTGCACAAGCTGTTCGAACGTCACGCCGAGGGGCTGGAAAGCCGGGGCGTGATCGATCTGCTGCGGGTGGAGGATATCACCTCCTCCCTCAAGCGAATGGAACGGTATTGGACGGATCAGATCCGGTACATTTACTAAGGTAAGGGTGCGATCCGGGGCATTCAAAACGCCGGGGTAATGGCAGTGATACGGATTGAGATAATCGAGCAGGCACGACAAGGTGGGCTTCACTGAGGCAAGCGTGTCATCGGCTCTCCAGGCCCGGTTCCGTCCGTCCAGGACAGAACCGGGCTTTCCATTTCGCGCCGCAGTTTTCGCACCATCGCAGCCTCGAAATCTGGAAAGCCAAGAGCGGTTTCCACAAACGCATCGGGCCCCATGATCACCCAGGTCTGAAAATAGGACACCAGTTCCGAAATCTCGACCATGCGGATGTCGCCCGCGGCGGGATTGTCAGCGCCGATCGCCAGCGCGTTGATGGTTATGCCCCGATCCTGCAGCACCGCGCGGATGTAGCGCGGGTGCGGGCCGGTGTTCTGTTTGCCATCCCCCGAAATATCCAGTTTGCGGCGCCAGCATTCGCGTTGCTGGTCCAGCAACCCCGCGCCAGTCTGCATCGCGGTCCCCAGCGCCGTGCTGAGATCGCGCCGCCGCGTGCTGTCTTCGCCCGCATCAATCCGGGCGAGCCGCGCGATCAGCCGGTCCAGAACCGTGCGGTCGGTGATCGCGGTCCAGCCGATCACCACCTGCTGATGGCTGGGTCCGCTCCATTCATATACCGCAATCCGCACATGCAGGTCGGGCTGGGCAAACAAGGCGGATGTCACATCCGGATGTCCCAGCGCAGCCGCAAGCCCGGTGCGTTGCAGCGCATATTCCGCAGCGTTGACCGAGCCCGACACATCCAGCCCCAGTGCCAGCGCCAGACGGCAAGCGGCTTCTGCCGATGCGCTGCCTAGCATCAGCCCCGCCGCCAACGCCAGTGCCTTCATCCCGGCCCTCGCACCGCGCCGGACAACGCGCCGATCGCGCGTGGCGACAGTTCGCGTTCCAGCTTGCGGCGCATGGCCCGTTCGTAATCTTCGAACCCTTCGGCCACCTCCAGAAACGCGCCGGGGCCGTGCAGCACTTCGGCCCGGTAGAAATCAATCAGCTGCACTTCGCCCTCGTAATCGGCGCCGTTGATGACCAGCCCGTTCACCACCACGCCACCAAACGGGAATTCCGCATAGGCAGCGTCGGGGCGGAAACCTTCGTTGTTTTCGCCGTCCCCAGCCATATCCAGTGTTTGAAACAGGCAATCAGGCGCTCTTTGCAGCAGGTTCGCGCCAAATCCCAGCGCGTAGCCCATCGCGGTCGGAAAATCATTGTGGCTGCGTTTCGACAGTCCGATTGCCTGCGCCGCTGCCAGCAGATCGGCGGGGGTTTCGATCATGCGCCAGTCGAGTAGGATTTCCTGATTGTACCGCCCGCTCCATTCATATGCGGCCAGCGCAACAGGCAGGTCGCCTGCGAAAAACGCTGCCTGCACCTCGGGCGCCAACAGCGCGCTTGCCGTGCCGCCGCGCTGAAGATTGTCTTCCTGTTCATCCACGGAGGAGGAGACATCCATCGCCAGCACCAGGGCCAGGCGACAATCCACTGCCGCTGCAGGGACCGCCATCAGGCCCAGCAGCATACAAAGCGCGGCGCGGATCACCAATGGCCGATGTTTTCCATGCTGGTCCACGGCTCCGCCGGTTCCAGCGACCCGTCCGCATGCAACAATTCAACCGATACATTGTCGGGCGACCGCACAAACGCCATGCGCCCGTCGCGCGGGGGGCGGTTTATGGTGATGCCATTGTCCATAAGGTGCTGGCAGGTGTCGTATATATTGTCGACTGCATATGCCAGGTGCCCGAAATGGCGGCTGTCATCTGGCAAGCCTTCATCGCCGTCCCAGTTGTAGGTCAGCTCTACCGGGCAGTTTTCCTGCCCCGGAGGTGCCATGAACACCAGCGTGAAGCGACCCGCTTCGCTTTCGTGGCGGCGTGTCTCTTTCAGACCCAACAATTCGTAAAACGCCATCGAGGCCTCCAGATCCTTAACCCGGACCATGGTGTGCAGATATTTGATGGACATGCGGCATCCTCCTGAAACTCGGCTGTTGGTCGGGAGCATAGCGCGCCCATGTCGGGTGTCGAGAGCGCGGGCCGCCAATTGGCCTGCATAGGGAGCAGTGCAGAAGCTAGAAGGCAGACTGGATGCCGAAATTGATGCCCAGCTTGTTGGACTCATAAAGTGCAATGTTGCTGTTTTTCTGAGATCCATAGATCGTCACGGTCGGATTGAATCCGTGGTAGTCCAGCTGCTTGAAGATCAGCGTCAGGTCAGCACTGATTTCATCATCCCGCCGCCCGTCCGCACTGTGCGGGGATACATTATAATCCCGCGTTCGCAGGCCCATTCCGAACTGGGCAGTGGCGCCGAACACGGGCTGTGCCCAAACAAAGCTGCCACGCAGCTGGAGTTCGGTGAATTCTTCGGATGCCAAGGGCGATGTCGCCTGTGCCCCCGTAGCGGACCAGAACACCGAGTGCCCGTTTTGCATCCGGTGCCCGCCCCACATGCTGATTTTCGCGGTATCAAGGTCGGGCGCGGCGATGCCCATCTGCCGTTCGCCGTTCAGGCTGGCCCCGAGCTTGGTGCGCGGGTTCACGATATAGGCATGGTACACAGAGGCGCGCAGTTAATCGGCATAGTTCGAACCACCATACCAGCTGTGCCCCGCATCCACTCGCAACGCGGTTTCCCCGCGTCCCTTCAGGTTCAGCCAGCGATAGCCATAGCCGGCAAAAACCGAGGCAAAGGCAAAGTCATCCCCACTGACGCCCGGTGCAGTACGGCGGCCTTCTTCGGTCAAGGTGTAATGGCGCAAATCACCTTTCAGAAACAGGTCATGCGCCGATGTGCCGGTTTGATGCACGCGGTACCGGGTGTCGAGCCCCAGCGTATATTCGATCCCGGGCAGGGCCAGCGCGGCCCCGGTCAGCTGGTATTCCACCTGCTCGCCAAACAGCAATTCGGTCAGTTCGTAGTTTAGAAACGATGTTTCGCGCGCCGAGCCATCGTTGATATTGCTGTCAGGCGTAACCGAAAAAGTCACCCGCGTGGACCATGGATTGGTGGTACGCAGGTATTTGAAATCGCGGATTGCGCGGGTTTCCAGCGCCTGGTTCGGAGCCAGTTCCACCGCGCGTCGTAGCCAGTATTGCGCCAGCGTCTTGCGGCCGGAGCTCGATTGGACCTGTGCCATGACCATCGCCCCGGCGTATTTTTCGTCCTGCGCTTCTGCGGCGTTGACGGCATCCCAGGCTGCATTGCGGGCGTCGCGGTTGCGGCCCAAATCGCGCAGGGCGCGGGCGCGGACTAGTTGGGCGGTGAAATCTTCGGAGTTCCGACCCACCAACGCATCAGCATAGGCCAGCGCGCGGGCGGCATCCCCGCTTTCCAGGGCGACAACGGCGGCCTTGGTCAGTTGGTCCGGGGTCAGCACAACTTCGGCTGCCGCGCTGGACAGGTTCAGCACCGTTGTCACAAAAGCCGCGCAAAGCGCACGCCGCACATGCCCCCGCCGCAGCCCGGCGTCCTACTGGCGGTAGACGATAAAGCCGCCGGTATCCCGAACGGTGACCCCAGTTGGCTGGCCCACTTCAGTCGTGGTGACAATCACGCCCACGATTTCATCCGGGCCTCCGGCATCGCCCGACACCAGCGCATAGTAGTTGCCGCTTTCAAACGACTCGACCTCGCCTGCGTCGTTCACAAAGAAGCTGCTGACTTCGCCGAGGATTTCGCCATTGTCATCCAGAGCGCCGGGGGCCACGGTAAAGGTCAGGGTCGGCATGGCCGTCAAGCTGGCAGCCTGGTCCGAATTGATGGCTCCCACCACTGCGTTGGTGATGTCGTTGCCGTCGATGTCGTAGATTTCACGGTTATAGACCGCGCCCTGCACAGCGTCGCCGCGTGACCCTGTGGAGTCGTTGAAATCGTCAAAGTCGATGGCAACATCGATATCACCGCGCGAATATTACAGCCCGCCAGAGCCGCTGAAATCCCGCACGCCGGAAACCTCACCACTGAAAAGCGCCTGACCGCTGGTGGGCAGCGTTACACCGCCTTCTCGCTGGTAGATAAACCCGCCAAAACCGTAATCCGAATAGGCCCCGGTCCGCACGATGGCGAACTGGGTGTTGCCCGTGGTGCTGACGCCGTAAATGGCACGGTGGGTGAACTGGTTGATCGGCGATCCGGTTTCGCTGTCAGGAAACTGCGCCACCGCTTCGTAAACCGCATAGGGCCCAAGAGAGCTGACGGAAGTGCCGCGGTTATACACGTTATCACCATCAAATCCGAGGTTATCCACGGTAAACGTGTCATTGGCTGAGTTATAGGCCACATCTGTCACGTACCCGTCGCCAACCTGTCCGCCGGAAGCTGCGGTCGGTTCGGTCCGGAAGATGCTGTTGTCGGTCTCGGGAGATGCCGTACCGGGTGGCAAGGTGCGATCGGATTCGACTCCGGTGCCCGTGTCCGTTCCAGTGCCCGTATCTTCTTCTTCGATAAATGGGTTGCCGCCGCCGCACGCAACCAAAAAGGCTGCCACAGTGGCGCCCAGCCAAATCCGCTTCATCTGCCTCAACCTTACTGTTTTCAGGTTTTTCTCGGAAAAAACCCGCGCTCTGGTTGAAAGTCAATCCGCGCGGCACAAGCTGAAGGCAAAGCGTGACGAAAGTGCGACCCCGATATGGCGGTTTGCGGGGCACGTGCCTCAAGATATAGTGGGGCTCTCAACAGATTCTATCCATCGGGGACCCGCACATATGCCGCTCACTCAAGACCAGCTTGATGAAATCACCCAACTGCGCGGCACGGCGCGCGAAACCTTGCGCGCAACAGTGCCGGGCATGGAAGCGCATCTCTACACCGCGCATTCCGTTCTGGACCACGGTTTCATCCGCGTCATCGACTATATGGGCGACGATGCCGCCATCTGCCAAGCCGCGCGGGTGAGCTATGGCAAGGGTACCAAATCCGTCCAGAACGACGAAGGGCTGATCCGCTATCTGATGCGCCACTGGCATTCCACGCCTTTCGAAATGTGCGAACTCAAACTGCATGTGAAACTGCCGGTTTTCGTGGCGCGCCAGTGGATCCGACATCGCACCGCCAACGTGAACGAATATTCCGCCCGCTATTCCATCCTGGACCGCGAGTTTTACATTCCCGCGCCGGATGATCTGGCCGCGCAGTCGGTGATCAACAACCAGGGACGGGGTGATGTGCTGGAGGGGGAAGAGGCCGCGCGGGTGCTGGAGATCCTGAAATCCGACAGCACGCGGGCCTATGACAATTACGAAGCGATGATATCGCAGGACGGCCCCAATGGGACTCAACAGGCCGGGCTGGCCCGCGAACTGGCGCGCATGAACCTGCCCGCCAATATCTACACGCAATGGTACTGGAAGGTGGATCTGCACAACCTGTTCCACTTCCTGCGCCTGCGTGCAGACGCTCACGCGCAATACGAAATCCGGGTCTATGCCGAGGCCATGTGTAAGGTTGTGGCTGATTGGGTCCCGTTCGCGTATAAGGCGTTTGAAGATTATCGCCTGGGCGCGGTGATATTGAGCGCGCAGATGGTCGACGGCCTGCGCCGCATGCTGGCGGGGGGAGAGGTGACGCAGGAGACCTCGGGGCTGTCGGCGCGGGAATGGCGGGAGTTTGAGGGGGCGATAGGAGGGGCCTCTGCGGAGAATTGATTGCGACGCTTTCATACTGAGACCCCCTAGTAAGATGGGAACTCTCAATAGAAGTTGGCCGCTCCGACACTTGTTTTGGCAAAAGTTATAGTTACAGCTTTATCGCCTGTTCATGGGGCTATGATTGCCTGTCATTTTATTCCCAGCCTCCTTCATGTTGGTTTCGATGATCGGTTTGCGTTCGGCCCCTGCGGCGACCGGCGCACGTAGGGTGGGTTTCAACTCACCATTTCCAAACCCGGGCCCCAACCAAAAAGGGCAGGCCCAAGGCCCGCCCTTTGAAATCCGGTGTGAAACCGCTCAGAGCAGTTTCAGGTCCACCGCCGATTCCCGACCGTCACGTCCGGCCTGCAGCTCGAACTCGACCTTCTGGTTGTCGGCCAGCCCGGTCAGACCCGAGCGTTCCACGGCGGAGATATGGACGAACACGTCCTTGCCGCCGCCATCGGGTGCAATAAACCCGTAACCTTTTGTAGTATTGAACCATTTCACGGTGCCAGTGGCCATCCCGCGTCTCCTTTGTGATATGCCGTGCGCAACGTGCGACGGCTTTCGCGCAACCTTGGGTCCTGGCCGGCTGCTTGGAAAGAAGGCGGGTAGAACAGTCTGTCGTGCAGACCACATTATCGTGGCACGAGCGTGAAATTTCAAGATGTCCCTGTGTTTTAGGCGCTTTGCATGCTGTCACCTTGAAACGGACGGGTGTGGGACATATCCTGAAATAGAGACAGCAAGAAAGGAAATGCCATGCAGATCCAGGTCAACACCGACAATTTCATTCACGGCGACGAACGTGTGATCGAAGTGTCAGAGAACGCTGTGCGCACGGGGCTGGATATTTTCGCATATCGCCTGACCCGTGTGGAAGTGCACCTGAAGGATCAGAACGCTGACAAGCATGGCCCAGAGCATATCCGTTGCACCATGGAGGCGCGACCGCGCGGGATGGATCCTATAGCGGCCTATGCGGACGCGGCTGACATCCAGGCGGCGTTGAAGGGTGCGGCCAAGACCCTGCGAGGGCGGTTGTCCAGCGCGTTTCAAAAGCTCGATCCGCACCGTTGAGAGGAATGTTCAACGCAATTCAGAATGGGGTTGTCCGGGCTGGTCCAGCATTGGCCGAGTACAGCTAGCGGCCGGGGTATAGCCGGTTCAGTCCTGGCTTCCCGCGGCACGGAAAGCCGATGGTGTATCAGGCGGCGTTGGACAGGGTCGGCAGCACGCTGGCGCGTCCGTTCAGGGCGTCGACCAGGCGATACCCTTTTTCAGTTGGCAGACCGTGCGCGTCGATCCAGCCTCGCTCCATGGCGTTCTCTTTTGCCGATTTTGCAGGGTTTCCCAGGCGCGCTGCAACATTCAGAATTTGGTTTCGCATCGTCATCTCTTTCCTCCTTGCTTTTTAGTGAAATAGGGGCTGGGTGGCGTTGAGTCAACGCTAAGTCATTGAAATTAAAGAATACTATGGTATACAATGGGGGTATTTGGTCGCATCGAGGGCATTTGTCAGCCAGTGTTTCGGGCGATGTTTGCCATGGCCGGGGCAGGAGGCAACGCGTTGAAGACACACGGGCTTTGGCCAATTTTTCCGATCCCACAGGTCAGGTACGACTCGTGGTGAAACCGTCAGCAGCCAACGCCGCGCCGCCTGCGCGCATTTGTCTAACCCAATTCGCTACCCGGGCGGCAATCAGGCCTGCGCGTGGCATATGTTCAGGTCGCCAGTGATCATGACAAAGGCCGTCCAGCAAGATCCGGATCTTATCTTCAGCTGAATACTGTTTGCGTGTGGCTCGGCGGATGTCTTTGACGACCTTCTCACCGTGGCTCCGCTTGGTTCCGGGTTTCTGTCTCATCTCCACTCCTTGGTGGTTACGATGTGCCAGAAACCCTCTCTTATCAAATCACCCTAAACTGTCCCATTGGCGCTGACGTCAGACACATGACATTTTATCGGTCGGCACCTGCCAAGACCCAAGTGCAAAGCGAATGTCAATTTGGAGCCGCTAACTTTGGTTCTTACAGGGCTACTCGATGCCCTCAAAGTCCGCGTAACAAAGCTTGGTTCAGAACGCAGCGACTGCCCGCTTTGAGCGCATAACTGCAAATGCTGCGGTCCGAATGATTGCCCGGATTGCGCACCGGCTGAAACTTTTGCTCTTTCCAAGGGCGGGTCACGCGGTTTCTGACCCAGAATTCCCGAGATACGATCACTGCAGCGCCATGAGCGTGTGCGCTACGCGATCAATGGCTGACCCGGGCTCAGCAACACTTTCAGAAATGGAATGGTCAGACCTGCATAGGCAGCGATCAGGCCTGACGACTTTGGAACATTGTCAAGAACATCGCCTATACGGGTGTCATAGTATATGTCCTTGCTGACCTTGGGCAGTGACATTTCCGGCAAGCTTCGTGCTGGCAAGAACGCGAGAATGCCATAGAAATGCGCAAGTATCGGTTTATTGCAGTGGATACAGAGACCCCTCCGAAGAGGTGTCACCGATTTGGTGCGGATCCATTTGATCTGGTCAGTGTCAACGGGTTTCAACTGCCCGCGCCGGAAGACAAGTACATCCGAGAAGCCGGAGGCATAGACATTCTGGCAGATTGTGCAATGGCACCTGAACCTGCTGGAAGGCATGACCTTCACGTTCACTTCAGCCTTACCGCAGCCACAAGTTGCATTGTCATTTTTCATCCAATGAGTGTTCTGGGAAATGACTGCGCCTGTCAACGACCGGTTTTATCGGCGTCGTGTGCTGTCCTCTGCATTGCTGCTGATAGCGGCTTTGCACGCCATGCGCACAAGCGCGGGCAGGCGCTATGCAGAGGTCTACCACGATCTACGAGTACACTTGGGCGGAAGCCCGGCACCTCCACAGGAGCTTATGATCCGGCGGGTCGCCGCGCTGACAGGCGAAGTTTGCCCCGCCGTAGAGGATTGCAACACGGCGACCACACCCACGGGCAGGGCAAAGAAACCAGTGCCGGTCACCGCCTACGCACCCAAAGAGGGCCCATCGCCCAGCGAAGGGCAAGCCGCGAGCGGCGCAGGGGCTTTGCCCAATTCAAGCATTTTGAGGTTGGCAGTGTTATTGGCAGTTGTATTTCCCACCTTTGTAGGAAATTTTTCAAAAACAATGGTTTGATTTTATGGCAGCCCGTAGGGGAATCGAACCCCTCTTTCCAGGTTGAAAACCTGGCGTCCTAACCGATAGACGAAGGGACCGCTATTTCGTGAACGCCTTGTAGTTTGGGAGCAACAATCTTGCAAGCGAAATATTCAAATTAATGTAGCTAATATTTCAAGTTTTAAGCTGGGGCAGCATCTTGTAAATGAAATTTTACACGTCTTTTTC
>Ga0075480_10003451_pt1 | contig 10123 bp, 8 predicted proteins | sample DEB08_DNA_7_FD_81590 | JGI IMG/M metagenome (GOLD analysis project Ga0075480, IMG submission 81590) | Aqueous microbial communities from the Delaware River and Bay under freshwater to marine salinity gradient to study organic matter... | ecosystem: Environmental > Aquatic > Marine > Coastal ...
AACCCGTCCGGCTCCGGCCCGGCCAGTTGGGCGACCCACCGCTGGCATGCGGAACAGGTCACGCCCTATCCGGAAGACGGCGCGCTGTGGGGCGATATTCCTCAGTTGATCCGCGATCACTTTCTGCCTGGGCACACGCCGGCTGCTCCGTTGCTCACCGATAAAGACGTTGTCGTTACGCTCGGCTCATGCTTTGCGCGCGAACTGCGCTACTTCCTCGGACGATACGGATTGGCGTCATCGACGTTCTGGATTCCGTCGGGCCTCAACAACACCTTCGCCATCGCCGACTTCGTGTCCTGGTGCGTGACCGGAAAGGAAACGGCGCGCGGCTACCGCTATGACCGGAATGAAGATGGATCCATTGCCGAGTGGACGCCGGACACGGAACAGAAGGTCTATCAGAAGTACTTCACCAAGGCGGGCGCGCTGGTGTTCACCCTCGGCCTCGCCGAAGTTTGGGAAGACACCGAAACGGAGCAGGTGTTCTGGCGCGGCGTGCCCGATGAAATCTACGACGCCAAGCGCCACCGTTTCCGGCTGTCCACGGTGGACGAAAACGTCGCCAACATTCACGAGATCATCAAACTGATCCGCAGCGTCAATGCCAACGCGCCGATTATTTTCACGCTTTCGCCGGTGCCGCTGAAGGCCACCTTCCGGCCGCAGTCGTGCGTGACCGCGGACTGCGTATCGAAATCGACATTGCGCGTGGCGCTGGACCAAGCGTTTCAGACCACTCCCGAGAACGTGTTTTATTATCCGTCCTTCGAGATCGTGAAATGGCTGGGGTGCAGCGTGCCGTTCATGTCCTTCGGCGCGGAGGATGGGCTGAGCCGGCACGTGTCGCGCTTTTTCGTCATCAACATTCTCAAGGAGTTCGTCCGCGCGTTTTTCGATGCGCCGGCGCGGGAAAAGTTCCTCGCCGGACTGAAAGCAGACGGCGTGCCCGAGGACACCTCGAAGCCATTCGTCTATCAGCCCGGACAGAAGCTGAAGTAACTGGCAGACCACTGGGTCGGCGTTACCCGCGCCGGCAGACCCATTCAGGTGTGCCGCCGCAAATCTATTTTAGCGTGTATATACATTGATGCTCACGTGTTGCGAAACCTATGGTTGGGTGAAGCCGACCACCGGAGGGGACGCAAAATGGCAAAAGTTGGCATCGCTGTGATTCACGGCATGGGATCCCAGAAAAAGGGGTTCGAGCGGCCGATGGTCGAGGAATTGACCAACCGCCTCGCCAAACTGGGCGTCGGCCAGAGCGACGTGGCGTGGGAACCCATATATTGGGCCAACGTGACCGAACCGCGTCAGATGGAATATTTCAAAGACGCAGACCGCGACGGCGATTTAGATTGGAAAAAGCTGCGGAAGTTCGTGCTGACCGCGCTGGGTGATGCATCGGGATACCGAAAGACAGGCGATACAAAAAACGACATATATGATGCCATTCACGCCATCGTCGGTCAGGCGCTCGCGCAGTTATCGAAACAGGTGTCTTCGCCAAATGCGCCGCTGATCTGGATTGCGCACAGCCTCGGCGGTCATATCATGTCGAACTACATCTACGACACACAGAAGTCGGTGACAGCCGGAAAGCTAAAAAACAAGTCGAAGTTTGAGCGGCTGGAAACCTTGCGCGGCATTCTCACTTTTGGCTGCAATATTCCGTTGTTCACGTTTGCCTACCGCAAGTCGGAGGTAAAGCCGATCAAGCTGCCACGCGGCGCTGTTTGGGATAATTACTACGATCCCGACGATGTGCTGGGCTATCCCTTGAAACCGATCAGTGCGGCATACAATAAAACTGTGCGCTCGGATTTCTCCATCAACTCGGGCGGTATTGCGACAAGCTGGACGCCGTTGTCACACAACGGCTACTGGACCGACAACGATTTCACCAAGCCAGCAGCACAGTTCATCGCGGATATCGTGAACGCAGCGCCCTAGGCCCGTTAGGCGCCCGCGCGGTTGTTGACCAGATCGTCGACCACGGACGGATCGGCCAGCGTCGAGGTATCCCCCAGGGAGCCCACGTCGTTCTCGGCGATCTTGCGCAGGATTCGGCGCATGATTTTGCCCGAACGGGTTTTCGGCAGGCCCGGCGCCCATTGCAGATGATCCGGCTTGGCGATGGCGCCAATGTCGTTGCGCACCCATTGGATCAGTTCGTCGTGCAGCTCGGGCGTCGCATCGATACCCTCCATCAGCGTGACATAAGCGTAGATACCCTGGCCTTTGACGTCGTGAGGAAAGCCGACAACGGCGGCCTCGGCCACGGCCTTGTGCGCCACCAATGAGCTTTCGATTTCCGCCGTGCCCATGCGGTGGCCCGACACATTGAGCACGTCGTCGACGCGCCCGGTGATCCAGTAATACCCATCTTCGTCGCGGCGGCAGCCGTCGCCGGTGAAGTACTTGCCGGGATACTGCACGAAATAGGTCTCGATGAAGCGCTTGTGATCGCCGTAGACGGTGCGCATCTGGCCGGGCCAGGAGTCCTTCAGGCACAGGAATCCTTCCGCCGCGCCGTCGAGCTCGTTGCCGTCCTGATCGACCAGGCAGGGCTGCACGCCAAAGAACGGCCGCGTCGCCGAACCGGGTTTAAGTTTAGTTGCACCGGGCAGTGGCGAAATCAGAATGCCGCCCGTCTCCGTCTGCCACCAGGTGTCGACGATCGGGCAGCGCCCGTCGCCGACGACGCGGTGGTACCACAGCCACGCCTCCGGATTGATCGGCTCGCCGACAGTACCGAGCAGACGCAGCGTCGTGCGCGAGGTGCGCTTGACCGGTTCGTCGCCTTCGCGCATCAGCGCGCGCAGCGCCGTCGGCGCGGTGTAAAACGTATTGACGCCGTGTTTGTCGATCACATCCCAGAAGCGGCTGACGTTGGGGTAATTGGGCACGCCTTCGAACATCAGCGTGATCGCGCCGTTGGCGAGCGGACCGTAAACGATATAGGTGTGGCCGGTGATCCAGCCCACGTCCGCCGTACACCAGTAGACCTGGCGGGCATCGTAATCGAACACGTATTTATGCGTCATCGCGGCGTAAACCATGTAGCCGCCGGTGGTGTGCAAAACGCCCTTCGGCTTTCCGGTCGAGCCCGAAGTGTAAAGGATGAACAGCGGGTCTTCCGCGCTCATCTCTTCCGGTTCGCACCAGCTGCCCTGCTTTTCCGTGATGACGTGATACCAGACGTCGCGCGGTCTGTGCATCGGCACGCCGATTTCGGTACGTTCGACGACGACGACATGCTTGACGCCGGGACAGGATTCAAGCGCCTTGTCGACATTGGCTTTCAGGGGAATCTTTTTACCGCCGCGCACGCCTTCATCGGCAGTGATGACCAGCTTGGCGTCGCAGTCGTTGATGCGATCGGCGAGGGATTGCGGCGCGAAGCCGCCGAAGACGACGGAATGCACCGCACCGATGCGCGCGCACGCCAGCATCGCCACCGCGGCCTCAACGATCATCGGCATGTAGATGCACACCCGGTCGCCCTTCTGAACGCCGAGCATCTGCAAGGCATTGCCGAACTTACACACCTGGGTGTGAAGTTCACGGTAGGTGACCCGCTTATGCTCGGTCGGGTCGTCGCCTTCCCAGATGATGGCGGTCTCTTCACCCAGCGTATCGAGGTGACGGTCGAGGCAGTTGTAGCTGGCGTTGAGCGTGCCGTCCTCGAACCATTTAATCGACACATCGTCCTTGCCGTAGCTGACCGATTTCACCTTCCGATAAGGCGTCATCCAATCGACGATGCGGCCATGCTCGCGCCAGAATCCTTCCGGGTCGTCGATGGACTGCGCGTACATCTCCTGGTACTGCGCATCCGAAACCAGCGAGGTCTTGGTCCAAGCGTCGGGAACGGGGATTACGGTATGGTCGGTCATGGCGTCTCCTTCTCGGCGTTTTGATCAGGCCGTTTGAGCGAGATGATACCGAACGGACGCCGCACCCGTCACCCGCACAGCAGGAAACTTTTGAGACACGTTCACGGCGGCGGCACGGAGGCGGCGTTGACTCCGGGCCGTCCGGCAATAACCACGCCGCCCTCCACGGTGACCGGGAATCGCTGCAGCGCCTTGCCCTTACACGGCCCCAGCGTGCAATAGCCATCGGTGGGCCGGAAGTGCGCGCCGTGGGTGGTGCACAAAAGGTATTTTCCGGTGCGGTCGAAGAACACATCGCCGAACAGATTGAGCGGCACGCGCGCGTGCGGGCAGGAATTGACGAAAGCGCGGACCACGCCCTCCCATTCCACGACCATGAGATTGTACTGCTCGTCACCGTTCTTAATGACGATGTCCTTGGCCTTGGTCTCGGCCAGGTCCTCGACGCGGCACAGCACGCGCCCAGCCAGTTCATCGGGATCGGGCAGCATGCGAGCAGTCAGGCCATCGGCAGGATGTTGCGGCTGGGGCGCATGATCACGCTCTCGAACAGATCGGCCTTGTAATAGGGTTCCTCGGCGAGCCAGGCGCGCGCAGCGGCGATGTCCTCGAAGTCGAGAATGTAGAGACTGCCCTTGAAGGTTTCTCCATCGTCGTCGAACAGCGGGCCGACGTACTCGCCGTCGGGCAAATTCGCTTTCAGCCATTCAAGATGCTTGGGCCGCGTCGCCATGCGCAGGTCGAGGTGATTGGGTTTATCGATGCACATGATGGCGATGAGCATGGCGGTCTCCTGAAAAAAATCTGAACGGTTAGGGTTTGTTGCGGCCGTAGTCGTCTTCAATACGGACGATGTCGTCTTCGCCCACGTATTCGCTGGACTGCACCTCGTGCATTTCTAGCTCGACCTTGCCTGGGTTTTCCAGGCGGTGAACCGTGCCGGCGGGAATGAAGGTGGACTCGTTCTCACCGAGACGGGTTTCCTGGTTGCCGTTGGTCACCACCGCCGCCCCTTTGACAACGACCCAGTGTTCCGAGCGGTGCCAGTGTTTCTGCAAGGACAGCTTCGCGCCCGGTTTGACGCCGATGCGCTTGACCTTGAAGCGCTCGCCTTCGTCGACGGTCTGGAACCAGCCCCACGGCCGGTAGGTCCGGCTGTGCGCCACCGCGACCTCGCGGCCATCGGCCTTGAGCTGCGCGACGATATCTTTGACCTGCTGGTCATGGGCGCGGTTGGTGACCAGGACGGCGTCATCGGTGACCACCACCACAGCGTCGTCCATTCCGACCACGGCGGTGGTCTGGCGCTCGGAGCGCACGTAGGTGTTTTTGGTATCGAGCGCGAGCACATCGCCGACCAAAGTATTGCCGTCCGCGTCCTGCTCGCTCTCGGTGTGCAGCGCCGACCAAGAGCCGACATCGGACCATCCCATGTCCACCGGTACGACGGCGGCCTTATCCGTGCGCTCCATCACGCCGTAGTCGATGGACTGGCTGGGCACTTTGGCAAAGGCTTCCGGATCAAGGCGGAAAAAGAACAGATCGTTGGAGCCGTCGTCGAGGGCGGACCGACACCCGGGGCCAATGGCCGGCTCGAATTTCGCAAGCTCTTCGAGAAACACGCCGGCGCGGAACATGAAGATGCCGCCGTTCCACGAATAGCTGCCGTCCTTGAGAAACGACCGCGCGGTTTTCTCATCGGGTTTTTCGACAAAGGCATCGACGGCATAGGCGCCGCCTTTGAGATCTGCGCCGCGTTTGATGTAGCCGTAGGCCGTCGACGGCGCGGACGGCGTAATGCCGAAGGTCACCAGCCTGCCGTCCTTGGCCAGCGGTAGCGCCGAACCAACGGCGACGCGGAAACTTTCCGGACGGCGGATGAGGTGGTCGGACGGCATGACCAGCAGAATGTCGTTCGCCTCGGCGACAAGCGCGGCGACGGCGACGGCGGGCGCGGTGTTTCGGCCTTCGGGTTCGATGATGATCGCCTTGGGCTCGACGCCCACCGCGCGCAGCTGTTCGGCGACGATAAACCGGTGCGCGTCGTTGCAAACGATGATGGGCTGCGCGACCTTTGGCGTGGTGTTTGGACCCAGGCGCATCGCGGTGTCCTGGATCAGAGTGTGCTCGCCGGTCAGAGCCTGGAGCTGTTTGGGAAACTGCTCACGGGACAGCGGCCACAGCCGCGAGCCGGAGCCGCCGGAGAGAATGACGGGAACAATGTTGGGCGCCTTCGCCACGGCGTGATCCTTGTTTTCGAGCCCGCATGAAAGCGGGCGGCGTATCTTTGATATATCTTAAACCGCTTTTGCGGTGTGCGTCAGGTGAAGTCGAGCTCTTCTTTGATGGGCCGGCTGAGCAGCTCGGCGATGGCGGTGTCGACCGGTACATCGCGGTTGAGAATCTGATCCATGGCGCGGCAGATTGGCATATCGACCGCCTTGTCCTCGGCCAGCGCGACCACTGCCTCGGCCGTGTAAACGCCTTCGGTCACGGCACGGCGTTCGCCGAGCACCTCATCCAGGGTCCGGCCTTCGCCGAGCGCGGCGCCGAGAGAATAGTTACGTGACTGCATCGACGTCGCAGTAAGCAACAGGTCCCCCAAACCGCACAGACCCATCAATGTCTCCTGCCGTCCACCGAGGGACAGCGCCAGGCGCACGACTTCCACCAGACCCCGCGTAATCAGCGCGGCGCGGGCGTTGTCGCCCAGCTTCTTGCCGCCAACCAAACCACAAGCGATGGCGAGCACGTTTTTGACCGCGCCGCCGACGGCAGCGCCAACCAGGTCTTCCGACAGATAAGGACGGAACGTCGGTGTGCCGATGGCCGCAGCGGCCCGTTCGCCGAGGTCGCTGTCGGAACACGCGAGCGTGACCGCGGTCGGCAAACCGGCGGCCACTTCCTTGGCGAACGTCGGGCCGGACAACACCATTGCGGGGGCGTGCGGCAACGCCGCGGCGATGACATCGGTCATCAGAGCATTGCTGCCGCGTTCGATGCCCTTTGCGCAGATGACCGCGGGCACGCCGTCATTCCAGGCGGGCGCCAGCGTTTCACACACCTTGCGCAGGTGCTGCGCCGGGGCGACGAGCAGCACGAGATCGGCATCGACAGCGGCGGCGGCGTCCGTGGTGGCGCGGATACCGGGATCGAGTTCGACATCGGGCAGGTAGAGATCGTTGACATGACGGCTGTTGATGCTGTCGGCGACTTCGTCTTCCAGCGCCCACAACGTCACATCGCGCCCGGCGCGGCGCGCCATGGCGGCGAGCGCGGTTCCCCAGGCGCCGGCACCGATCACTCCGATACGCTGCATGGCTGGCCTCCCTCCGGTCTCAACAGCACATCTTGTGTCGCATGGCTCCCGCCCGAAGTCCAACCCGGCGCCGGAGGGAGCGCGCGCTCTGGACAAGACAGCCGCGCTCGGCCACAACCGGGGGCATGACCATCCTTGTCACAGGCGCGGCCGGATTCATCGGCTTCCACACCGCCAGGCGGCTGATGGCGGACGGCGCGGCCGTCGCCGGGATCGACAACTTCAACAGCTATTACGACCCGGCCCTGAAAGAGGCCCGCTGGAGCGAACTGGAAGCGGCCGGCGGATTTACCGGTGTGCGCGTCGACATCGCCGACCGGGCGGGCATGGAGAAGATCTTTGCCGAAGTGAAACCGGCGCGCGTCGTCCACCTTGCCGCGCAGGCGGGCGTGCGTCATGGCGTCGCGCATCCGCACGATTACGCCGGGTCCAATCTTACCGGCATGCTCAACGTGCTCGAAGGCTGCCGCGCGGCGAAGGTGGAACACCTTGTGTATGCGTCGACCAGTTCCGTGTACGGCGCCAACGGGGCGATGCCGTTTTCCGAACATCACGGTACCGCACACCAACTGTCTTTATATGCTGCAACGAAACGCGCGGGCGAGGCGATGGCACATTCCTATGCGCATCTGTACGGCATTCCTTCGACCGGCCTGCGCTTCTTCACCGTGTATGGGCCGTGGGGCCGGCCCGACATGGCACTGTTCAAGTTCACGGCTGCGATGCTGAACGGCGAGCCGATCCCGGTGTTCAACAACGGCGAGATGGCGCGCGACTTTACCTATATCGACGACATCGTCGAGGGCGTGGTGCGCGTGCTGGCCGCGCCGCCCGACGCCAATTCAAAATGGATGGCAGATGAAATGGACCCGGCGACGAGCGGGGCCGCGCCGCATCGCCTGTTCAACATCGGGCGTGGCGCGCCGGTGAAGCTGATGGACTTCATCGCCGTCCTGGAAAAAGAGCTGGGCCTGACCGCGGAGAAAGATTTCCAGACCATGCAGCCGGGCGATGTGGAGAAGACCTGGTGCGATGTCTCCGAATTGGATGCGGCGGTGGGCTATCGTCCGTCCGTGTCCATCGAAGACGGCGTGGCGAAGTTCGTCGCCTGGTACCGCGATTTCTATAAAACGTGAGACCGCGCCTTAGGCGGAGAGCTGTTCGAGCGGCCAGCGCGGCAGGGGCTTGAAGTCGAGGGGATCGCTGGCACCGAGACGAAGACGCTCAAGCCCGGCCCAAGCCACCATGACCGCGTTGTCGGTACACAGCGCCGGCGGCGGCACGACACACGGCAGACCGTTTTCGTCAGCGAGATCTTGAAGCGCAGCGCGCAGGGCGGTGTTGGCGGCAACGCCGCCCGCGGCGACCAGCGCCGTCGGCGTATCGCTCGCGGACATCGCGACGGCATTGGACAGCCGGTCGATCACATGGGCGGTGACGGCCTGCTGCAAGGACGCGGCGAGATCGTTGGCGTCTTGCCGGGTGAGCGGCCCTGGCGGCAGGGCCTCGACCGCATGACGCACCGCCGTCTTCATGCCGGAAAAGGAAAAGTCGCAGCCATCGCGTCCTTTGAGAGGCGCGGGCAGAGAAAACCGGTTCGTGTCGCCCTGTGCGGCGGCCGCTTCGATGGCCGGCCCGCCGGGGAACCCGAGACCGATCATCTTCGCCGCTTTGTCGAAACACTCCCCGGCGGCATCGTCGAGAGTCGACCCCAGACAGGTGTAATGCCCCACGCCTTTGACCAACAGCACCTGGCAATGACCGCCGGAGACCAACAGCAGCAGATAGGGAAACGCGACGTCGTCGGTGAACCGCGCGGTGAGCGCGTGGGCCTCGAGATGATTGACGGCGATGAATGGTTTGCGGTGAACGGACGCCAGCGCCTTGGCCGTCATCACGCCGACCATGACGCCGCCGATCAGACCCGGTCCGGCCGTGGCCGCGAAACCGTCGATGGCGGCAAGATCGATCTGAGCGCTTTCGGCGGCGGCGCGCACCAGGCCGTCGAGACGATCGAGATGAGAGCGGGCGGCGATCTCCGGCACCACCCCGCCATAGCGGCGATGCTCTTCGACTTGCGATGCCAGCGCATGCGCGAGGGTTGCACGGCCGTCGTCAACAACCGCCACTGCCGTTTCGTCACAGCTGGTTTCTATGCCGAGCACACGCATGAATAAGAGAATCCCTCACTTCGCAAGGGGCTCCTGGTGGAGCCTCGTCGCAACCGCCTCCGGATGGCGCCTTGCTTGTGTTGTCTTGTTGTAGAGACAGGGGTCTGGCTCTACAACACGCGAACCGGTCTGCATAGAGCGTCAGGGGATACGCTCAGGGCCTGGAGCCAGACGCAGGCCGTGATACGGTAGATTTTACGATGCGCTTCTTAATGACCAGCCCCGCGCCGGAAACGGCGGACATGATTGCGGCGATGACCAAGCGGGGTCACGAGGTCGTTTCCATTCCGGTGATCACTCCGGTCCGGATCGACGAACCTGAGGTCAACCTGGAGGGCGCCCAGGGGTTTCTCGTGACATCGGCGGAAGGCGCGCGCGCATTGGGTGACGCCGTCGCCGTACGGTTCTTCCCGGTGTTCGCCGAAAGCGCCGAGGCCGCCAACGCCGCCCGCACTGCCGGCTTCTCGAAAGTGATCGAAGCGACTGGCGATGCCGCGCTGTTCGCCGGAGCCATTGAGCAATCGATTAAGACCAGCGCAGGCGCGTTGGTGCACGCCTGTCATGCGGCGGAAACATCGGCCCTCGCCAACCGGCTGGCCAACGCCGGTTTCGCCGTGCGCCCGCTGAAACTTTATGAACTGCGCCGGCCGGACAAACTGCCGCGGCAGCTGGAGACGGCGTTGCGCGACGGTGCGTTCGACGGCGCGATCGTGCTGGGTGTCGACGAAGCGCGC
>Ga0075480_10003452_pt1 | contig 10115 bp, 6 predicted proteins | sample DEB08_DNA_7_FD_81590 | JGI IMG/M metagenome (GOLD analysis project Ga0075480, IMG submission 81590) | Aqueous microbial communities from the Delaware River and Bay under freshwater to marine salinity gradient to study organic matter... | ecosystem: Environmental > Aquatic > Marine > Coastal ...
CATTCCGGCCGCCGACAATGATGACGTCCTTGATTCGCCCACAGAGCACCAACTGGCCATCGAGAATGTACGCAAGGTCGCCGGTGCACAGCCAGCCCTCGTGGAAGAGCTCGGCTGTTGCGTCCTCACGCTTGTAATAACCGGGAGTCACAGAAGTGCCTCGTAGCAGCAATTCGCCGACCGATCTCTCAGGAAGTTCGGCTCGTGATTCGGGATCAACAACTTTCATTTCAAGGCCAGGTACTGCCCTACCGAGCAACGGGAGCCGCCGCCCATGCCGAGTGAATTCATCCTCATCAGCCGGATCAAGTGGCACCGCAATCCGATCTCGCTCGAGAACCTCTCGGTCGATCGAGTCCCACACGAGACCCTGCCCGCGTTGAGGGAACGTTCCAGCAATCGCGACCTCAGCCATTCCGAAGGCCGGAAATACCGCTCCTGGGTCAAACCCGTGCGGCGCAGCAGCAGCGCAGAACGCATCCATCGCTTTTGGATCTACTGGCTCCGCGCCGCTGAGGGCCAATGACAACGTTGAGAGGTCGAGCGTTGTTGAGCGACGTAAACCCCTCGTGGCAAGCACCCACGCAAAGTTTGGTCCCGCAGTTGCGGTACCACCCCACTCAGATACCCACTCCATCCAGCTGGCAGGATGAGCCATGAAGTCTTGAGGAGCGGCTTGCACTAAATCAACACCGCTTGTCATCGGAATCGCTAGAAATCCAACTAACCCCATGTCGTGGTAGAGCGGAAGCCACGACACCATCACTTCGTCGTCACGAATCGAAGCCGCTTCGCAGGCCGCGTCGATATTCGCAGTGAGCACCCGATCAGGAATCATCACACCTTTCGGTTCGCTCGTCGAACCACTCGTGTACTGGAGAATCACCAAACGTTCCGGGTCGTCCTCGGGTACTTCAAGCCGGTCACCCGACGGAACGCCCTTGGCTCCGGGGAGGACTGACCCCATCGGAGCGATCGGGGGATCACCCTCAATCGCCTCATAAAACGGCGCGAGTTGATCATCGATCAGGACCAGCTTTGCATCACCGTGGCGAATACGAAGTCGAGTCGACGACACAAATTCATCAAGTGACCCCATCCGCATTGGCAGAGGCAACACCATTGATGCGATACCGGCAAGCCAACATCCGCGAACAATTGTCATAAGTTCACGACTGGTTGGGCCGAGCACTGCTACGTGGTCTCCAGGCTGCAACCCCTGGGCTTGGAGAGCCGCTCCAACAGCGCGAGCCTCTTCATGAATCTGAGCCCACGGCACAAATGTTGGGCCATCAGGCGCGACCGACTTGCCGACAAATCGAACCCCGCCATTTCCCTCAGCTGCAGACTCAAGCCGCGCGCGAATGGACAGACGTGCCGTAGGGGAACTCACGCCAACAACATTACTTGCGAGAACACCTCAACCCTTCCCCCTGGTGGGCAGATCACAGCCGTAGGCTGTGTCATCGGTATGGAGGACAGCAACGAACAACAAGTCGAGCGGCTGACGCCGTTCCGCTACACCGCAGAACTTGCAACCGAAATTGAGACGCGCTGGCAAGACATATGGGACGCGAACGGAACGTTCAACACACCCAACCCTGCTGGCCCCCTCGGTGACCAGGCTGCGCTGGATGATCGCGGAGAAAAACTGTTCGTCCTCGACATGTTTCCGTACCCATCTGGAGCCGGCCTTCACGTCGGCCACCCTCTCGGATACATCGGCACCGATGTGTACTCGCGCTTCAAGCGGATGACGAACCACAATGTGCTCTACACGATGGGATTTGATGCCTTCGGTCTTCCCGCGGAGCAGTACGCCGTCCAGACCGGTCAACACCCGGCAATCACGACCAATGACAACGTCGCCAATATGCGTCGACAACTTCGTCGACTTGGGTTGAGTCACGACCAACGACGGTCAATTTCGACAACAGACCCCGAGTACTACCGGTGGACTCAGTGGATCTTCACGCAGATCTTCAATTCCTGGTACGACACTGAACTCAAGAAAGCACGCCCGATCAACGAACTCATCGCCGAGTTCGAATCAGGGAAGCAGACGCCAACAAATGGGCGTGTGTGGGCAGAGATGTCCGACGGTGACAAACGCGACTGTCTTGACGAGTACCGACTCGCCTATGTGAGTGAAGCGCCGGTGAACTGGTGCCCAGGGCTCGGCACTGTGGTTGCGAATGAAGAAGTCACTGCGGATGGTCGAAGCGATCGCGGAAACTTCCCAGTGTTCAAACGCAACATGCGCCAGTGGATGATGCGCATCACCACCTATGCCGATCGACTCATCGACGACCTCGAACTTCTTGACTGGTCAGATGCAATCAAGACGATGCAGCGCAACTGGATCGGTCGAAGCCACGGAGCCCATGTCGACTTCGATTCAGCGGCCGGTCCGATCACCGTGTTCACCACGCGCCCTGACACGTTGTTTGGGGCAACGTTTATGGTGCTCGCCCCTGAGCACCCGCTCGTCGATCATCTCACCACTGCCGACCAGGCCAATTCAGTGGCCGAATATCGAGCAGCGGCGGCTGCAAAAAATGACATCGATCGTCAAGACGACACTCGAGAAAAGACCGGCGTATTCACTGGCGGAACGGCAACAAACCCTCTCACCGGTGAACAAATCCCAGTGTGGATCGCCGATTACGTCCTGATGGGATATGGCACCGGAGCGATCATGGCTGTTCCGTGCGGCGATCAACGCGACTTCGAATTTGCCCGAACATTTGGCCTTGCAATTCCGGCCATCCAACAACCGCCAGTTGATTGGTTTGCCGACCGAGAGATCGAGCCATCGCTCGACACCTCCACATGGCCAGAGGCATTTGTTGGCAACGCCAAATATGTCAATTCAGCCAATTCATCCCTTGACCTCAATGGTTTGAGTTCGGTAACTGAAGCTGTTGCTGCTACTAACCAATGGCTCGAGGAGCAGGGCTATGGCCAGTCAACGATTAACTACAAGTTGCGCGACTGGCTCTTTAGCCGGCAGCGCTACTGGGGAGAACCGTTCCCTGTCGTTTATGACGAAGACGGACACGCCCACACCCTCCCTGACGACATGCTGCCCGTTGTGCTCCCTGAAACAGATTCGTTCAGCCCGCGCACCTTCGACGCAAACGACGAACACAGCGATCCGGAGAGCCCGCTCGACCGTCTATCTGAATGGGTGAACATCGAACTCGACCTTGGCGACGGCCTCAGGACCTACCGGCGCGATACCAATGTCATGCCCCAATGGGCAGGTTCATGCTGGTACGAATTGCGCTACCTCGATCCGACGAATGCCGAACAATTCGTCGACCCCGAAGTGGAGAGCTATTGGATGGGACCACGGACAGATGTGCGCCCAAACCACCCCGGCGGTGTCGACCTCTATGTCGGAGGAGTCGAACACGCTGTACTCCACCTGCTGTACGCACGGTTTTGGCACAAAGTGCTCTTCGACCTTGGTTTCGTGAGCTCAAAGGAGCCGTACGCCCGACTGTTCAATCAGGGCTACATCCTTGCGAACGCCTTCAAAGACGACCGCGGTATTTACGTAGACGCCTTCTCTGTCGAAGAGCGTGATAACGCGTATTACTTCGAAGGGAATGAAGTCACCCGCGAATGGGGCAAGATGGGCAAAAGCCTCAAGAACGCTGTATCACCCGACGAGATGTACGAGGCCTATGGTGCCGACACCCTTCGGTTGTACGAGATGGCAATGGGTCCTCTTGATGCAAGCCGCCCTTGGGAAACTCGTGACGTCGTTGGAATGTTCCGTTTCCTACAGCGCCTATGGCGCACCATGGTCGTTGAAGAAACCGGAGAACTGCGTGCGCTCAGTGAGACGGCTGATGATGAAACTCGGCGACTCCTCCATCGCACGATCGACGTCGTGCGAACCGAGATGGAGGCATTGCGGTTCAACACCGCCATCGCAAAATTGATCGAACTCAACAACCACGTCACAAAAGTAGTGAACGCAACCAATGAGATCCCGCGTGAGGTCGCCCAAGCGATGGTGCTCATGGTTGCCCCGCTTGTCCCGCACATCGCGGAAGAGTTGTGGAGCAAACTCGGCAACACCGACACCATCACCTACGTTGGATTCCCCGAGGCTGAGCCTGCGCTGCTCGTTGACGATGAGGTCGAGATGCCTGTTCAGGTGAAAGGCAAAGTGCGTGCTCGAGTGATGGTGCCAGCCGACGCCGATGAACGCACCATTACCGACATCGTGCTCAGCGACGAGCGGGTGCTCGAAGCGCTCGATGGCGCTGACCCATCATCGCTGAAAAAAGTGATCGTCGTTCCTGGACGAATGGTGAATCTCGTTCCTTAGCGTGATGCCTCCGCTGACTCGCTCCAACGAGCGTGCCGCACAACGACATGAGTAGGTTCTGAGCATGGCAGGACGACGTTTTCTCATCACCGGTGCTTCGCGCGGAATTGGATTTGCAACCGCTCAACAGATGGCAGCCAATGGCGACACACCAATCGGCCTCGCTCGGACACAGCCAGATGATTTCCCAGGCGAGTTCTTCCCTGTTGATCTCTCTAATCGGTCATCAACTCAAGCCGTGCTCGACGAAGTTGTTGCTGCTGGCGCAATCGATGGCATTCTCAACAACGTCGGCATCGTGCGTCCCGGCAATATCGGCGAAATTGACATCGATGACTGGGCGGATGTTCAAGACATCACCGTTCGGTCTGCGATCCAAACCGTCCAAGCGGCGATGCCGGGCATGATCGAACGCAAATGGGGTCGGGTTGTCAACATTTCAAGCGTCGTGGCACTCGGGGCTGTGGCTGGACGCTCGTCATACGGCTCAGCAAAGGCATCACTTGAGCACCTCACCCGCATGTGGGCGCTCGAGCTCGCCCAGCACGGCATCACAGTAAATGATGTTGCTCCGGGTCCCGTCAGCACCGAGCTCTTCCGAGAGAACAACCCACCTGGATCACCTGGCGAAGCCAAGTATCTCTCAATGGTTCCGCTTGGAAAACTGGGAACGGTCGAAGACATCTCTTCCGCAGTGTGTTTTCTCATGTCAGATGCCGCAGGTTGGATCACCGGGCAGACGCTTCGCGTCGATGGCGGAGCATCGATTGGCCCCGCAAGTTTGATGTAAACCCCGGCACACACGGCTCAGATGACCTAGGCCGGATGCACCGCAACCTCACTTGCCTTCACCGATGCCCATAGATCAGCACCCACTTCGGTGTGCAGTGCGTCGAAACCTGCAGGGGTCACCTCGACTGAAATATTCAGCGGTGCTCCAAGTTGCACTCTGACCCGATCGGCCGTTCGGTCAACCGCTACCACCGATGAATTCCATACATTTCTTGGACTTCCCTCGGGGCGAGTTTGATGAAGGGAAACCGAACGAGGTCTGATAATCGCGATGACGTTGCCATCGAGCGCTTCGTGAGCGCCGACAGTAAGCGACATGGAGCCAATCGATAGTTGGTCACCATTTAATTGACCTGACAGCGCATTCAGCCCAAGAATCTCAGCAACAAAATGTGAGCGCGGCATCGCAAGCAATTCAGACGGAGTTCCTATTTGAACAATTGATCCATCTTCGATCGCAATAATTCGATCGGCCAACGTCAAGGCCTCAACCGCATCATGCGTGACGAGAATCCGTGACATCGATGGATTCGCCATCGCCACAAAGAGACGTCGCGCCTCAGCGCGGGCACTGGTGTCGAGCGCGGCAAATGGCTCGTCAAACAACATGAGTTTCGGTTCTGTTGCGAGGGCGCGAGCGATAGCAACTGTTTGCGACTCTCCCCCAGACAACTCAGACGGCATACGTTGCTCAAATTTGAGCCCACCGACAATCTCGAGCACTACACGCGCTCGGGTGCGGGCGTCCCGGCGACCAATTCCTGATGCACGAAGGCCGAACGCAACATTGTCGAGCACCGACAGATGTTCAAACAGGGCGTGATCTTGAAAGACGTACCCAATGGGTCGCCGCTCAGGAGATACGAACACTCCCGAACCCGACTCATCCCAGACGAATTCATCCCAGGCAATCCTGCCCTCGTCGACTGCCGCTAAACCTGCAATCGTGCGCACCAATGATGTCTTACCAGCTCCATTGGGACCAACAACTGCAATGGTTTCACCCTTGTCAATACTGAATGATGCATCGAGTTGCAATGACCCAATACGACGTCGGACATCAGCAACGAGCGTCATCGCGCTCCACCGATTGCGCCGATCCATCGTCCTCGCAATGCCACCAAAATGACGAGCGAGAGCATCACCATCAACATGCTGATGAGCAACGCATCATCAACATTCGTCTCGAGAGCTAGGTACGTCGCGATTGGCAAGGTCCTCGTTGCGCCAGGGAAATTTCCCGCAAACGTGATTGTTGCTCCAAACTCCCCAAGCGCTCGCGCCCAAGTGAGAACCGCTCCGGCCAAGATTGCAGATCGAGTCGCAGGAACGGTCACTCGAGAAAATACGTACCAGGGTGAAGCGCCGAGAGTACGGGCGGCCTCTTCCGCTGTCGTCGAACTGCGAGCGAATCCGGATTCAACTGTGAGCACGAGAAATGGCATTGCGACAAATAATTGAGCAATCACCACAGCAGGCATCGTGAACGGCAAACGCAACCCGATCCAGTCATTCAGCAGTTGGCCGACGACTCCGCGTCGACCGAGCGAGGCAAGAAGTGCGACTCCCGCAACCACCGGTGGCAGCACCATCGACAGAGTACAGATCGCTCTAATCATTTGACGGCCAGGCATCGTCGACCGCGCTAGTAGCCATGCCAGAGGAACTCCAAAGATGACTGCGATGGCCGTCGTGATCACGCTTGTGATGATCGACAGCATGAGAGCTTCGGTTGTGGCCTCATTACCGAGAACATCAACCAACGATGACCACGGCACCCTAACCGCAAGTGCAAATAACGGAAGTACAAAGAATATGACAGCGAGAGTGCCCAGTACCGCCAGAAGGAGTGGTGCTCGTTGCTCGTGACGAGCGCGTGTCGTCATGGAAGTACGAACCCTCGTTGAAGCAGCGCCTGCTGACCTCGTTCACCCAGCAGTTCATTAAGTAATTCACTGGAACGACCTGGGGTTGTAGTGATCTCCAGCGCAAAGTACTCGATTGCAACCGCATCGGCCTCTGGAACATACACCGCGGCGACATCGCTTGTGCTCGTCGCATCGGTTGCATACACGATGCCGGCATCAACTTCTCCGAGTACAACCTTTGCGAGAACCGCTCTTGCATCAGCTTCAAAGGTCACGGGTGACACCTCGATGTCAGCAGCACGGAGCATGGCTTCAGAATATTCGCCAAGGGGAACTCCGGGGGCAGCAACTGCCAACAACAGATCTGAGCGTGTGAGATCGTCGAGGGTCTGAATTCCTAAGGGATTACCAGCTTCAACTGCAATGACGAGCGAGTTTCGAGCCACCACTCGCGGATCGGACAGGCCGTACCCGGCAGCAACTAACTCATCAATCTGCTGGCGATCAGCCGAAACGAACAAGCCAACCGGCGCCCCATCGACAACTTGAGCAGACAGGCTCGCCGAACTCGCAAATGACATCACTGCGCGTACGAAAGCCGACTCATCATCGTTAGATAAATCGTTGAGCACATCCACGAGCGATGAAGCGGCAAACACAACTGTCGTCTCACTGCGTTGGTCACTTGAACCGCAGGCAGCAACGACCACGGCAGCAAACAACAGCTGAACAACACGGTGCACGCCTGAAACCTACCTTGTTGACCACCAGCAGGCGTCAGGCGTCACGGCTACGATGTCCGTAGCAATGTCAGCAACATGCAGGGAGAACTCATGAGTGCAGATTCGTACACCGCCGGCGCCACCGACACGCCGCTCATTGAGGACACAATTGACGCCAATTTTTGTGCGACCGTCGCGGCTCACGGTGATCGTGAGGCACTTGTGGTCCGCCATCAAGGAATCCGTTGGACCTATAACGAACTAGATGCTCACGTTGATCAGCTTGCGCGAGCGCTGTTCGCAAGCGGGCTCAATGTCGGTGATCGTGTAGCGCTGTGGTCGCCCAACCGATACGAATGGGTACTCGCCCAGTACGCAACGGCGCGCATCGGCGCAATCATGGTGTGCATTAACCCCGCCTATCGAACGCACGAGCTCGAATTCGCATTGAACCAATCCGGATCGGTCATGCTTCTTGCAGCACCAGAATTCAAAACGAGCAACTACAAACAGATGTGGGCCGATGTTGCTAAACAATGTCCTGGCGTGCGCGAGGCGGTGTTCTTCGACGACCCAACCTGGGAAACGCTCTTACAGCGCTCTGAACATGTCACAAGTGAGCAGGTAGCTGCACGATCAGCAGGCCTCGCCAACACAGACCCGATCAATATTCAGTACACCTCAGGAACAACTGGACTTCCGAAGGGTGCGACGCTCACACACCGCAACATCCTCAATAACGGCTACTTCGTCGGGGAAGCTTGCGGCTACACCGAATACGACCGTGTCTGCATCCCAGTGCCGTTTTATCACTGCTTCGGAATGGTGATGGGAAACCTGGGGTGCACGAGCCACGGGTCGACAATGGTGATCCCCAACGATGCCTTTGAACCGGTCTCTGTGCTCTCAGCGGTACAAGAGGAGAAGTGCACTTCGCTGTACGGCGTCCCGACCATGTTCATCGCCGAACTCGGTGTTCCTGAATTTGAGTCGTATGACCTTTCAAGTCTGCGAACCGGCATCATGGCTGGCTCACCGTGCCCGGTAGAGGTAATGAAACAAGTCATCGAACGAATGAACATGGACGACGTCACTATCGCCTACGGGATGACGGAAACGTCGCCGGTATCGACACAGACAGGAGCGGATGACTCAATTGACAAGCGAGTCGCCTCAGTCGGACGTGTCCATCCACATGTCGAAATCAGAGTCGCTGACCCTGAAACCGGCAAAACAGTTCCGCGAGGAGAACCAGGCGAATTCCAAACTCGCGGATACTCCGTCATGAAGAGCTATTGGAATGAAGAGGAGAAAACGGCGCAAGCAATTGATTCCGAAGGATGGATGCATACTGGCGACCTCGCAGTGATGGATGCCGACGGGTATGTCAACATCACTGGTCGAATTAAGGACCTCATCATCCGCGGCGGTGAGAACGTTTCTCCACGAGAGATTGAAGAGTTCCTCTACAGTCATCCCGACATCATCGATGTGCAGGTTGTTGGAGTGCCCGACACCAAATTTGGAGAAGAGGTATGCGCATTCGTCCAAGCCCGTGACGGCACCATCGTCGACACCGAGACGGTACGACAGTTCTGTCAGGGCAAAATCGCCCACTACAAGGTTCCGCGTTATGTACTCAGCATTGACGACTTCCCGATGACCGTGACCGGAAAGATTCAGAAGTACCTCCTGCGAGACGCAGCTGTTGAGCAACTCAAACTCAGCGGGTACGGCACCACCGCGTAACTCAGCGGAAGGCTGGTTGCACCCAGCACAGGGTCGACGACTTTCCCGCGTCGGAAATTCCAGCGTGGCTTCGAAAGAGTTCGCTCTGACATGATTGAAACCACGACGCCAAGGGAGGGATGAGCGCAATGTCTGAATGGGGATCCGCACAATTGGTTGGCGATATTGCGATTGCGCCGGTCTTTGACGGCCGTGCCTTTGAGAACCCACGAGAAGTTCTGCTACGACCAACGTTCAGCGGAGACCCTTGGGCCCACCATGGCGACCTTCTCAACGCCGAGGGACAGCTCGAGTTGACGATGGGCGCATACCTCATTCGCACTGGCGATCGCCTCGTGCTCGTCGATGCCGGAGTTGGAATGATCAACAATGGCCAATACCAAGGGGGCGGATTACTCTCCAGCCTTCTTGATCTCGGCGTCGAGCCATCTGACATCACAGATGTCGTCCTTACCCACCTCCACTTTGATCACGTCGGCTGGGCGACAAGAAAAGGTGAAATCGTATTTCCGAACGCGACATACCGTTGCCACGCTGCAGACTGGCAGCACTTCGTCGAGAGCGACACAGCCGATGAAGGTGCGATACGAAAATTGTCGCCGATCGCTCCGCACCTCGAGTTGTTCGACACTGACCACA
>Ga0075480_10003459_pt1 | contig 10108 bp, 12 predicted proteins | sample DEB08_DNA_7_FD_81590 | JGI IMG/M metagenome (GOLD analysis project Ga0075480, IMG submission 81590) | Aqueous microbial communities from the Delaware River and Bay under freshwater to marine salinity gradient to study organic matter... | ecosystem: Environmental > Aquatic > Marine > Coastal ...
CCCCCTGTTGAAAAGGCAGAGGGTATCTTTATTGGTAGACCATGATTACAATGTGGACAAGAGTCTAGATCGCTTTGCGAAATAGATAGCCATTGCCACCATTCCCTAGTACAATCATTACACTTAAAGTGGTATTTAGGCATTCTTTACTCGTAAACAAACTCTGATTGATCCTCATCAACCTTGAATGTTGGGGGGTTTGTAACCACTAGTTCGTCTTGTGATTCGCCTTGAGTCACAAAATCGAATCCCTTTAGAACTGGAACAATGTCTGTTTGTTCTAGTAGTGACTTTTGTAGAGCCATCATAACGGCTCCTAATGCTTGATCCGATAATTTCATTTATTTCCATCCTTTTGTTAAAACTAAGTGATTAAAATCACTCATATACATATCTTCTGCTAGAAGTTTTAAGTTGTATCTTGGTTCCCAGCCGAGTATTTTTCTTGCCTTGCTGCTATCACCAAGGAGATAGGGAACTTCGTGAGGTCTAAAATACTTTTTATTTATTTTTAAATATTTTTCTGGATTTCCTAATTGTGCGATTTCCCACACATCATTTAAAAACTCTTTTACTGAATGTGATTCTCCAGTTGCAACAACATAATCGTCTGGAATTTCTTGCTGCAACATCAGCCACATCGCTCTAACATAGTCTTTTGCATGACCCCAATCTCTTTTAGGAGAAAGGTTGCCCAATTCTATATAATCTTGGTGACCCAATCTAATGTTTGCTGCCGCCAGAGTGATTTTTCTTGTAACAAATGTTTCGCCTCGGCGGGGAGATTCATGGTTAAATAAGATGCCACTTGAAGCATGAAGACCGTAAGATGTGCGATAATTGCGAACTAAATTGTGAGCAAACACCTTTGCACAGGCATATGGTGAAGCTGGCATTAAACGAGAATTCTCATTATAACCAGACTCTGGTACATTCGGATTGTCACCATACATTTCAGATGAACTAGCTTGATAGAAACGACACTTTGGATGAACATTTCTTATCGCCTCAAGAATACGAAGTGTGCCATTAACAATACCAAGAACAGTATCTTCTGGCACTTCAAATGAAACCCTCACATGAGATTGTGCAGCTAAGTTGTAAAATTCATCTGGCTTATACTTCAGTAGCAAACGATAAGTCGCTGAAGAGTCATTTAAATCCCAATACTCCATTTTAAAATTTGGATTATCGTAAAAGCTGTTGACTCTTTCTGTGCAAATAAGAGATGTTCTTCTTTTTAGTCCGACAACAAAATAGCCTTTTTGTAATAAAAAGTCTGCCAAATATGAGCCGTCCTGTCCTGTAATTCCACTAACAAATGCGGTTTTCACTTTATCCCTCTAACATTTGGATAGTTTATTATAAACCATTCGCAGGTCTTTTTTAAACCTTCTTTTAGTGGCGTGTAGTTTTCTTTCTTCCACCCCAAGTCAAGCAGCTTTTGGTTAGAGCTTGGTTTCCTGTGTTGTCCAGACGGTTGGTCTGTTTGCCATTCTAGCTCACCATCATACCCCAAAATATCACATATCATCTCCACGACTTCTTTGATGGAATATTCATCTGTGTTGCCAATATTGATTGGTTCTGGGTCATCGTAGTTCTCCATAAGGAATAAAAGAATACGAGCAATATCTTCTGAATAAGTAAACTCACGGAGTGGTGAGCCGTCGCCCCAACAGAAAACGGAAGGCTCTTTATTCATTTTAGCCTCCCAGACTTTGCGGATAAGAGCGGGGATGACGTGACTGTTTTCTAAGTCAAAGTTATCATTCTCGCCATAAAGGTTATTTGGAATGGCTGTGATAAAGTTGCAGCCGTATTGTTGTCTGTATGCTCTGGACATAACGTCAACCATTCTTTTGGCGTAAGCATAGCCAAAGTTGGAGTGATGTGGTGGTCCAAGGTGTAGCTGGTCTTCTGTGAGTGGATAGTTGATATATGGAGCGTCTGGATAAACACAAGTTGATAGAAGCGACAGAACCTTGTTTGCTCTTGATCGATGCGCCGAATATAAAATTCTTTCGTTTAGATTGGCATTCTCCATATAGAAGTTAGCAACTTGCTCCGTATTTGCCTTCACGCCGCCCACTTTGGCTGCAAGGTGGATTACTTGTTTATCAGTAAAACCACCCTTGTAATAAGCATTCCTAGTCATATCCTCTAACTGAAGGCGGTTTGGATATTCTGCTTCTGGTAAGACGCGCTTAAACGCAGAGCCCACCATGCCTGTACCGCCTGTGATAATCATAAAACCTCCACAATAGAAACCTTATTCATATCCTCACTTTTCTGGAATTCTAAATTTATACCACTATCAACAAACTTTTCAGTTTCTAAGTATTTTTTACCACTCATACCAGAAATATATGTAGACGCACCATAATTTTTACAAATTTCAACCAATCTATCAGTTCCGGTCTTATCTGTTTCAAAGTCAACAACAATATCACATTTAATATCAAGCATTTTTGAAATTTCTTTTATTATCTCAAAATTTGTATCAAACAAGTTATCGCTTATGTGTTGATCAAACATTTCAAAAGTTTTTATTTTTTTTGGAAAACTTTTCTTTATCTTTTTCCAATCTCTTTGTGGATTAACATATTTTTTTGAATGAATTGAATCCAACCCTCTAAAAGTACTCATGGTATACCACTTATCAAGATGATTAAAACGATTTTGAAAACCACTTTTCTCAAATTGACAATGCCTCATTACAACAAAGATGTCACACATCATCATTTTTTGAAAAAATGGATACCATGGCATAAAGTTTGGTTGGTGTATAGACACTCTCATATTATATTTTCTTTCCTACATAATATGTTTCTTTGGCATCTAAGCCAGCAACTTGCTCATCAATAATTTTTTCATAAACTTTGTTAAAATTATCGTTCAAAAAATTATTGAGAAACTTTTCGGATACTCTGATTGGATGACCTGCATTGTAAGTTTTATCTACCAACTTTTCGATTGTCTCATTTGAAAAATAAACATCAGAAAATATAAAAACTCCCCCCTTGTTCAAAATTTTTAGAACTTGTTGAAATATTTTTGGAACGTCATAGCAATGTTCCAGTACATTAATCATTACTACTAAATCATATTTTTCATCAAACTCACAATCTTCAATCGATGAAGGTAGTAGTGTAACCTTCTTTGAGTTTAAAGTACCATCTTTATAAGTGCAATTTCTATGAAACTTCTTGTATCCCTCAAGTAAGGGATCAAGAAGCGCAACCTTTTCCACACTTGGCAAATGCTTTAAAATAACTCTAGCGTTTGTAAAAGGTCCACAGCCAAGTTCTATCATCGATCTTATACTAGATTTTTCGTCATTTAAAAAATCATAGTTGCTAAAATTCTTCTCATGGAAAAAATTTCGATCATCATTAAAGAGTGCAGCCCTGAACAACCATTCAGTTGCCTCATATTTTTGAGCCTCCTTCCATCTTTCCCTTGAAACGCAAACAACACCATCATCTGACAGAAAATCTCTGTCGGATTTTTTTGATAAAGCTTTTTTTGCCTCCTCTCCCTTGATGATGTTACCGGCTGTATCAACATATTTGTATTCTAAAGTATCCATCTGTTTTACCTACTGTATAAGAGCCCAATAGTCCTTTGGGCTGCCCTCTTCATAAAATTTGACCTCTTTATTCAATTGTTTCGCTAAATCTTTTGCAAATTTTTCATCCTTAGATCTAAAAGTATCATGAATAATAATGATAGTTTTTTCAAGATTTAAAATATCTAAGTTTTTCAACATCCCATCACGCATCCAAACACCACCACCGGAAGGTCCATCAATAAACAAAAAATCAATTTTTTCTGGTAGCCCCTCTTTTAGTGGTTTGATCTTGTACCAGCCATCTTCAAGCGGAGCATAAATATACTCAGTTAGTTCATTATAACGACCTACCCAGCCAGGATTGTGTTCTACTGTGTAAAGATTGTATATACTTCCCAATGCCCTGGTACTACAATCTCCTCCACCAAATTCAACAACTGTTGAGTTTAATGGAACTCTATCCTTGATAAACTCATAAGTAACCTTTTCTATCCCTGAGCCGCCCCAAATTATATCATTTTCTACCATTTATCCTACCATCCTTATTAGTTCAAAACACTCTGCGTATTTCTCTTGTATCTGTAGACCTCTTGTTCTGGCAATGTCAAAGACATACTCTTTGCACATAAAAGGTCTGTGGTCCTGTGATTTATAAAAATCTAACATTTTAATCTTTTTATTTAAGTGCTTTCTTTTCAACTTAACGAAAACGTCTGTACTAAACTTTGTACAGTTCCAAGGCAGTTCATAACCTAAAATTGTTTTATTTTTAAATGCTCTGAAACATTCTCTCTGGACCACCTGATGGTCTTGATGTTGATCATATCTTGAGTGACAAAAAACTAAGTCATAATCATTAGCATTTTTTACCTGCCACAATTTGTCTAGTATTTCTTGTCTGTAATTTGACAACTCTCTGGTTGGCAAATTCATCATCTCATAGGTTGCACCTAAATAATTCATTGATTCAATAAACTCTTGTGTTACTGCATCCCCTTTATCATCATTGGAATTTTTTGACCTGGAGAAGTTTAAGACATGTATGTTAGCTCCATTCTCCTTCAGTTTATGAAGCGTGGCTCCGCAACCCAACTCAATATCATCCGTGTGTGGGGATAGTGCTAAAATGTTTTTGTAATCCGAAAAAAACATTGTTAATCAAACCTCATATCGCTCATTATATGTTTTACTAGCTCTTTTGCTCTGAGGTCTATCGGTCTCATAAAGTTAACACAGATGTATTCATTTCTTGTCAATTTTTCAACATCAATGTTCCACCATGACCTATCAATCCAATCAGTTTTTGGATCAATATTTCTTTCTATGTGGCTAATTTTATTAAAATTATTTTTATAAAGAAGCGCTCTCATTAAAGATTCATCTGAGAATACTGTTGGACTTGCCGAAATATCTTCTTTGTGATCAAAAACTTTCAAACCAACAAAACTTTTGCACCATTCAACAAAACTTAAATCATCTGGATTAATCGCTTTTTGCCAAGTTTTTTGTTCCGCAAATGTATATGATGCAGGAACCTTTCCTTCATGCGGAGTTCCTTCATACACCTCTCTACCTACCATTCCAAGGTGGTTCACTTCTCTTTTTGATATAATGTTGAGAATATATTGCTTATTCAAAGGTGCCGTATCGATGTCTTCAATCATCGATACTTGATCTTCCAACATTGAACATACATATCTTCTTGCCATCTTGGCTAGATTGGCTGATGGTATTGACTCGATTTCATTAAAAACAAAAACTTTGTCAAATATTTTTTCAAACTTTAATATGTCTTTATTGGTTTCTCGATTTGTATCTTTGGCAACGTAAGATAAAATTATATTAGAATCTGGTAGGATTTTTTTCCATGCACTGTATACAATTGGTGCAAACTGCTTAAAGTGAGAATCATCAGTACTTAATACAACATTGTCTAATTTTTTCATAGTTGTAAAATCTTTTTGGCGCGCTCATAAAATGTATGCTCTTTAGAAAGCCGATAACCATTTTCAGAGATGTGTCTTATTTTACCAAAATCGTCTTTGTATTTTAATATTTTCTGCTCCAAATCATCAACTGTTCTATAAATTAAACAATTCTCTTCATCTACAAAGCCAAGCTTCTCATATTGGTGATTATAATTTGTCAATAATACTGTACTGCAACCAATTGTTTCAAAACTTCGATAGTTTATATCGTTTGCCAGATTAATGTTGAAGTGAATTTTATATGAATTAACACAAGTAACCATATCTTCACCCAGTTTCCATATATCCTTCTTTAAGCCGTGTTTATATTCAAGATAATCAAGCAGCTTTCTTCTATTGAGCAAAGAACCACAGAAACCAATATAGTTTTCTTTATTTACTTTTTCCATTGGATAAATTAGCTCTTCATCAAAAGCATTTGGTAGCCAAATGCTCTTATCATCAACAAAGTCCAATGTTGCTTGCAATATCAAATCATATTGACCTCGCTCAAACTCTTTACGACAAACATCAAATCCAACACAATGAGCATCAACATTTCTAAGAAACTTTTTAGGGCGTTTATATTTTGATAGATCAGGAACCCATCCTGTTTGATCATAATTCTCCATATTAACAATTAGATCATATAAATTGTAGTCAGGTGATTGTTCATAATTGTCATGACCCAAACCCCACACATGAGCTTCGTGACCCAACTTTTTAAATGCTGCTTGAAGAGAAAAGCACTCTCTAAAATGACGGTTTTTTTCATGTCTACCGTTCTCTTGTATAAGTAATATTTTCATCTCAACATCTCTCTATGTTCTGGGTGTAACAATTCATCGCTTTCATTGAATGCCTCGCCAACAAACTCACCATCAATTCTTGGCGATGGAAAGCGTATCTTTTCAAAATATTCATCATGAACCATCGATTGATCTTTGACAATTGGATACACTTTTTCTCTTAGAAAGTTTTGGTCCGTTTGCCAAAAGTTTCCCATCTTGTAGCTACCCATCAAATTCTTCATGTTGTTTAAAAGTGGCTTTTTAACGCCCCACATACCTCCCAGGATCTCTGTTTTATGATAGGGGTGGTCACGCATTATATGAAAGAGTTTGTCTGATTTAAGCCATTCCTCGACGGCTTCTTTTTCTCTGATGCTCAATCTTGAATCGCAATCCCTGCTTATCATGACATCAACTTCTGGATCAGACGCTGGTAAAAAACGCCAAAACATAGCGTACCAATCACCGTTTTTCATGTATTTATAAACTTCTGCACTTCCATCTTTCAATTTAGCTACAATATCTTCTGGTACATTCTTATCCAAATAAAACCTGCAAGTCCACTCGGGATATATTTCTTTTGCCATCTCTAGGTTTCTTAATGCACCGTGAGTATATATTGGGTTGTCTCCCCATAAACTATATGATATAACCTTTTTCATTGACTAAAATATCCTTTATAAGTTTCGTAATTATCGCCAAACACTTTTTCATATTTAAAGAATATTTCCTTTTCTTCTATAAATCTAGCTTTCGCGTGTTTTTCATTTGTAGAAATTCCATTTGGATTAAAATAATAAGCACCTATGTCCTTTTTTAATTTCAGAAAACTTTCACCTCCATCTACAATTCTTAGCCAAAATTCCCAGTCGGCTGCTGAAGAATATTTGTCATTAAAATATCCGTATTTTATGTGAACGGACCTTTTCCATACGGGAAAAGGTCCGGGCAAACATTTGATCATGTTTGCCCTTGAAAAGTCTTTTAGGCTGTGTTCAGACCTCTGATGTGACGCTTCACCATATTTATTCATAATCCTGCTATCACCATATGCTAAAACAGATTCACTATTCAGAAGCGAATAGACCATTTTTTCGGTTGAATTTATATATCTTAAGTCATCTGTATTTGAATTACATACAAAATCTGTATTAGCTGCTTTAATACCAATATTCCAAGCACCATATACACCAGGATCTTTATCGAGACGGATTACTTTTATATTTTTATATTTATCTAAAAACGGTCGTAGTATCTCATTATCGTCTATGTAGTCCGAAGGATTACAATCAACTATTATTATCTCTGTGTGCTTAAAAAGGGCTTGAGAAATAAGATTTCTCAAAAAATTATTTAAAAATTGTTTTGACTTGAATAAAGATACAACTTCAGTCAAAACAGGCACAAAGATATAATCACTTTTAAGCTTTTCCAATATCAGGTCGAGATTATATCTTTGCTTGTTACGGATATATTCAATTAAATCAATATTTTCTTCTTTAAACCAATCTTCGTGAACTATACCTGAATTTTTATTTGTTTTTATTTTCAATCCCATAACTTTGGCTTCATATAGAAGCCTGGAGAATGTTTCGGGAGACTGAGGGAGAAAGACAAGGCCACGGTACTTTGATAAAGTGTTCAAAAATTGTTCATATTCCATTTGCGGTATTACGTCATATTCAATTTTGTTGCCAAGACAAAATTTTTCTGCTTTGTCGCTTCCTTTGTTCGAATTTTTAGAGCTTAAAATGGCAAATTTATTAGTTTCAACATTTCTGTTTTTTGAAATTTTTTCCAGAAGGTCTAAATGAGGATCATCATAAAAAGTCCCTTTAAAGCTTATGATATTTGCAAATGGTAAATTTTTTTTTAAAATTGCTGCTTGATAATCGGACTGGGCGAAAACAGCTTTTGCGGCATTATAAAACAGCGCATTGATTCTTTCTTCAAACGGGATTTCAAAATTTGGATAATTTATTGGATTTCTCTCTTTTAAAAATTTATAGTCATGTTCGATGATGACATAATTACTATTTTGTATTAAAAGAGATTTAATTTCTTCCGAGAGAAAGAAAAAGTTGCTAATTATATATTGATCCTTATTCGAAAAAGACTGTGCCGAAAAATCTTTACAACGTATAAAATAGATTTCTTTTATATTATTCAACAGATAGTTGTCAACGTATTCAGCGCCGCCGGGCACTTCTTCGTATGAAAAATCTGACACTAAATATATCATATTTCGATCATTTCATCTAAAGAGGACAACCACTTATTTAACTCTTCTAGTGCCCCTAAATCACCCAAGCATTCAACAAAATTTTTATACTTTTCACTTTCTTCAAACTCTTGCTCTAGCCACCCCTTCAATCGCTTTGCCTCGCTCTTGAGCAAGCCGTGATTCTTATAAGCTTCTTTCATCGCTGTTCCAGCAGCACTCATGTTGGGAAAAGCCCATTCTGCGTCTGCTTCAATAACACCTTGCCACACAGCGCCAGCCTGTACAGGCTCTAACTTATAAGGCACCTTTGAAAAGTGTGGTCTAATTTTTTCAACACCCTTCTTATTCTTTTTAGGGGCATATAAGAAATCTCTTTGCCCTCCGAAGTCATGAGTGATTACTGGAAGTCCGCAATAGGCAGCTTCAAATAAGGGCAAGCCGTAGCCCTCACCATGACCAAAATTAATCATAGCCTTAACCTTTGGGTGAACATACAATGAGTGCATTTCGTCATTCGTCATCTCACCATGAATAAGGTAGACCTTGCACTTCGCATCTTTAAAATCTTCCTTAATAGATTGTAGCTTCTTATTGGTTATAAATCGGTCAGGAGTGCTGTTTCTAGCCACGTTAGTCTTGATTATGAGTCCTACATCGGATTCTTCATAAAACTCTCTATAGAAGGTCTTTATGGTCTCTTCTATATTCTTTCTTGGTCCCCATTGAGCTACCAGTAAAAAGTTAAAGTCTGTTTCTAGTTGAAGTTCTAGGTCGGTTTCATTGAATGATTTAACTGGGTAATGAACAACTGAAATTTTGTCTTTAAGTTGGTCATTTAACATCTCCAATTGATTTCTTGTGTTTTGATCAAAAGCATCACGATACTTTTCAATTGAGTTTAAAAAACCTTCTTTTGAAAAGTCTGAAGGTACAACAATTTTATCTACTTGTGAAAAACAAGGTTGTAACCATGTAGGAGATGTGGCATCACATTCAATACCAGCAGTAACGCCAATCATTAGTGGTGCTACTCTCTTCCAAGCTGTTGGTAGATCTACGTTAACGCAGATATCAAATGCGTTTGGTGTTTTTTGTTGAACTACTTGATAAAATTTGCCTACACATAAATCTATGTCTCTTCTCTCTTCGGAATCTTCCCACAGCCAACCAGTCTTTCCCCAGTTTAAAGGTTCAATATACAAATCAAAAAGATCTTCACGGCTTTTTAAAGCCCTGTAAATAAAACGAGAATGCTCGCCATAGCCAGATTGAGTTAGAATAGGTGCTTTTAATAATACTCTTTTCTTCATTTCCTTATACGTTCTCCATTACCCAAGTTGGATTTAGTTTTTTATTTCTCCAACTACCAAACTTTTCGTGAGTTTCATCCATAATTTCAACCCATCTAGTTTGATATCTTTCATATGAGTAATTTTTTAATATGTGCTCTCTTCCTTTTTGACCCATCTCTGCTCTTTCTTCATTGGAAAACTCACACATCTTGATTAAAGCAGCTACAAAGTCCTCTTGACCAACTCGGTCTTCATAAATA
>Ga0075480_10003473_pt1 | contig 10087 bp, 8 predicted proteins | sample DEB08_DNA_7_FD_81590 | JGI IMG/M metagenome (GOLD analysis project Ga0075480, IMG submission 81590) | Aqueous microbial communities from the Delaware River and Bay under freshwater to marine salinity gradient to study organic matter... | ecosystem: Environmental > Aquatic > Marine > Coastal ...
GTTGCGATCCTGATCGAGGCAGACCAAAAGCTTTCGCTGAGCAAAATTTGAAGAATATCCATGATCAAAGCCGTTCCAATTGTCGGCGCACCCGCACAAATTTATAGCGCGCGACAAAGCCACCAACCAAAACACAGAGTAAGGCCGTTGCCACAACCAAATCGGCAAGATAAGACGACACGCCCATAGCGCGGCTCATGCTATCGGCCCCCACAAAAACCGAAGCGATAAAAAGCGCCGACACGACCACCCCGCCGGGAGACAACCCCGCAAGCATCGCGACGACAATGCCAGTATAGCCAAAACCTGGGGAAAGATCTGCGGTCAGATAACCTTTAAGGCCGGCTACTTCGCTCACACCCGCCAAGCCTGCCAACGCCCCCGAAATAGCGGCCGCCGTCAACAAGCTTCGATTGACCGGTATGCCCGCATGTCCGGCGGCATTTCTATTTTCACCAACCGCGCGCAGTTTGAACCCCCAAACCGACCGCAACAGCATAAATTGCGCCACGGCCGCGCAAATCAGGGCGATAACAAACCCGTAATGAATGCGCATACGCTCCATCAAAGGCGGCAACATGCCTTGATCCAAGATAGGCGCTGTCTGCGGCCAACCAAGACCCATCGGATCTTTTAGCGGCCCCTCCAACATATATTGAAGAAAAATTAAGATAATAAAATTCAACAGCAATGTGGTGACCACCTCATCTGCCCCAAAGCGAATTTTCAGCGCTGCGGGCACCGCCATGCCAAAGGCACCTGCGGCACAGCCGCATATAATAATCACTGGGATCAACAGCAGCCCTGAAATATCCAGCACCCCAGTGCCAATCGCTGCTGCGGCCAAAGCGCCCAAATAAAGCTGGCCTTCCGCGCCAATATTCCACAGTTTGGCCCGAAAGGCCAAGGCGGCAGCAAGCCCCGTAAATATCAATGGCGTGGCCCGCGTGAGCATTTCGGAAAACGCAAATTTTGAACCAAAAACGCCCATAAACATCTGCGCGTATGAGGCCCCAACAGGGGCGCCTGCAAACATCAACGGAATTGCCGCCAAGAGCAACGCCACGCAGGCAGATAAAACGGGAATGCCCAATTTCATAAAAGATGAAGCGGATTCTCTGGCTTCAATTCTGATCATGCCGCCTGCCCTGCCATCATCAAACCCAATTGCGCACGGTCACGCGTTTTTGCAATGGAAAACGCGCCATCATGAACCACCAAAATGCGATCAGCCAGCTTCAGAATTTCGTCTAAATCTTCGGAAATCAAAACAATGCCGGCGCCGCGCCCGCGGGCCTCAAGAAGCCGCCGCGCCACCTCAGAGGCTGCCCCCATATCCAATCCGCGAGTGGGTTGATTAGCAAGAATAAGCTTGGGGCTGCGATCAAACACCCGCGCCAAAATCAATTTTTGGATATTGCCGCCTGACAACAAGCGTGCCGAAGCCTGCGCCCCTGGCCCTCGCACGTCATATTCTGACAATAGCGTCTCGGCATAATCGCGGATCGCATCGCGCCTCAGCAATCCATTTCGTTGTAAAGTTGGGTCGTCCAACTGCTCTATAACCATATTCTCAGCAACACTCATCGATCCCACAATTCCATCTCGATGGCGATCTTCTGGAATGCGCCCAACGCCGCGCGAAATCATCGCGGCGGGGGTGATGTCCAACAGTGGTTGCTCTTCTATCAAGACCTCTCCGCTCTCGATTGAGAGCATGCCAGAGATCACGCCAGCCAAGGCTGTCTGGCCATTGCCCGAGACGCCCGCGATCCCTAGGATCTCACCAGAGAAAACGGTCAGATCAACATTTTTCAAACTGTCGCGGCGCGCGCGCCCTTGCACTGAAACCCTTTTAAACCGCAGTAAAGCAGGCCCATTTTCTTGCTGTTCGCGAGTGTGGGACAGCGTTTCTGACCCCACCATCATTCGCGCAATTTTCTGCTCATCCGCCTGATCAGTTTGAATTTCTCCTGCATTTTTGCCATGGCGTAAAACGGTTATGCGATGCGAAAATGCCAAAACCTCGCGCAATTTATGCGAAATAAAAATAACCGATAGCCCATCCTGCGCCATGGCCCGAATATTTTCAAACAGCGCATCTGCCTCTTGCGGCGTTAAAACCGCGGTCGGCTCATCCAAAACGAGTATTTTTACATCGCGATAAAGGGCTTTTAAAATTTCAACACGCTGACGTTCGCCAACCGTCAATTTACCCACTGCAACATTTATAGGAGCCGTCAGACCGCTTTGAGCCATAATCGTGCGGATCTTCTTTTCGGCGGCGGCGCGCTTTCTGGGCAATAAGGTCATAGGTTCAGCGCCCAACATAATATTATCAACCGCATCCAAATTTTCGGCCAATGTGAAATGTTGATGCACCATACCAATCCCCGCGGCAATCGCTGCCTGAGGATGCCCAAGCGTCAGCGGTAAAAACCGTTGATTGGCATCAGCCACTTCGATTTGCCCCGCATCCGGCATGTAATGCCCGAACAACATATTCATCAAAGTGGTTTTTCCTGCCCCATTTTCACCCAGCAACGCCAATATCTCTCCGCGGTGCAGATCAAGATCAACATCGCAATTGGCAGCGATGGTTCCAAAGGTTTTGGACAGGCCTTTTAAGGCTAATATTTTATCAGAATACATTTTAAAAAAGGCCGGCCCTCTCTACGGGCCGGCCTGCTCTTTTATCCGTCAGACGCAGGTCGCGCATCGTTCACATTCACACGAAACAGGCCGTCGAGAATGTCTTTTTCGGTGGCTTTCACTGCGGCAGCAACGTCAGCCGGCACCAGTCCCTCATCCAGAACCATAGATCCCCCGCCAAAGGCCATGAAACTATACTGACCATAATCAGCCGCCTCAAAATCATCTGAGGCCACCTTGGCGATGGCTTTGTCTATGGTTGCTTCCATATGCCAAATCGCCGATGCCAAAATCGTTCCAGGATAATCGCCGGACGTGTCAATCACATTCCCAATCGCTTTTACCCCGCGCTCTACGGCCGCATCCGCAACGCCAAAGCGCTCTGCATACATAATATCAGCACCCGCATCCATCATCGCAAAGGCGCTTTCTTTGGCTTTGGGCGGATCATACCAGCTGTCAATAAAGTTCACGAGGAACTTCACATCAGGGTTCACTGCGCGTGCGCCATCCATGAAGGCATGCATCAAGCGGTTCACCTCAGGAATAGCGTAGCCACCCACCATACCAATCATATTTGATTTGGTCATTGAACCGGCGACCATACCCGTCAAATAAGAAGGTTCATGTATCCAATTGTCAAAGACCGAGAAGTTCGGCGCCACCGGGCCGAAAGACGAACCCATTAAAAACGCGGTTTCCGAATAATCTTTCGCCACTTTACGCGCCGCACGCTCAAGACCAAATACTTCGCCAACGATCAAGTCATGGCCTTGTTCGGCATATTCGCGCATCACCCGCTCATAATCCGTATTGGCCACGTTTTCTGAAAACGTATATTCGATGGTTCCGCTTTCGGCGGCAGTGTTTAAAGCCTTATGAATGCGACTTATCCATTGCTGTTCGACGGGCAAAGTATAAATCGCGGCCACCTTAACTTTTTCCGCGGCAACAGTCCCGGCGCTTGCCAGCAATCCCACGGCGAGCGCTGCAGTGGTAAACAACCGCCGCCCCATTTTTTGTGAAATATTCATAAATTTCTCCTTCTGAGGTACTACGCAACCATCACGTTATTTGATCATTTGGTCAATAAATAGATTCTCAAACAGCCTTAAAATGTGAAAAACCGTCAATTTTTTAAGCGATTTTTTATCCCCTAAAAAACCTTCTGAAACTCAAACTATGTAAATTACGAAAAATTATTTCGTAGCCTTCATTGCGCCAGAAGGTTTAAAAGGTTTCAACCTCTCTGCACGCGCTGTGCTGATCCGGGCACAAAATCGGTTTAATATAAGCTTACGATTGAGGTCGTATTTTACCTTGCCAGATCATCACGTAAATTTTCGGAAAAGCTTCGTCTGGTCAAACATCTCTTCAAGCGCTTCCATCCTATCTTTTGTATCGCCCCAAGTGATCGCTTGAACGGTAGAAATCATCGTTTCAAGCAAAAGCAACGGCGTAATCGCAGAATCCCACGCCGAGGGCACGACGATGCGGCTGCCAAAGCTTTGCTCCGCCATCCGATGAATAGGCGAGCGCCATTGATCGGTGAATAGGATGATTTTCGCGTCTCTTTCATAGGCCATTTCTGCCAGTTTCAGCGTATTATTTTCATATCGCCGCATATCGAAAATAATGAAGACATCGCCCGCTTTGACGTCAAGCAAATAATGAGGCCAGGTATTCGACGTCGATTGAATATGCGTAATTTTGGGTCGGATAAGCTGCATATGTAAAAACAGATATTCCGCCAAAATATGCGAAATCCGCCCCCCCACAATATAAAGATGGTGGTTTGTGTCGGCCGCGATACGGCAGGCGTCATCAAACGCATCGGAATCAATTTGCCCCAGCGTATGGCGGATATTATCGATCACCGACTCGGTAAACCTATTCAACAGATGTTCTGAAGGCGCGCCCTCTGACCAAGAATCATGTTTTGCAATGGGGCTTTTCACCTTTGCCCGAAGCTCTTTGCGCAGCTCTGTTTGAAACTCTGGATAACCTTGAAAGCCAAGTTTTTGCACCATACGGGCAACGGTTGGAACGGATACTTTCGCATCTTTGGCCAAGGCACTGAGAGGCCCCAAACCCGATGCGGGGTAATTCTCAAGAATTGAAAGTGCCAATTGCCGCTCTGCGCGCGTTAAATCATCAAGCTTATTCTGAATGCGATCCGAAATTGTTAAACTGGCTTCCATCATAGGCACGCCCCTTCAGTTTTGATAAATAAATAACATATTCTTAGCACTGGGTAATTAATTATCACTATTGTGTTGACAGAAGCATGTTTTGGCAAGAGCCTTGTACCTGAAAGAGGAATCATGACCAGCACGCCGTTTGAATATTTCAGTGACTATGTTGCCACGATAAACCCATCTGGCGGGTCCTCCATTGTGCTGGCCTGCGAGCACGCCTCTTCTTACATCCCTGATGACTACAACGCTTTGGGTCTGACATCGGAAGACCAGAGCAGCCATGCGGCCTGGGATCCAGGAGCTTTAGGTGTTGCACAAAAGCTTTCTCACCTATTGAACGCAGTTTTGGTGGCCAGCCAAGCGTCGCGTTTGTTATATGACTGTAACCGACCTCCAAACGCGACAAGCGCAATGCCAACGCGCAGCGAGTTAATCGATATACCTGGAAATAAAGATCTCACAGCTTCCGAAAAATCACAGCGGGTCAAGCTGTTTTACGAACCTTTTCGCGAGCAACTGCATCAAGCCATGATGCGGCGACCTGATCCCATTTTGGTAACGGTTCATAGCTTTACACCTATTTTTTTTGGTAAGCCAAGATCCTTGCAAATAGGCGTTCTGCACGATGCAGATACCCGGCTAGCGGATGCAATGCTGGATATTTCTAACGAAAAACGCGACCAGAATATAAAGCGTAACGCCCCCTATGGGCCTGAGGACGGCGTAACACATACCCTGCAAGAACACGCGATTGCGCACGGCCATCTCAACGTTATGCTAGAAATCCGCAATGATTTAATCGCAACAGACGATCAACAAAACGCCATGGCAAAAATGATTGCAAAATGGATTGATCAAGCCTGCATCCGCTTAGGCGTGGTCGGAGATGTACAATGTCGCGCCTGATGCAGCTTTATATCTCGTCGATTGACCGGGTCAATTTGCGGATTGGGCGTATTGTGATGTACGGTATTTTTGTTCTGATGGGCATTTTATTATGGTCTTCGATCAGCAAAACATTTTTCCTCCCCTCTTTATGGACGTTAGAAATGGCCCAATTTACCATGTTGGCCTATTATATTTTAGGGGGGCCTTATTCCCTACAAATGGAATCGAACGTGCGCATGGATTTATTTTACGGCACGTGGTCTTTGCGCAAAAAAGCTTGGTTTGATTTGCTGACTGTTTTGTTTTTGATCTTCTATCTTGGGGTTCTGCTTTACGGCGCAATAAGTTCTACGGCCTATTCATTGGGATATTGGGGCACCGAGCCGTTCTCATTTTTTGCAGGATTGATCACCGGTGCGGAAGAAATTGGCCGGATGGAGCGCTCATCAACGGCTTGGCGCCCTTACATGTGGCCCGTTAAAGCTTTGATGATCGTGGGCATGTTTTTGATGCTGCTGCAATGCCTGTCAGAATTGTTTAAAGATATTTTGCGCGTTAAAGGCGAAGCGATCTGATGCCATATGAAATGATCGCCACGCTGATGTTTTCCACCATGATGCTGATGCTGCTCACAGGGCAACGGGTGTTTGGCGCAATCGGGTTTGTTGCAGTGGCGGCTGCATTGCTGCTTTGGGGGGATAAAGGCGGTTTTGACATAGGCTTTTCTGCCGCGATGAAATTGATGAAATGGTACCCATTGCTGACGCTGCCCATGTTTATTTTTATGGGTTATGTGCTGTCAGAAAGTAAAATTGCGGATGATCTTTACAAGATGTTCCACGTTTGGATGGGCGGCCTTCGCGGCGGCTTGGCGATCGGAACCATCGGGTTAATGGTGCTGATTTCAGCGATGAATGGGCTTAGCGTTGCCGGTATGGCGATTGGCGCAACGATTGCCCTGCCCGAACTTTTGAAACGAGGCTATGACAAACGCATGGTCACCGGCGTGATCCAAGCCGGATCTAGCCTTGGCATTTTGGTGCCGCCCTCGGTGGGTCTGGTGCTCTATGCGATGATCGCGCGTCAACCGGTTGGACAGCTCTGGTTGGCCGGTGTCATACCCGGATTGATGATGGCGGCCTTATTCATCCTCTATATTACTTTGCGGTGCCGCATAAACCCTATACTTGGCCCCGTTCTGGATGCCAGCGAGCGCGATATTCCAAAAGCCGAAAAGATGCGGCTTATGCGGGCTGGATTGCTGCCGGTGACCATCTTTGCCGCCATGATGGTGCCATTTGTGAATGGCTGGACATCACTTGTGGAAAGTTCCGCAATAGGGGCGATGGCAGCCTTCCTTGCCGCAATCCTAAAAGGCCGTATGACCAGAGAAGTGTTCGAAAACTCTGTTAGAAACACGCTTGGGATCACCTGCATGTTCATGTGGATCATTTTGGCGGCGTTGGCCTTTGGGGCCGTATTTGATGGGCTTGGCGCCGTTAAAGCAATCGAAAGCGTGTTCACCGAGCGCCTAAATTTAAGTCCGCTGATGATCCTGATCCTGATGCAACTTAGTTTTATTTTGATGGGCACTTTTTTGGATGATACGGCGATGCTGGTGATCGTTGCACCGCTATATGTTCCTTTGGTGGGCGCTTTGGGCTTTGATTTGATCTGGTATGGCATTCTCTACACTATCACCACTCAGATTGCTTATATGACGCCGCCTTTCGGCTATAACCTTTTTCTTATGCGCGCGATGGCGCCGCCAGAAATTTCTTTAAAAGACATCTATGCCTCTATTACGCCCTTTGTTTTGATTATGGTCTGTGCGCTAATATTGATCATGATTTTCCCAAGCATCGCTACTTGGCTTCCTGATTATGTTTATAACCAACCTTAACAGAACCGCATAAAACGTGGTCGCAACCCAACCAAGGAGACTGACATGACTACCAGACGTAAGTTTATTCAAGGTGCAGCGATCGCTGCACCTGCGGCCCTTGCCACTCCGGCGCTGGCCCAAAGCACCATTAAATGGCGGATGCAAACCTATGCCGGTGCGTCTCTCGCAGCAGAAGTAATCGTACCCGCCATTGATATGTTCAACAAAATTGCTGGCGACCGGATGCAAATCGAATTGTTCTTCGCCGATCAGCTGGTGCCCACGGGTGAATTGTTCCAAGCCATGCAGCGCGGCACCATTGATGCTGTTCAATCCGATGATGATTCGATGGCCTCGCCCACCGAAGTAACCGTGTTTGGGGGCTATTTTCCCTTCGGATCGCGCTATTCGCTCGATGTGCCGGTGCTGTTTAACCAATATGGCTTAAACGAAATTTGGGATGAGGAATATTCTGCCGTTGGCGTAAAGCATATTTCTGCAGGCTCTTGGGATCCCTGCCACTTTGCCACCAAAGATCCCATCCGCAGCTTGGATGACATGAAAGGTAAGCGGATCTTTACCTTTCCAACTGCGGGGCGTTTCCTCAGCCAGTTTGGCGTTGTTCCTGTGAACCTGCCTTGGGAAGATATTGAAGTGGCTGTGCAAACCGGCGAACTGGATGGGATCGCATGGTCTGGCATCACGGAAGATTACACCGTGGGATGGGCTGATGTAACCAATTACTTCCTGACCAATAATATTTCAGGCGCTTGGGCGGGATCCTTCTTTGCCAATATGGAGCGCTGGAATGAATTGCCCGAAGACCTGCAGACGCTGTTCCGCGTGTGTTGCGACCAATCGCATTATTACCGCCAATGGTGGTATTGGGGCGGTGAAGCCAACCTGCGCGTCAATGGAACAAAACTCCAGCTGACCACAATCCCAGATGAGGAATGGGCAACGGTTGAAACGGCCGCCCAAGAGTTTTGGGAAGAAATTGCGGCAGAAAGCGAAACCAAACGTCGCGTTGTTGATATCTTTAAGAAATATAATGCCGATATGGTGAAAGCGGGTCGTCCCTACCGCTACGGCTAATCGATCACAAAGGGGGCAGCAATGGGCTGCCCCCTTACCCTCAACGAAAGACATATCTATGCCCGGACAATTTACCTTTGAAACCTTAAAAACCCAAGTCTCAGACGGCACAATAGATACCGTTCTGGCCTGTTTCGTTGATATGCAAGGGCGTTTGATGGGAAAGCGCTTTCACGCCGCAAATTTTGTGGAAACCTCTTTTGAAGAAACGCATTGTTGCAATTACCTATTGGCCACGGATCTCGAAATGGCCACCCCGGATGGCTATGCGTCAACAAGCTGGGAAACCGGTTATGGCGATTACGTAATGAAGCCAGACCTCTCGACCATCCGCCTGCTTCCCTGGCTAGAGGGAACCGCGCTTGTGCTGTGCGATATTTTGGATCACCACACGCATCAGGAGGTAGCGCATGCGCCCCGCGCCATGCTGAAAAGGCAGATCGCGCGCTTAAATGCGATGGGGTTAGACGCTAAAATGGCAACCGAGCTTGAATTTTTCCTGTTCGAAAAAAGCTTTGATGACATACGCAAAGACGGCTTTCAAAACCTAGAGCCTATCAGTGGCTATAATGAAGACTACCATATTTTACAGACCACGAAGGAAGAGGGTGTTATGCGCCCAATCCGTAACCACCTCTATAAGGCCGGCTTGCCGGTTGAAAATTCAAAAGGAGAAGCAGAGGCAGGGCAAGAAGAGCTGAATATCCGCTATTCACCGGCCTTGGATTGCGCCGATTATCATTCCATCGCGAAACATGCGATCAAAGAAATTGCTTGGCAAAATGGCCGCGCGGCAACCTTTTTGCCCAAATGGCACAAGGATCGGGTTGGCTCATCCAGCCATGTTCATCAATCCCTGTGGAAAGACGGCGCACCCGCCTTTTATGACGGCGAAGGCCCGTATGGCATGTCAAAACTGATGAGCCATTATATGGCAGGTTTGATCAAATACGCGCCCGATTACACCTATTTTCTTGCGCCTTATATCAATAGCTATAAGCGCTTTGCCAAAGGCACTTTCGCGCCCACAAAAACCGTCTGGTCGGTTGACAATCGTACAGCTGGCTTTCGTTTATGCGGCGAAGGCACAAAAGGCATCCGCGTTGAATGTCGGATCGGTGGCTCAGATTTAAACCCTTATCTGGCGCAAGCTGTGATGTTGGCCGCTGGTCTGAAGGGGATCGAGGATGAATTACCCCTGCCCCAAGCCACAACCGGTGATGTCTATGCAGCGACAGAGGCGGCGGATATTCCACAAACCCTGCGCGCCGCAACCGAAACATTACGCAATTCAACATTCCTGCGGGAGTCTTTGGGAGATGCAGTTGTCGATCACTACACCCGCGCCGCCGAATGGGAACAAGAAGAA
>Ga0075480_10003474_pt1 | contig 10086 bp, 11 predicted proteins | sample DEB08_DNA_7_FD_81590 | JGI IMG/M metagenome (GOLD analysis project Ga0075480, IMG submission 81590) | Aqueous microbial communities from the Delaware River and Bay under freshwater to marine salinity gradient to study organic matter... | ecosystem: Environmental > Aquatic > Marine > Coastal ...
AAACAATTAGCTGAAATGAAAGCTAGGTATGAACTGGATAAATCAGTTCTTGATAATGCCGTTGGAACTGTAAAAGACTTAAAGCGTCAGGTTGGCAAAGCAGATCAAAGTAGAATTGAACAATACCTATCTTCAATTCGCGACGTGGAGAAGCGCATTGCTATTAAGAAAGGAATCCTTGATAAAGGCCGCCCGGAGTTTGATGAAAACGGCATCAATTTGACTCCAGAAGGTGAAAACAAGATGGAAGACCATCTGGAAATTATGATGGATATGATCGTTCTCGCTTTTCAAACAGATATGACTCGAGTGGTGACTCACGTCCTTGGCGGTGAAGGTGGACCAAACTACGAAGAATTTAAAACCTGGGCTGAAAAGCATGGCACTAAACCTCGAGGAGCTCACGACTCTTACCATAAAGGTGGAAAAGTCATTGAATCGCGCGACACTCTTTTATGTGAGCAAATTGCTAGATTAATGAAGAAATTACAAAATACAAAAGTTTCGAACGGTACACTCTTGGATAACACTTCAATACTGTTCGGAGGTGCTCAGGTCAGTAGTCACTCAAGTAGTAACTTTCCAACTATTCTGGCTGGAGGAAAAGCTCTTGGCTTTAAGCACGGTCAGCACCTTAAATTCAGCAAAAGGTCTGTTCCTATGTCTGATCTTTACCTGACAATTCTTCAGCAATTAGGCTGTCCAGTAAAGAGCTTCAAAGAAAGCCGTGGAAACATTTCTCAGCTCTTAGCTTAATTTTAAGTTAGTTTCTCTGAACTATCCTTTTCATTTTCGAAAAACTCGTAGTTTAATGGTATGCAAACAACTTGAGTAAATAGGCAATGGAAAAGGCAAATAGCAAAATACTATCTGGCGCATGGAGGTTTGGGCTTCTTGGCGTGTTAGCCTTTTCTGTTTGGATGGCTCCACTCAAGTTAGGAACTACGGTTCTTTACTCGAGTATTGCAGCAGTTTTTCTGCTTGGTTCTGGTTTGTTACTTTACCCATTATTTGAAGGTGAAAAACGAATAGCCACCTGCTACAAAGTTTTTCTTCCTGGTTTCATCATCTACTCTGTCTTTTGGTGCCTTGGTTGGTTTGGCATTAGAGGACATGCGGGTGAGATCTTTGGCTCTGCTGCGGGTTTAGCGGCCTTTGTATTTGTGGCTCATAAACTGTACCTAAAAAAGTCATCTAAGCCGTTTTTACATGACTGGTCAATCATATTTTTGTTTCATACTTTAGGTTATACTTTGGGAAGTATGTTCTCTTACGGAACCCATGGCAAAGGAGCCTTTGCAAGTTTCATGGAAGGCCATGTTACTCTTGGTGGTCTTCTTTGGGGATTATGCTATGGTTTGGGCTTTGGTGCCGGGTTAGGCGCAGTTTTAAGCAAAAAAACGGATTGACAGGAATGGATTTAGTATTGTTAATATTAATTGGTAATTTGAGCTCCCTTTTTGCTTTTTATTTTGTATCGGACGCCGGTGAATTATTTATGTTTTCATCAGGAATGCTAGTTCTTCTTTTAGTTCTATATTTAACTTCCAGTTCGGCATTCACCTCAGTTTTAGTAGGCCTTATGGGTTTTATTCTTGGTGGAATATTAACCATAATTAGAAATAGATTAAGGGAAAAGAAGTCTTAATTCTAGCTTTTTGAAGAACTTGCTAAAAACTTAGGTAAGTCTTGAATGAAACAATGAATTTCGTCGCGAGTAGTTCTGTAACACTCAAGCTTTTCATCTTCTGATTCTTTAGTTTTGGCCAGTTGAGATGGACCCGAAAAGTTTCTGTGAAGAATTTGTACGCCTTCAAACTTTACGGGACATTTTTGACTAGCTTTATCACATACTGTGATGACGTAATCGAGTTCTTTTTGGCTGAAACTTTCAATCTTTTGAGTTACGTGAGATAGGGAAATATTCTTTTCTTGCATCACTTTTACAGCATATTGGTTGACGGCGTGAGGTTCAATACCTGCACTGAATACTTCGTATTCTGGGTACATCTCACGAGTCCATGCTTCAGCGATTTTACTACGGCAGGAGTTGCCGTTACATAAAAATAATATCTTAGTCTTACTCAATTATGGCCTAAAAACTCTTTCTATCATGAAGGCTTTAATATATTTTCATCTTAAGTAAAATGAAAGGGAATTACAAAACTTTAGACTTCACACAAGACTTATTTTGGCCAGTGTAAGTTTGTGTTCAGGCAAAAGTTTATCTGCCTGATATATTTAAAGAATTAGTTTGTTAGTGGTGGGGCGGCTTTTGCACCTTTAACTTTATAGCTTGAATTTGGATAATCCCTGAGGAGAATGCCAAACTCCTCAAGCGTTTTTGCTCGATTTTTCTCCATATTTTAGGGCATACCGATCTAGAATAAGAGTTAAATTTTATTTGATTGGAAGTTTTATTTTTGCGCTGGTACCATCACCAAACTGAAGATTACACTCTTTTAACTGACAACCAAGTTTTAGCATATCAGCAAACTTTTCATCATCAGTTTTCTCTTTAACTGGCCATGTAACACCCTTAGGAACAATAATGGCATAAGATATACCTTTTTCGTCCATCTGGGCGAGAAGATTATTAGTATGAGCAACACCACAAAAGATAATTCCAGCGCCTTTGGCAGCTAAAGTATTTTCAATAAAAACTTTATTTCTTTGACCAACAGTGATGTTATACTCATTCTTTAACTTGGGATCTGCTTTTAGGATAGCATCATGCTTGTCGTTGTAGCCGGCACAAGATTGAGCAATAAGCTTTTGAAAAGCTTTTTGATTTGTGGTGAAGTTATCACGGTCTCGAAACCAGCCATTTGCCTTTGCTTTATTTAAAGCTTTTACGATTCTGTTGCTGTATTCATAGCCAAGTTTAGTTAGAGGACCTTCTAGTTTTATATTTGAAGCTGCGATCGCATTCCAATCTTTACTGTTTAAAATCTTAGACCAAGCCTGCCAAGTTTTCATTTTAGTATTGAACTTTATTTTCTTGCCATCCAGCTTGTTGTAGTAAGCTGCAACTTTTTTTGAAACGCCTTCTAAAAGAACGTTTTTGACTCCGTGCTGTTCATAAAGCAGATCAGAGATCGATTTACAGTTTTTAAGAATTTCTTCGACATTCGCCAAAGAAACTGTTGATAGATGATTATATGGACCATCGTGAATAATAGGAACATAAATCACTATTGGGTTTTCTCCTTTAACGATGACTTTTTCAATTGATGAATCTTCTAGACCAACAATTTGTTTTGAATCTAAGCTATCCTCATTTATCAAGTGAAGTTCATGTTTGGAATCAGCTTGAGCTACTTGGAAAAATAGGCTCAAAACTAGAATTAATTTAATCACACTTCTCATACGCACTCCTGGTTTAATATGTAGAAATAATTTCCTATAGCAAACACTTTTAGGAGGCAACAAAAAATGTAAAGTTTCATTTTATGTTAAAATATTTTTATATGTTGGGGGCAAAAAGAGGGCCTAAGTATTCTACTTAGACCTTCAAAAAATAGGATGTCTTACTTTGATTTATTAGGCTAAGGTTTTTTCTTAATTTTACCTTTTTTGAATACCTTGATTGAATCAACTATGTCAAGCATATAGCTAATTCGAGCAGAAGTTAAAAAGAATTCTTTATCAAAGGTTTTGACTATTTGGCCAGTTAGTTTTCCATCTTTGATTATGCAATTTGCCAATATCTTTTTAAAAGTCCTCTTGTCAGTCTTAAAAGTTACTTCAACGATAGTACCTTCACCCTTTAATAAATCTCTCATTTCTTGAATCTCCTTAGGAACTACTTCTTTTGGAGCATTTTCGTCCGGAGTGAAACAAAAAGAAGAAAAGATTAAAAATGAATTTAAGAAAAGAGCCATTTACTCAGAATCTGAATGCTGAACAACTGATTCAACTTTACCGTGCTTGAAGTTAATGATCCAAGCGCTGGAGTCTTCTCCATCAGCAAAAAAGTAGATTAGTGGACTATCCAAGTTTTTCTCAGAAACAAGTGCGAACTCATTTAAACTGGAAGTGTTACCTAGAAGAAGTAAAACTGTAGGCTTAGCCATTCCTTTGAAGTCAACCTTTTTAAAGATTTTAAAAGCTACATTGTGAGCTCCTTTTGAGGAATAAACAGTCTTGTCACCATCGAATTTGGTAGTCTTACGCATCGATTCGAGGTCATCAGTAAATCCATCGTAAAATTGACTTTGTTCGAGCATCCAAGTAAATGCTTTAAATTGGGTTTCTGTAGGTGCCGTTTGGTGTCCGCCTTCGAATGCAAACATTCTCACAACTGACCCTTTGGCTTTAAGGTCTTTGCTGTCTGGTTCAACGTAGTTATTTGCAGCATTATCTTTGTGGCCATTAGCCATAGCGACTCTCATCGCAGGATATGGTCTGCTGTAGCTATTTCCCAGCCAACCGCCATTGGCATAAACTCCAAAGCATTCTGGAGCAAAGTCTGCTGCGTAGTGATATGCTCTTAGAGCACCACCAGAGCTGCCTCCCATTAAAAAGCGTTTTTGGTCGAACTTTATGTTCTTTTTGATATCTGCATAAAGGTCATTAAAGCGAGTATCCAGTTCTTTTTCAAGACCTTTAACTCTTCCGTTATTGTTTCGGAAAGTGTCTGGGCAAATGGCAATAATTCCTGCTCTTTCTGCCGCTCTTATGTGCCTAAGTAAGAATCTTTGACCTTGGCCACCTGGATGGAAAAGTAAGATCAGTGGAATGTTTTTATTTCTGACATAGTTTGAAGGGTAGTAGACATAGTATGTCGTTTCATACTCGCCATCTTTACACTTTCTGACTTCATACTTGCCGCCTTCTTCTTTAATGACGGCGGCCATTTCACCTTGAAGGTTTTGAAATTTCTTAATCCAAGCTTTGTCGACCAAGCCCATATCATCGAAATGAATCTCCCTGGTTTTTCCAGAACTATCTTTAAGCACAGCAATCTTCTTTTGACTATCATAAGTCATAAGAGCAGCGCTAAATTTTGTGCCGTCAGCGAGTTCCCATTTACGGTTATCAGTGTTGGCGAACAAACTGATTGAGATAATAAAAATACTTAGAAATGCAGCCTTGAACATTTGTGCTCCTTTTTCCCCTCGGATTTAAAAAAATAACTATTGTAGCTTAAGGTATTTTGTATGTCTTTGCAAGTTCTTTTTTGCTGGACAAATAAAGTGAAATCTATTTACTTTTATCAAGTGTCATTTTAAACTTTAAATCAGTCGCAATAAGATCAAAATTTTCAGGCCATTGAGTAGTTCCATCATACTTTGCTCCAGTAAGGTTTACTGAACTTAAATCGACATTAATAAAAACTGCACCTCTTAGGTCAGCCCCAGAAAGGTCAGTGTTTTTTACTGAGGCTTTTCTGAAAACAGCTTTTCTTAGATCTGTATTTTTCAGCTTTGCTTTATCTAGTAGAGTATTATAAAGAATTGAGTTCGATAACTGACTATTTGATAAGTCACTTTTACTTAAGTTTGCACCATAAAAGTCGCAGCCATGAAAGTTACTATTCGATAATTTTACACCATTCAAATTTGTATCCCTCAAGTCAGCTCCAGAACAGTTAAGCTTTGTATATTCAGCTTTTCTAAAGTCTATTTTATGCCCAAGGAGTCCTCCAGAGAAATCGAGTTCTCTATCTACTCTTTTCAAATACTCGGCAGCTTCATGAAAGGCTTCAGTTCTAAGTTTCGTGTTAAACCTAGCTTCTTTAATTTCTCGTTTGTATGAAGACTTAAAGGCAGGCTTGTTTTCGTTGCTATCATAAAGGATTTCGATAAGATGATTGTAGCGTTCTTTTTCTTGCATTTGACGCTGATAAATCATCTCTTTGTTGGTCGCAATCATTTCAGCTGTCTGATCGGACATAAGGTAGTTTTGGTAAATAAGTAGAAATAGAGTTATGAGCCCAAGAACTCCACCGCCAGCAGCAATTGCTTCAGCAGAAAATTGTGATTTTATAGCTTTCGCCTTAGAAGGTTTTTTATCCGTCATTATATCCCTTTGATTTGTCCCTTATTTACAAAGAAGATATAAAGCTAGTTTAGTATATTTCTATCTTAACTAAGAATAGTTAAAGGAACTTATCTGTCGATAGCCTGGAAATCTTTGCGGCGGATATTGTCAGGGTTACCGTTTGTAATAACAGAGCCAAAATCTCTATGGCCAGTTTCAATCATTTCTTGAACAGCAGCCCAGGAAACGCTTTGAGTTAAGTAAATTAATTTGGCATGACCATCGAGGAAAGAAATATTATAAGCTTCTAAATGCCAACCACCGACCCAGTCTGCATTGCCTCTAATAAAACCATTTTGAACATTGCCAGCTTCATCTACGAAGCCCATTACATTCTCTAGAGAAGTTTCTACTTCACCTATTCTTTGAATAGAATAACTTTTACCATCGTTTAAATAGGCATTTACACCATAAGATTTAACAGCGTGTCTAGCTTGGACTGATGCGGGAACAGGGTCTGCAGGACATTTAAAGACATCTGCTGTCCCTAAATAGGGAAATATCAAAGAAGTACTTTCGATATTTTCTTTAGTAGTTCCTGTTCCTATAACTCCACCAGAATAATTTCGACAAAAATATTCATCATGATCATCAGAATACATGGTGTAAGCATACTGTAATTGTTTTGTTTGACTAAGGCAGACTGCTGTTAGACCTTTTGCTCTAGCTTTTGATAGCGATGGCATTAATAGTGAGGCAAGTATACCAATTATGGCAACAGCGACTAGTAGTTCGATTAGAGTAAACTTCTTCATTATCATGATCCCGTACTTAGACTACAATATTAATATTTGCCTAAATGACTGCGGACGCAAACTTTTTAATTAAAACATGAAAATAACATGTTTAAGTTTAAATATTCCTCATTGGGAATTTATAAGTTTTTATCAATGAAGGAGTAAGATTAAATTATTTAACCCAGGATACTTTGTTGTCTACTGGTGTTTTTCGTGTTCCAGGTTCAATGCCATTTTCTACGATTCCCAGGTGGAGGAAACCTAGCATTTGATCTTCCTCGCCATCAAGACCAAATTCAGCAGCCGCTGTTGGCATGTGGGCGATACCAGATGACCAATAAGAAGCAACATTGTGTGCAGTTGCAGTGAGCATCATATTTTGTGCAGCACAAGCTACAGCACAGACTTCTTCAACATGTGGTAGAGCGCAATTTGGAGTTCTCTTTAGACCAAAAGCAATGATGTGAGATGCAAATGGTGCGTTACCTGTCCATTTCGCTAGTTTCTCAGGTTTTTTAAGGTGATCCGGAGTTTCAGCAAAAACTTTTTTGATAATTTCCACGTATTTCTCAATTCCCAATCCAGTAAAAACAGTAAGTCTCCAAGGTTCAGTTCTACCGTGGTTTGGTGCCCAGTTAGCACTTTCGAGGATGTCTTCAATTATTTCGTCTGAAATAGTGACAGGAAGAAACTCCTTAGGTTTAATAGTTCTACGGAGTTTGATATTTTCTAATACAGTTTCTGCTTTATTCATAGTGGTTCCCAAAATTTTTTAATAACAATGTAGCTAAATTTCGGGATACCAATATGAAAGAGAATTAATTTGGTGAAATTAACAAAAATCAAACAACTTGAATAGCATCTTCGCCTGGTTTAGGAACTAGCATCTTAGTGTCGCAAGAACATCTCACTTTTCCACCAATATTTTCTCGTAAAACACTTAAAGTTCCATCACAGCCAATACAGATAAAGGAATATTCTGTATTTCCTGGAATGACTTCTTGTTTTGTATTGCAGTTATCACAGCATATTTCAGCGCCCATTAAAACGTCAGGAGCCACAAGCTCTCCTCCACAGCCAATACAGTTGAATCGTATTTCTGACATAGTTCTTCCTTTCGTTATGCACACTTAAGTGTAATAATAGCACTAAGTTATGTATTTATTAAGTTTTTGTGTTCACAAGTTTTTCAAGGTTCCCTGAAATAAAGGAACTTTGTGAAAGTAAATTTTTTGTGCAATTATCTAACTTTTGTAAAGGAAATGAATATAAAGTTCGAGTATTTAAGCTTAATTGAATAAGATACTTTATAACAAAACTACTTTTTAGGCTTAAGAATGTCGTATCAGTTAGATATCGTTTCTCAAATAAAATCCGTAGAAGAAGAACTCAGAGCTTCTGAGAAAAAAGTTGGTCAACTCATTTTGAAAGACTTAGAATGGGCAAGCCAGGCTAGTATTCATGAACTGGCAGCTAAAGCTGGAGTCAGTGAAGCATCTGTTACCAGATTCTCACGCGCAGTGGGTTGTAAAAATGTACGAGATTTAAAGAAAGCCTTAGTTAGTAGTTTTGCTATTGGTCAGAGATTCATTGAAGGTTATTCAGAGCCGATTTCCGATGAGAGTGGTGCAATTGGTCGAGTTGCCAAAGGAATACTTCAAGCTGTAAATACTGCTGTTCAGCAAACCTCCCAATTAAAAGTAGAGAAAGCTGCCAAAGCCATTCATGAAAGTAGAAAAACTGTAGTTTTCGGATGCGGTGGCGGAGGAACTATTATTGCAGAAGATACAGTCAATAGACTTTTTCGCTTCGGCTTAGAGATATCAGCTTATGATGATTTTGTTATGCAACGTATGGTTGTTTCAACTTTAGATGAAAATTGTTGTGTGCTAGTCATTTCAACTACAGGGCAAATACCTGAATTAAATGAAAATGCTGAGATTGCCAGACAATATGGAGCTAAAGTCATTTCAGTAACTCGAGGCGATTCTCCGTTGGCAAAAGTCTCAGATATTCACCTACAAGTTCATATAGAGGAAGAGGAAGGTATTTTTAAAGCAACACCTTCCCGTTATGCTCTACTTGCAGTAGTTGATGCCATTGCTCTTGAAGTCGCAATGCTACGTAAAGATAGTTCAGCTGAGGTCTTGAGAAGAATTAAGTATAACCTAGACTCAGTACGCGGTCAGGATAAACGCTTCCCAGTAGGTGATTAAGCAATTATATCTTTGATAACTTCTCCATGTACATCAGTCAATCGGAAGTCTCTACCACTGTAGCGGTAAGTCAGCTTTTCGTGGTCAATTCCCATTTGGTGTAAAATCGTTGCGTGAAGATCATGAACATGAACTTTATTTTCAATAGCTCTGAGACCAAACTCATCGGTTGATCCATAACGCATGCCGCCTTTGAAACCACCTCCAGCTAACCAGTAAGTGAAACCGAGGTGATTATGGTCTCGTCCTCCGCCACCTTGGATAGCATTAGCCAATTCAGTTGTAGGTGTACGACCGAACTCACCGCCCCAAACAACGATAGTTTCATCGAGCATTCCACGTTGCTTTAAGTCTTTAAGAAGAGCAGCTGCAGGTTGATCTGTTTTTTCAGCATGACCTTTATGAGAACCAATATTTGTGTGGTGGTCCCAGTGATTTCCATTTCCTGAATAAATCTGAACAAAGCGAACACCTCGCTCTACGAGTCTTCTAGCTGCTAGGCAGGATTCAGCAAAAGAACCTTTGCCATACATTTCACGAGTAGCTTGGCTTTCACTATGAATATTGAAGGCATCACTAGCTTCAGTTTGCATATTAAAAGCTAGTTCCATGGATTTGATGCTGGCTTCGAGTTTTGAGTTGCTGCCTCTCTTTTGACTATGCTGTTCGTTTAAAAAGCGAAGTTGGTCCAAAATCTTTTTTTGATCACTTTTCGAGTGGCTCTTATTCTTTAAATTGGCAATAACTTTGTTTGGATCAATTGAAGCTTTTGTGCTTACATAAGTCCCTTGAAATTCACCAGGAAGGAAAGAGCTATTCCATAATGGCGAGCCAACTAAGGGTTTGCCAGGGCATAAAACGACATAGCCCGGTAAGTTATCATTTTCAGATCCTAGTCCGTAGTTAAGCCATGAACCCATTGAGGGGCGAATAGGCTGGATTTCTCCACAATTCATCATACTTAGGGCAGGGGCGTGATTGGGAATATTTGTATGCATGGAGTTAATCACACAGATGTCATCAATCATTTCACCAGTGTGTTTATAAATGTCATTGACGTGAATGCCAGACTTTCCATATCGCTTGAA
>Ga0075480_10003478_pt1 | contig 10076 bp, 15 predicted proteins | sample DEB08_DNA_7_FD_81590 | JGI IMG/M metagenome (GOLD analysis project Ga0075480, IMG submission 81590) | Aqueous microbial communities from the Delaware River and Bay under freshwater to marine salinity gradient to study organic matter... | ecosystem: Environmental > Aquatic > Marine > Coastal ...
CAAACCCACACTCGAACCCAAAACAGAGCAACAGTCTCACAATCCTGCTAGCACTGATTGGTATTTTTGTAATCGTTGTATACTTTTATTTGTTGAAATGAGTACCACACTCCAATCCTTGCAGAGGCTCTCGACGAGTTCTCGCTGCCACTTGGCGCGTGTGTTGATGAACGGTGGATCAAAGGTAGAGTCCAGTATTTCGAGACATTTCATTGCACGTATGGATGGTTCGGTTCTCCTTGCGGCTTCGAGTGCTACCTTTCGAGCGACTTGAAGATTCATGACGACCATGGTGTTGAGAAAGTCTATGTAGTCGACTTTCTCAAATCGCTTAAACTCCAGCGACGTCCAGTTGCCCTTTGGTTCGGTGTATAGAAATTCTGTGTGCGTTGTCCACATCGTACCAGGTGTATAGCGTTCTAATTTGATCTCTATACACGTGGTTCCATCTTCGATATCGGTAAAGTGTCTTGCTGCGCTCATATAGCTTGTAGCTTGGTTGCTTGGATACATGGTGTACTTTGTTCGAGTCTCTTGAGATCTTTGTCAATTTTTACCTTAAGCTCTTTACATTGATGAACCTCGAGTTGAATACATGCGGTACAAAAATTGTCCTTACAACATGAACACTGTATACATATTCCCTTTCTTTTACAATTTTGGCACCTCATTGTATTAAAATATAGTCATATTTTTATATGAATCTTCTTGTTCTCGCGAGTGTTATGTTTTTGTTAGAGTACTTTGTGCTTTTGCGCGTGTATCAGCGGAGTCCGGAGCTTCAGAGGATCAGTTTGGTTGTTGCGCCGTTGATGGCTGTGGCGAGCTATTGTATCGGGAAAGCGGTGTTGAAGAGGGAGCCGAAGCCAGCCGAAATCTTTTTGATTGTTATGGCTCTCGAGCTTCCGCTTTCGCTTCGAGGGTACACATTGGTGCCCGACGCCGCTGTGTGGGAACGTCTTCTGGTCGCGGGTTCATTTGGAACGGTTGCCTACACGATTGCTCAAAAAGCTGTATAAAGAGGACTCAGGTAAAAAGAGTACAGTAATAAAGATGTATTCGCAAGTAGCAAACACAAGCTACAGTTATTTGCTTACCCTGGACAAGTTCAGGAACGCCATTCCGGTTGAACATCGACCGTCATGGGTCAAGATAACCACAATAACTATGGTATCGAAGTTTGCCGATACCATAGATGTTGAGAAACTTGTGAGAATATTCAGTGCGACTAATGTTCAGTGTGGTGGTCGTGAGTGGTCTATGAAGCCTACCAAGTTTTACAATCAGATAACTATCAGTTACACTGACGAATTCAGTACAAAGTCTGTCAAGGTGTTTCCAAATGGTAGTGTACAGGTTGCTGGGTGCTACGATCTATACAACTGTAAGAGGGTCATAGGGCATTTGAATTCGTTGATGAAGACACTGTTGAACATACGGAGGAACTACGACTTTAGGGTTGTGATGATAAATACAAATTTCAGTCTCAACTATCATGTCAATCTTTTCGAGTTGGCCGAGCACTTTGAGGACACCGATGGGGTTTTTAAAGTTAGCTTTAATCCAGATAGATACTCGGCAGTCAAGATAAAGTTCAGTCCAGCAGAGGATATGAAACAGGTCACGGCGAGTATATTTAGCACTGGTAAGATTATAGTGACAGGTGCAGAAACACTGAAGGAGATTGCATACTCGTACAATCTTATAAATCAGCACATCATGACAAAACCAGAGTTGAAGGTAAAAAAGACCGATTCGTCCGACAAATTTGACGTCATATGGGGGAATGACTGTTCCAAATTGGTTTCGGCACTGAAGGAACGGGGACATACACCATGGGGAACTTCACAGACCAATTACGGAATTAATTTCTAATAGTACAGTAAACATGTCTCAAAGACTGGGTATGGCTGATGGACGTTGCTTCACTATCAACACCTCGAGCAGGCTCTTCAATGACTTTGTCATGAGGACAAACGGGATCGCTTACGAGGACAACTACACATACAGGCAGTTTCTTCAGAAAAGGGGTCTAAAGGCTGTGGCCGATATTCAAGCAATCCAAGGGGCTTCTACAGACAGTTGTCAATCTTGCGATATTGCTCTTCTTAAGGTACCAAATACATACTAAATGCACATAGTTATAGATGGTAATATTGGTTCAGGAAAATCAACACAGTTGGGTTTGCTTGAATCACAGGGTTTTTTGGTAAAGAGAGAACCCATTGAAAAGTGGCCACTCGATCTTCTTTGTGATGATCCAGGTAGATGGGGTTTGACTTTTCAATTGATTGTCTTGAGTACATTGAACAAGTTGGACGGTGATTGTGTCATATATGAGAGGTGTCCTCGCTCTTCAAAAGAAGTTTTTTGGTCTCTTATGGAGAAGAATGCTTACGAAGAGCGCGTGTACGACGAGTTTTTCGACTACAAGGACTGGAAACCCGACATATATATATACATCGATACACCGCCGAACATATGTTTGCAACATATCACACGCCGTAAACAAAGCGGCGACTCTATAGTTGATATAGTGTATCTGGAAAACATCCGTGCCAGATACGAAGATATGTGGAAAAGGATGGATTGTACCAAGTATCGTATAGATGGTAGTCAATCCGTTCAAGACATACACAAGGAGATCCTTGAGTACGTTAATATATCGAAAAAAAGATAATATGGAGTGTAATGGAATGTGCCATATGTCTGAATTCAGTGAGAAAGACCAGAGCCACAAAGGAACTTCCTTGTGGTCATCTGTATCACGCAGAGTGTATAGATAACTGGGACAAGGAAACATGCCCTTTATGTAGGTCCTACGTCGGTGAAAACGACTATAGAGTGTCCATAACCATAGAAAATCTACGCGAACGAACAAGCAACACAACGACCCTCAGCATCGAACAGATTCAAACGATGATCGAACGACTCGGTCTCAATCACGAGGACTTGTCATCCTTCTCGACTGAAGTTATGTTTGAAGCCGAAAATCTAGAGAGTCTTGAGGCTGTTCTTTCGGATTTTGGTATCAGTAGAACCGACTTTGACTCCCTTGTCTTTCACACAGAATGACGAGCAATATGTTTTGTAATTGTATCCATACTTTTTGCACGCCTTTCGTGGATCCTTTATGATCTTTCCACATGAATTTTTCAAGAGTGGTTCTGTCGCCCAGCCCATCTTGTGACTGAAACCGTTGAATTTGAATCGTATCGTGTTCTTCCCTATTCGCTTCGCTCTCTGAATCCTGGAATAGGGAACTTCAAACATTCTCGCTACACTCGCGTACGTGTCACCGGGTTGTAGAGTATACTCGACCAACCCATGCTGCTTGTAAAAGTGGAAATCACCCGACCAGTCGCCGTACCTATTTTCGGGTGCAACAAACATCATGATCTTGTAGTACCCCTTTTTACACGGAGTTTCTGCCTTGACTTTGTAGATCTTTCCTGGATTGTCCTCGAGTATCTTTTTATCTATACCGGTGCAATGTGTGTAACTGTGAGATAAAGAACCACCCTGTGTTCGATCGCCGGGTACACTCTTGGATGTCCTATAGGTTCTGAGATCGTTCACAGCGTACGCATAGCAATTGTTCGACTTTTTGTATTTCTTCCACGGTTCCTTTTTGAATACCTTTTCACTCCCCGACAGAGGCAACATTTCTCCTTATTATAAAATACATATTTTTGAAGCTATAGTCTTGTTCCGACGCCGATAGTTGTTCCTTGCTGTAGCATGACATGTGCCCAAAATTCTTTGCCTCGACCAGTTCAAACCCCAAAGACTCCATGACCTCCATAAACTTTTCAAAGTTGAAGAGATACTCTGGCACCGGTTCGGTAAAGTATTTGGTCCCCTTGACCATAACGTCCACCCTCTGCCCCAACAATCTGAGTTCTGTATCGGTGTACCGCTTCGTTATTGACACGGTTTCTGTATCTATGTCACCAGGCATCTCGTGAATCAGACGACCGTCGAGGACCGTTGCCATCAGGAGACCCCCTGGCCTGAGGGTATCAAGTATGTTTCTCAAGAGACTCTCAAACATCTCCCGGTCCTTGAAAAAGTAGTGAATGGCAAAGTTTATGTTGATGATATCGAAGCGTCCCTCTACATAGTCTCGCACACGGTACACGGGGTTGCTCATCTTGTAAAATTTCATATAGTCCGGGTGATTGTACTCGACGTCGACGATGTCGAAACCCACGACTTCGCGTACACCGGCTCGAATGTACTTGTTGATGTCGCCACCCCTTCCTGTGCCTATGTCGAGGACTCTGGCGTTCCTCGTGTACCGATTGATCAGCTGCGCCTTCACTTCGTTGTGAAACTCTCTGAGTACTCCGGGACCGCGTACAATCTCCTCGATGCGCAGTGGATACTGTATGGCTTCCCACGACTGGTTGGTTGCTCTTACGCTATTGGCAAACTCCTTGTCAGGTCTTTCCTTCACCAGAGTGAATACTCCGTCCCTGAACTCGTATTCACCCACACCGGGTGCACCAATCGCCCGTACATTTGGTGGTATCTTACTCTCATTGAGTGGTACGTGACCATATTCTCCGTTCTTCATGGTTCCTCCGACATAGAGTCGTTCGTTCTCATAGTAAAAGTCTATGGTGTGTCGATCCTTCCACTTGTATATAGTTTTGTTATAGTAGGGCTCATCAACGGGTGTAAAGATAAGACCATCCAGGTCATAGGGGAAGTTGTTCCTATTGTCCCAAATATGCCCAGAAGCCTTGTAGATGTCATAAAAGTAAAACTTTTTCACGGGGATGCCCAGTGTTTTCAATAACTTGAGACGTTCCCGCAGGTTCTTGCTACGAACATCCACTCCGTCCATGAACAAAATATCAAACGCGTAAAAGGTATCTCCAACAAGCTCTCCGTCGACCATGGTTCCGTACCCTATATGGGAAAATGGGATGACATCCATTTTTCTGGATATCAGATGATTTTCAAACAAGAGAAATCTTTCACCATCGGCCTTTTCAGTGACTGCATAGGGTTTTTTGGACAAGGTTCGTCTGTAAAAAGCATCGGATGTAAGACTCTGCGGCAGGGGTCCAGCAAATTTCCAGTACCCAACGAGATCTTTGTATCGTCTGATGTTGATAATGGTGTCTACAGCTCCACAGTCCTCATTGTTTGGACCAACTTCAACCTCCACTTCGTAGACTCCGTTCACCACCGTATAGTCAATCTGTACCGCGTCTTTGGTGAGAGTTATCCGTCTCCTCCTTCGAATGTACCCGCGGCCCTGTGTGGGTGAAACCGGAGTCTCTCTGGAAACACACAACCTATATCCCCGCGAAGGGAAATTCTTTGTGTCCAGTTTCTCCTTTTTCTGATAGATAACATCACCATCGTCCGCCGTTATTTTTCGAATGGTTCCGAAACTTTCAACCGTGTCGTTTCTCACGGTCTTTGTCCAGTTTCGGAACACGTGTAGGATTGCGTCAAACTCCTTTTTGGATACTCCGGGTATAAACCGACCCTTTCTGTCGAAAACCCCGAACCTGACCTCAACCTCCATTGCGTCTCATTTTCTTGACAGGGTTTGTATGCTTTAAGCGGTGGGTATGTATTCCCATTGAAGTTCTTTACATATGTTCTTCCATATGATATCTTGCTGCCGAAGTTTGTCTTTGGCCTTGAGAAGCGGAAAGTACGGCAGATATTCATCCTCTTCCAGAAGTTCGCAGAACTTGTAGAGAACGTACGAGTAGCTCAGGAAATTGTTCCGGTCGGGGGGACAGTGCTTCTTGAAGGGTTCTTGCACTTCCCGGAACATCAGTCTCAAACGATCCTCGAGCGCCTGAGACATTGTTGGTGGCGTGAGACCGTTTAGAATGTGTGTGATGTAGGTACTGTGTTCATAGTATTTGGTCAATCTCAGCTTTTTCAGAAACTTTTTCACCTTGTCCTTTGATATTTCCGCTATGTCCTTGATTCTTTCTTTCTTGAACTCGGCGCGGAGTTTGTCGATGACATCGTGGGGTATGTTTGTGGTTTCCCGACCCTGAAACTGTAGGATCCACTCGTTGAGATGATTTTCCTTTTTGTAACCGCTATTGATTATCTTTTCCTGATTTTCCTGTTCCTCTTTGTAGCTCAGTTCCTCACCGAGATACCAGTCGCAGCACCCGCACTTGATGCACACGTATTCACTCCTGGACGCGTTCTGATGGAATTCACCGGAACCACAGTTTTTGCAGACCTCTATGTCTCTCTCTGGTCGCTTGACATCGTCCTGAAAGGACCCCTTAAAGCCTTCGACCTGTTTCATGTAGTCCTTGTATATCTCCTTTCTCTGAATACCTTTGGTTATTTTACTGTTGAATAGGGACGTTTCCACTTCTCTTTCCCTGCTCTCATCGCAATATTCCTTTATGAACGGAAGACACTTTAGAATGTACTCCGAGGCCTCTTCATCGGTCTGAAATTCATCCAGACGCTTTTCGAACGTACCACAAAATGTTCCATCCATATTTAAAGAAGTAAAGGTATAGTTTTTTAATTATGTTTGCACAACTTGCTCTGTTGTATAAATTTATTGTATCGTTCATAGGCCTGAGATCAAAGGATTTCAGAGTAACCAGGATCGAACTGGAATACACTCACAACGGAACATCAAAACCCAAATTCACACCCAGACTACCATGGGGAATATACAGAAGAGTGTTTGTGCCTCCGCGATACGATGCAGTGGATGAAATTATGACACCGTTTTGGAACAGAGAAAGCAAATACTGGGGTACGTGCGAATTTTCCTACTGGGCCGACGTTACCAATGTGGACAAGAATGAGTTGCTCAACGTTCCAGAAAATGTCTCCAACACCCGATACACATTTAGTTATCAGGTCGATGGTATAAAATTCAGATATATCACAAAGGATCCGAATGTCGCATGGCCTCCCACGAAGAAACGTCGTTTCCTAATGCTTATAAGCAAGGTGATGTTGCTCGACGAAGACGATAATCCAGTTCGAGATGTCACCAACACAGTGAAAAAGTATGCGGGATACTACGGGGATTTTCACGGTGTCGAGGAAATAACCATAGATGATGTCATTTTGTATGACGACTACACCAAAGTGAGGGTGACAAACGCCCTCGGTATAACAAAGACGGTTGATAGATATGCTAGCATTCTTCAGCTTTTGTAGCGAGATAAAACTTTACCTCGCCCAGATTTGCAACATTGTAGTGCAAAACGAAAAATTTCATATCACTTTCCATCATTATCTGAACATTTGCGCACATACCCGTCGCCTTTGTAAACATGTTGAGATATTTGAGTGAACACGTACCCTCGAGTGTACCCTCAAAGAGGTCGTTGCATTCCAAGTAGGTCTGTTGATCTGCAAAATCACCCACGCAGCTGAAGATGATCTGTTTTTCCTTCCGAGTGATTTTCATTTCGGTCGCCAGATTGCTCATGTCGCGACATATTCTCTGAAAATCCACCGATGGTAGAACCGTCGCCATATTCATCTCGACTTCGGGTAGCTCTATAAGATCCTCATCGATGTCGAGCATCTTCAGCTTGAATTCGGTCTTTGATTTTTTGTTTTCGTTTTCGATGGTTATGTGTACGTGTTCTCGATTATTGATTTCCATCGAGAGCGTGTCGTTGTTCGATATGATCTTGAGTGTCTTGAACGCGTTGGTAATGTTGATACCCGCAACACAGTCTTCGTCACATACATACTCTTCAAAGTTTTCGGCGGAAAGTGTAAAATCCACGAGTGCGGCTCTGGCTGTATCGAGTGTGAGAATTCTCAATCCTTCCTTCGTAAAGTAGATATTCACATCGTTGAGAATATCTTTAAGAACCTCAAAGGCCGCCTTGAGGGCATTTGCCTGGACTGTTTTCAATCGCATCATTTGGTGAGTAAACATGGTAAACCTTTATCTCTGTGTTGTGTTATAGGCGTCCTTGACGTCCTTTTTGATTTTGGCTTCGAGTTCGGGAGTCATCACGGGTTGTAGAGACTGTCCGTACATATCGAGACTAAACAGATGCCCATCATCCTGTTGACCGTCTATACTTGCGCACATACCATCGGACCCGAAGGAATAGTTTTGGAGTTTGTTGGGCAAAAGAGAATACAACCACGCCTTAATTTCTGCACCCACAAGCATCTTTCCGTTTTTCGTGAGCATAACGGGCACGACCTTGATCTGTCCAGCATACTGGCGTGGTATACCACGTTCATTGACGTTATGAAGAGCCACTAGTGTTTTGAGTTGCGAATGAGAATTGACCAGTTGCAAAATATCCATTGAATGCTTACACTTTGGACTGTATATCAGGAGCGCCGACATTCCTCTAGAGGCTACTTATGTTTTTGTTATTTTTTTTTAACGCATCATAGTAATAATGATGATTGTTGCGGCGCTGATAGTGGCGGTGATTCTCCTTCTCTGTTTCACGAAGAGGGAAAAGTTTGTGGAGATGTTTGGATTTTCAGGGTACACAAAACCCACCTTGGATGTTGGGATTAACTACGGTTCTTCCGTGGCCGACACTTTTGTTCTTCAGAAGGGGGCGATCACCCCTGACATGATACAGAAGGCTGTACTACCCACACAGGCGTTTGTGAAGGAAAAGACTGGCTTGTGTGTCAGGGTTATCGAGACCAACAAGTTTGAACGTTATCTCGACGAAAAGAACCAGGAGCTCTTCAAGTGCAGATTCATGATGACCACAACGAGTGTGGGATTTCCCTTTGGTCTTGGGATTCAGGTAGAAGTTTTGAATGGTAAGGTTGTCAGCGCTCAGACACAACCTCTTAAGGCTGAGGTGTCTTTCAAACCATATCAGGCGGAGCTTGGCGAGTTTACATCCTATAATGAAATTCTCAAGAAATAGATAGATGATAACGATCAAGGATATCGAAAAGATCGAAAGTGAACGACGAAAAATACGAAAGGCGATGTACACCAAAATCTATGAACAATTTAATAACAAGATCAGGTGTGCCGTCGAGATGAACAAAAGGCAGGTCTTTCTCAGAGTGCCCCCCTTTTTACTGGGGTATCCGAGGTATGACGTGAAGGCGGCCGGTGACTACCTGGAACGACAGCTCAGGAACGGAGGATTTCGGGTCTCGCGCGTTGGCTACGATGAACTCTTTGTCTCCTGGAAACCCAACAAATCCAAAAAACCCACCGCTACCGACGACGAAGACTTTGATTTACCCAGTCTCATGAACCTGAAGAAGGTAGCGAATAAATTGCGCAAATAAAATGTAAAACAGTCTAAATGGACGCTAACAATCTTAACATCTTGGTCGAAGCAAAGAGGGAGTACATGGAACAGCTGTGTGCCATCATGTGTCCCATGATGATCGAAAAGTTTGAAAAGATCTACGAAGATACTCGAAAGGCGTGCAAGAATAGAAAGGTCCTCCTCAACTTTCAAAAGACTCTCAAGGACGTCGCCGATTGGAATGATCACACGGTGAAACAGGTGGTAACCAACCTCTGCGATAGGTGCAGCTGGTTCAACGACCTTCTCGCGGCGGTGTTTGTCAGTTTTGTGAAGATTCTGTCCTCGATCAGGCTGAACAGCAACAAAACCAAGATATCGGTAAAGCTACCGGCCAACAGTGTTTTTATCCACGGGTGTATGATAGCAGCGGCGAAGGATCTCTACAAGGATCCCTACATCTACTACGACGCACCCAGCGAGTATGAACGCGATGCCAAACTTTATGAGCGTTTTTCGATGTGCATCGAGACCACAGTCAAGGAAATGCTTCCGGTTCAGGAGATTCTGAAGACATACATCGCCAGTCAGGACGATGGTGTTTCCATGGATACAGAAGACCCTCAGGATTTTGAGGATCCCGAGATCACCGAGGAACCCGAGGAACCCGAGGAATCCGAGGAACCCGAGGAAACCGAGGAAACCGAGGAACCCGAGGATGCCTCGAAGGTCATCGATATCGGTAAAAAGCACCCGGTTATGGATGACGATGTGCTATTTAGCGATGCACCAGAATATAAAAAGTCTCCAGCAGATATATAATGGATATTTCAGAATACCTCAGAGAAC
>Ga0075480_10003482_pt1 | contig 10066 bp, 9 predicted proteins | sample DEB08_DNA_7_FD_81590 | JGI IMG/M metagenome (GOLD analysis project Ga0075480, IMG submission 81590) | Aqueous microbial communities from the Delaware River and Bay under freshwater to marine salinity gradient to study organic matter... | ecosystem: Environmental > Aquatic > Marine > Coastal ...
CGGCGTCGAATGCGAGAAAAGCGTATTTCTCCATTGGCCTCTGCGACCCGGGCCGCTATTGACGGGGCCCTGACAACCAGGGCCTGACTGCCGTGAGCCTAAGAAAGAAAATCGCCGACAGCGCCTGGCTCAACCGCAGTGTTGAGGCGGTGATCACAGCGTGGATCTGGGTGGCGCATGGCACCTCTCGCTGGGAGCGGATCGGGTTTGAGCCGATGGACGCGGTGCTGGCAGAAGGGGAGCCGGTGATTGTCATTCTCTGGCATCAGCGGCTGATCATGGCGCCCTATCTGTTTGAGCCATCGCGCGGGCCGATCTGCACGCTGACATCCACCGGGCGGGCCGGACGGCTGGCTGGCCAGGTGGTGGCGCGCTTCGGGCTGGGCACGCTGGCGATGAAATCCCATGACCGCAACGTGGCGCTGACGCGCAAAGTGATGGCGCAGCTCAAGGCGGGCAGCTCGGTCGGGATGGCCGCTGATGGCCCGCGTGGTCCTGCACGCGTCGTGGCTGACGCGCCGATGGCCTGGGCACGGGCCAGCCGCAAGCGGGTGTTTCTGGTCAGCTTTTCCGCCCGGCGGGTGCTGGAGTTCGGCACTTGGGACCGGATGTGGATGCCCATGCCGTTCACACGTGGTTGCCTGATGTGCCGGGAATGGGACAACAACGTTCCACGCAACGCGGATGCCGAGACGGTGGATCATCACCGGCAGAACCTGCAAGACGCGCTGAATGAGGTGACTGCGGCATCGGATGCAAAGGCCGGACGCGCCGGTTGATTGTGCCGCGGAACTCTGGCAAGCCAAACATCAGAAAACCCAGTCAAAGAAGGGCCCTGACCGTGAACATCGTCTGGCCGGAGCAGTTTCATTTTATCGGAAAATCCCGACCTGACAGTGTGGCGGTGCCTGCCGCCGACATCGCAGGACGGGCGGCGCATGTGGCGCAGATCCTGCGCGCGCAGGGCTGTGTGCCGAGCGACCGCATCGCCATGTGGGTCAGCGAAGGGGAAAACCAGTTGGCGGCCATGTTTGGCAGTTGGCTGGCGGGGGTGACGTTCTGCGTGCTGCCGTCTTTCGCCGGCCGCACGAATACTGAACGGTCGCAATCGCGGGTGGATGACGTGCTGTCGGTGTTGCAACCGAAATGCCTGCTGAAAACCGCTGGCACCCAGCTTCCCGAAAACCTGGCTGGGCAGGTGCCGGAACTGGATTTGCCAACCCCGGATACGGCGCTGGATCCGGTCACGCCAGACACGTTAGTGTTTGACCGGGGCGAAGAGGACATCGCCTTTATCCAGTTCACATCCGGCAGCACTGGCGGAGCCAAGGGGGCCGTTGTGCGGTTTGGCCAATTGCAGGCGAACCTGCAGGCCATTGCCGACCGCGTGAACATGACGGCAGAAGATTGCATGGTCAGCTGGGCGCCGCTGTACCACGACATGGGTCTGATGGCCGTTCTGCTGCCGCTCAGCCGCGGCGCGGGCGTGGTATTGATGGAAACCGACCACTTTGTACGCCGCCCGATCGCTTGGCTGGAGGCGATATCGCGTCACCGGGGCACGGTGACCACCGCACCGCCCACGGCGTTGAAGCTGCTGACCCGGCGCAAGGCCAAGGACGTGGACCTGAGCAGCTGGCGCTATGCCTGGATCGGTGGGGAAATGGTGTTCCCGTCGGTGTTGGAGGCGTTTGAGGCTGAATATGGCGCTGCCGGGCTGGCCAAAGGCGTGTTGCAGCCCACGTATGGCATGGCCGAAACGGTTGTCGGCATTTCCTGCGGGGAGCCGGGGACAAACTGGCTGGTCGAAGATGGGTTTGCCTCCTGCGGGCCTGTTCTGGACGGTTTCGAACACCGGATCGTGGATGAGGATGGAACGCCCGTGGGTGCGGACGCGCGCGGTTATCTGCATGTGCGCGGGCCATCAGTGATGCGCGGCTATCTGGGGTTGGAACAGTTTGGCCCGGACGATTGGTTCGACACGGGCGACATCGCCTTTGAAACCGGTGGGCGGCTCTATCTGACTGGACGCGTCAAGGACGTGCTGAAACGTGGCGGCGAAATGTTCCCCGCAACGGTGGTTGAAGCCGTCGCCGAAGCCGCGCTGGAGCTGCGCACCGGGCGCGCTGCGGCGTTTTCTCATCTGCGGCCCGAACTGGGCAAGGAAGAGATCGTTCTGCTTTTGGAAAGCCGGCAATGGGACGACGATCAGGCACGCATGGTGGCTGGCGCCGTCGCGCGGGAACTGGGGCTGCAGCTGGACGTGATCCGGGCGGCGGATGGTGGGCGGCTGCCCCGGACATCGAGCGGTAAGATCATGCGCCAAAGGGCGGCAGCATTATACAGCGAAGGGCAAATCTGATGACCGGGCAAACTTGGACAACCGAACGTGTGGCAGAGATCCTGCGTGCGCTGGCAGAAGAAGACGAACTGCCACAACACTTGCTGAAGGCCACTATTTCGGACGGGGACACGGTAGAAACGCTGGGGCTCGATTCAATCGGGGCAGTTGCGCTCATCGATCGGCTGGAAACCGAAGCAGGGGTCGCCTTGCCGGATGACTTTCTCGATTTCAAGGATACAGTGGCGGATATCGCGGCGCGTCTGGCCGCAATGGGCTGATCGAGAAGGGCGGTTGCACCATGTTGCACTCCGGAGCCTCGCAGGAAGCCATTGAGTTTCACTATGACATGCCAGCCAGCTTTTTCCCGCTGTGGCTGGGGCAGAGCATGATCTACACCGCCGCGCGCTATACCCGGTCTGACATGACGCTGGACGAAGCGCAGGCAGACAAGATTGTGCATCACCTGAACGCCGCAGGCGCGGATGGGGGCCACCGCATGCTGGATATTGGCTGTGGCTGGGGCACCTTCCAACAGCGGGGGCGGCGGCGCAGTCTGCGTTAAGGTTGTGGCAGGCGGAGCCAGCCGCTGCGCAGGCACAGCACCATGCCCGCCAACCACAGAACACCCAGCGCCCCGATCGTGGCAAAAAGCCCGGCGCCTATGCTCATTGCGTCGCGAGCAGGGGCCGTCAGACTGATAAGCGCGGCGCAGGACGCGGCGATGCAGGCACCGGGCAGGAATACCGGGATTGCCTGGCGCGCGCGGATGTGCATTGCCTCGAAGCTTGCGATCAGCGCCAGCACCGCCACTGCTGCTGAGGCCAGCAGATGTGAATAAGCCGCCAGTTCCACGCTGAGCCGCCCAAAGCTGAGCAAGGCGACGAGGAACACGATCGCTCCGATCAGCCGGATGCGCAATTGCCGCCCCTTGTGGCCTGCACAGATCAGCGCCGGTTCCAGCAGGACCGCAAAAAACCGGACACAGCGCGAGGCCGCAAGGATCACGACGACAACCGCGGCGGGCAGCCATGCGTCGTCAAAGACCACGCGGACAAGCGGATCAGCCAGCAGCGCCAGCGCCACCATCATCGGCCACATTAGCGCGCCCGCCAGCGACATGTTGTCGATCCAGGCCGTGCGCATGCCATCAAGGTCCTGTTCCTTCTCCATCCGGGTAAAGCGCGACCAGCTGAGCATGGTCAATGGCTGCACGATGAAATCATTCACCGCGAGCGTTATCCGGGATCCACCGCGATATGCCCCCACCGCCACCGGGCTGAGAAAGGCGCCAAGGATCAGGTCACCGCCATAGTTCGAAAACATCGCCAACAGGGATGTCCCCCAGAGGTTTGGCACAGTGTTACGGCTGTCGGCCAGCGCCTTGCGCCGGAGTTCGGCTTTGGGCACGCGGCGCACCAGCGTGAAGGTCACTATCAGGCCCATCACCGCGCCCACGTAGTTGCCGCCGATCAGTGCGATTATCCCATAGCCATGTTGAAGTCCGATCCAGGTGGCCAGCAGCGTGGCCAGCTGGGAGGCCAGCGAATACAGGCTGGCCGCCCGCACCCGTTTCTGCGCCACCAGATGCGCTTCGTTCCAGGCGGTGGGAAAGGCGAAAAGTGTAGCCGGGGCCAGCAGCAGAAACGCGGTGCCGGTTTCGCTGTTCCAGCCGCCCGCCAGCAGACCGCAGTTCAGCGACACCAGCGTGCCCACCGACGCAACAATGCCCATAAGCCAGAAATAGCTGGATGCGTCATGGTCGGGTTCTTCGCTGCGTAGCAAAGACTGGTAAAGGCCAGTGTAGACCAGCGAGGTGAAGATCACCGACACAGTCCACGCGAGGACATAGCTGCCGAAACTGGCCAGCCCAACATAGCGCGACGCTACCATGACCGACACAAAGGTGATCAGCTGCGCGGCAATACGGCTGGCCACGCCCACCGCGTAAGGGGACAGCAGCGTTTTCAGCATCCGCATGTCCGGCTGGCATAGGTCACCCGGCTGTCCACCCGCCATCGACCAGCAGCGATGTGCCGGTCACCAGAGCCGCGGCCTCGGTGGCCAGATACAATACCGCGCCCATAATGTCTTCCACCTCACCCACGCGGCCCAGTTTGATTTTGTCCTCGATCCAGCGAAGGCGCTCGGGATTGGAGAAGGTGGGTTCCGTTAAAGGTGTGCGGATGAAGGTGGGGGCGATGGCATTGATGCGGATGCCCAGCGGTCCCCATTCAATGGCCATCGATTTGATCATGCCCTCCAGCCCCCATTTGCTGGCGCAGTACACTGTGCGATCCGGCCCGCCCACATGGCCCATCTGGGACGAAATATGGATGATGGACCCGGTCCGACCGGCATCGCGCAGCGCCTTGGCGGTCCATGCGGACAGGAAATAGGCCGACCGCAGGTTCAGCCCCATCACCGCGTCATAGCTGTCGGGCGAGGTATCGAAAGCCGGGCCAAGCTGGGCTGTTCCGGCAGAATTCACGACCACGTCAAAGCAGCGCATGATCAGCAGTGGCTCCAGCGCGGACAGGTCGCCCTGATCCAGCGCGATGGTTTCGGCTGACCAGCCCCGGGCCTGCATTTCGGCACAGCTGGCCTCCAACCGGTCACGCCCGCGCGCGGCCATCACCACATGCGCGCCGTTGGCAGCCAGCGCCGTGGCGCAGCCCAGACCGATGCCGGAACTGGCGCCGGTCACCAGCGCGATCTTGCCGGTCAGGTCGAAGCTGGGCGGTGTAGGCAGTGCCATGATCAGATCCGGCCCAGGCGGTTGGTGGACATCTGGAAGAACATGAAATGGGGCATGAGAGAGCCTTGCAAGGATCTAAGCAGGAAATTCGCTTTTCGACTTCCCACAAGCACCGGTGAAACATCAAGTTTTGTTTTTCCGCTCCTGCGTGGCTTGTGACGTGGCGAACATTGCGATGTCCGAAATTTGCACGTCTGTCCGGCTTGAGGTCACTGGCAAAACTGGCATTCTGACATGTGGGAGGGTCAGGCATGAATGAACATTTACAATCGATCCGTGATGGGGTGGAGGCGGTCTGCTGCGATTTCGGAGATGACTACTGGCTCGCCCGGGACGAAGATGGGGTCTATCCGCATGAGTTTCACACCGCACTGGCGCAGGGCGGCTGGCTGGGCATCACCATGCCCGAAGAATACGGAGGGGCTGGGCTGGGAGTGACCGAAGCCACGGTGATGATGCACACCATCGCCAAGCAGGGCGCGATGACAGCCGCCAGCGCGGTGCATATCAACATGTTTGGGCCGCATCCCATTGTTCTTTATGGTACGGACGCGCAGAAACAGGCGTGGCTGCCGCCGCTGATTGCGGGTGAACACAAGGTCAGCTTTGGGGTGACGGAACCCGATGCCGGGCTGGATACCACGTCGATCTCCACTTTCGCGCGGCGGGTCGATGGCGGCTGGATCGTGCGGGGTCGCAAGATCTGGAACACCACAGCGCAGGTAGCCGACCGGATCATGTTGCTGGCCCGCACGACGCCCAAGGATGATATCGCCCGACGCACTGATGGCCTATCGCTGTTCTACACCCATTTCGATCGCGACCGGATCGAGGTGAAGCGCATTCCAAAAATGGGCCGCAAGGCGGTGGATTCGAACATGTTGTTCTTTGATGATCTGTTCATTCCCGACGGCGACCTGATCGGCGACGAGGGGCGCGGTTTCGGCTATATTCTGCAGGCGATGAACCCCGAACGCATCCTGATCGGGGCCGAAGGCGTGGGCATCGGGCAGGATGCGCTGCGCCGGGCGGCGGGCTATGCGGTTGAGCGCGAGGTGTTTGGCCGCCCGATCGGTCAGAACCAAGCGATCCAGCATCCGCTGGCGGAAAACTGGATGGAGCTAGAGGCCGCCTGGCTGATGGCGATGAAGGCGGCAGAGCTCTATGACAGCGGCGCGCCCTGTGGGGCGGAGGCAAATGCCACCAAGTTTCTTGGTGGGCGCGCGGGGTATAATGCCTGCCTGCAATCGGTGATGACCCATGGTGGCATGGGCTATGCCAAGGAATACCACGTGGAGCGGCTGTTGCGCGAAGCGATGATCTGCCGTCTGGTCCCGGTGAGCGAACAGCTTATTTCCTCCTTCATTGGTGAACGGGTGCTGGGCCTGCCCAGATCTTACTGAGGGGACCGATATGAACGTCGATGAAGTTCTGAATTTCACTTTCCCGGACGGGGAGATCACCTATTCCCAACGGGACGTGATGCTCTATGCGTTGGGCCTGGGCCTGGGCCGGGAAGACCTGCAATTCGTGTATGAAAAGGACCTGCAGGTGCTGCCGCCCTTTGCGATGGTCGCGGGCCACCCCGGCAGCTGGATGGCCACGCCCGCGCTGGGCGTGGATTACGTTCGCCTGCTGCACGCGGAACAAAGCCTTGAGGTTTATGGTCCCTTGCCCGCCAACGGACGGCTGAAGCCCCGTTACCGCGTGGTGGGCATCACAGACAAGGGCGCGGATAAAGGTGCGCTGGTTTACATCGAAAAAGTGCTGAGCAACGCGGAAACCGGCGCAGATCTGGCCCGCGTGGTGTCTGGCCTGTTCTGCCGGGGCGATGGGGGTTGCGGCAATCACGGGAGCGCTCCGGACGCGCCGCAGCCCTTGCCGGACCGTGCGCCGGACCTGACATCGGCGCGAGTGGTCGATCCGCGCGCGGCGCTGATCTACCGGCTGAGTGGAGATTACAACCCGCTGCATGCGGTCCCGGAGGTTGCGGCCGCCGCGGGGTATGACGTGCCGATCCTGCATGGGCTGTGCACCATGGGGATTGCAGGGCATGGCCTGTTGATGGAGGTAGCAAAGGGCGATACGGCGCGGTTTGGCGGCTTTGCTTGCCGGTTCACGCGGCCGGTGTTTCCGGGGGATACGCTGCGCACGGATATCTGGCTGGAACCGGGCGGCGCGCGGTTCGCGGTCACAGCGGAAAACCGGGATCAGCGGGTGCTGGACCGGGGCAGCTTTACGCTGGCCGGGGTATGAACCCGGCGGAATGGCTACGCCGGGCGGCGGCCACCGCGCCGGACAATCCCGCGCTGTATCGCGGGGCGGAATGCGTGGCGGATTATGCGGGCTTTGCCGCCCGGGCTGCCGCGATTGGTGGGGCTTTAGCTGCCCGTGGCATTGGGCCGGGCGACCGGGTGGCCGTGCTGATGAAGAACTGTACGGAATATCTGGAGGTGCTCTACGGCATCTGGTGGGTCGGCGCGACGGCCATTCCGATCAATGCCAAGCTGCACGGCAAGGAAGCCGCCTGGATCCTGGAAAACGCCGGTGCGCGGCTGGTCTTCGCCACGGCTGACACGGCAGAAGCGCTTGCGCCGGTTTGTCCCGATGGCGTGGAGAAGGTGATCGTCGCCGGGACCTCGGGTTACATTGCGCTCTATGAGGCCACGCCGTTGGGCAACCCGGTCGAGATGGACCGTGACCAGATGCTCTGGCTGTTCTACACATCCGGCACCACCGGGCGGCCCAAAGGGGTGATGATCACCGCAGGCAACGTACTGGCCATGGTGGCAGGCTATAATGCGGACCTGCGCAGCCACGTGCCGGAAGACGCAGCACTTTATGCAGCGCCGATGAGCCACGGCGCGGGGTTTTACAATTTCCTTTTCGTGATCCCCGCCGCGCGGCATGTGGTGCCGGTGTCGGGTGGGTTCGATGTGGGTGAGGTGCTGGACTTGGCCACAGAAGTAAGGCGCGTGTCGATGTTTGCTGCGCCCACCATGGTCAAGCGGATGACCGACCATGCCAGGGCGCACGGGCGGGACGGCGATGGGCTGGACCTGCTGATCTATGCGGGTGGGCCAATGTACCTGGCCGATATTCTGGAGGCGTGCGATCAGTTCGGTGACCGGTTTGCGCAGATCTACGGGCAGGGGGAATGCCCGATGGGGATAACAGTCCTACCACAGGCCTATGTGCGCGACCGCGATCACCCGCGCTGGCAGGAAAGGCTGTCGGGTGTGGGGTATCAACAAACCGTAAGTCGTGTCCGTGTGGTGGATGCGGCTGGTCGCGACCTGCCGCTCGGTGCGGTGGGCGAGATTGTGGTGCAGGGGCCTGCGGTTATGCAGGGCTACTGGCGCAATCCACAGGCCACTGCGGACACGATCCGCGATGGGTGGCTCTGGACTGGGGACATGGGCGCGCTGGATGCGGACGGGTTCCTGACCCTGCATGACCGGTCCAAAGACATGATCGTATCGGGCGGATCGAACGTTTATCCGCGCGAGGTGGAGGAATTGCTGCTGACCCATCCGGATGTGGCCGAGGTGGCCGTTGTCGGTCGCCCGCATGCGGATTGGGGGGAAGAGGTGGTGGCCTGCATTGTTCCGGTGGCCGGGCAAGGCCTGGACCCGGCGGCGTTGGATGCGCTCTGCCGTGACAACATCGCGCGGTTCAAGGCGCCCAAGGCCTATGTGGTGATGGAGACCCTGCCGAAGAACAATTACGGCAAGGTATTGAAAACCGATCTGCGCATAGTGGTGCAGGATGGTTGAGCGCCGTGGCTGGGTTAAAAGCGTGGGTTTGTGGCGCTGTTTGGTTGGGGGATGTCATCCCCCAAATCCCCTGAGAGTATTTGGACAAAGATGAACATCAGTTTGGCCAGTTGGCCAGCAGCTCCGACATGCGGGTGAGGCCAAGGTCGAGCTGGCTGTTTGCCCCGCCGCCGACGCCTACGCGGATGTGGTTGAGCAGGCCATAGCAGCTGCCTGGCAGAAGGAAGGTGCGGTAGGGATCGGCCAGCAGGCGCTGGGCAAACGCATCGCTGTCGATATCGTTGGCGAGGCGGGCGAGACCGATCAGACCGGCCTGAGGGCGATGCCAGCTGAGGCCAGGTTCCTTTGCGATGTATGTGTCGAGCCTGCCGAGGGTTTCCAGCGCAGTCTGGCGGGCACTGGAGAGTGCGGCGGTCAGCCGGGCAGGGCGTAAGGCGATTTCTGCAATGGTTTCGCCGAGGATATTCATGATTTCGCTGGCGTTTTCACGCAGGATAACCGCGTCCTGGACCAGCGTGGCGTCCGGGCAGATCAGCCAGCCGGTGCGCAGGCCTTGCAAACCCAGCGCCTTGGACACGCTGCCAGTGGTAATGCCGCGCGGGTAGAGCCCTGCAATGGAGGGGGCGCGGGGGCCAGCCCATTCGAGCCCGGCATAGACTTCATCGACCAGAAGCCAAGCACCGACCCGGTCGGCCATATTTGCGATGGCGCGCAGCTCTGCCTCGGGCATAATGCGGCCGGTGGGGTTGTTGGGGTTAGTGAGGAAGATCAGTTTGGTTTTGTCAGTGATGGCGTGTTCCAGTGCATCGAGGGGTAAAGCCCATCCCTGGGCTTCGTCCCTGTCCACGGGCACAATTTTGGCGCCGACGGCTTTGGCCAGCACTTCTGCTTGTGGCCAGCCGGGGCGTTCGACCACGACCTCATCCCCTGGTTGGACCAGTTGCAGGAAGGCGAGGTAATTGGCCTCTGCCGCCCCAGCGGTGATAAGCACGTCATCGGGCTGGCAAATGTCCGTCAGTCCCGCCTGGGCCAGCACATGCTGGCGCAGTTCGGGCAGGCCGCGAAAGGAGCGTTGATTCCAGTCGAGGGGCAGCTCCGGGTCGAGATCAGCCAAAAAATCCCCTAGTTTTGGGCTTTCTGAAAGAGAAAACCCGATGAATGCCTCTGGTTCGGCTTCAGTCGTGTCTAGCA
>Ga0075480_10003492_pt1 | contig 10056 bp, 7 predicted proteins | sample DEB08_DNA_7_FD_81590 | JGI IMG/M metagenome (GOLD analysis project Ga0075480, IMG submission 81590) | Aqueous microbial communities from the Delaware River and Bay under freshwater to marine salinity gradient to study organic matter... | ecosystem: Environmental > Aquatic > Marine > Coastal ...
AAACCAATGTAAAAATGTAGACCAAGCTTCAGCTGCATTAGTCAAGGACCTCAAGCAAAGAGGCCTCCTTGATGAGACCCTTATCGTTTGGAGTGGAGAGTTTGGTCGCTCTAGTTACAGTCAAGGAAAACTTGGCAATGGTCGTGATCACCATGGTAGATGTTTTTCATCATGGGTAGCAGGAGGAGGAATCAAAGGTGGAATAACTTATGGCCAAACCGATGAGTTTGCTTATAATTATGTTGAGAATCCAGTTACCTTTAATGACCTAAATGCAACTTTACTCCATTGTCTTGGAATAGATCACGAACGTTTTTCTGTAAAATTCCAAGGACTCGATAGTCGATTAACTGGTGTTGAAGAATGCCATGTCGTTAAAGGCATTCTAAAATAATAACATAATTCACTTTTAACTTTGGGGGTTTCCACCCCGTATTTTTAAAGAGTTGGTGCTTTTCACCAACTCTTTTTTATTTTCATTTTATATAAACAAATTCAAAGAAAAACTCATCTTATTAATTACCAGAAACTTATAAAAATAGACAAGAAACAGCGAGTTATTCTTGCTTTAAAATAAGCATAAGATTTAAAACAAACGTCGTTCAGTGACCGCACCACTGAATAAAAGGGAGGCTTACGAACAGTAAGTCAAAAAAGGACGGGGGAAACGAAAGAGCGGCTAGAGAAATCTAGCCGCCTTTTTTTATTCTAAAAAATTTACCAAAAGTACAGTAATCAACTCCACCACTTTGTTATTAGCATAAAAGGTTCAGAATATTAGAGCCTTGTGAAATTTGTGTGAAGCTAGCTAGTAGGACACTTCCAGAATTAATTCTGGAAAACTTTCCCCTGCCCTAATCTCTCCTCTTTCATAAGTCTCTAAGATTATTTAATCTATTAAATGTATGTGATGCGAATTAATTCTAGATTAGGAAATGTTATGAAAAAACTGCTCATATTTCTTGTAGTGAGTATAAGTGCTAGCCTCATTGCTGCTGACAGAGGCTCTCTTATTAGTACGGCTGTAAAGATAAATAAAGATACAGCTGCCAGATCACACATCGTTTCATTCGATAAAGACAGTAAAAACGGAATTGTTTTCGATTCAGATACAATGAGATATACTGGTGCTTGGATTGATGGAAAAATAGACTATAAAGGTCTTCCTTTCACTGGCGCCCATGGTCCGTACCCTCAAGTAAAAGGCCAACCTCTTTTCTCCACTACCCCTGGACCAGGCTTTGCTAAAAGTGGTTCTTTTGACGATCCTCGAGAAGGTGATCTGCCAAAATTAGGGCCTGTTCCTAAAGATTGGGCTAAGTTCTTAGGAATGTATAGGAAGGATAACGAAGTAGTTTTTCACTACTCTGTTGGAAACATCAAAATCCTTGATTACCCAACTTTCAACAATGCGACAATTACAAGAACAATTCAAACTTCTGGAAGTGGTGAAGTAAAAATGTTAGTTGCTTCTGGTAAAGGATCTGCATCAGGTAAAACTGCAAAAATTAATGATTGTGCGTTTTCTGTCAGTGAAGGTTCACTCTCTCTAGTCAATGACCAACTCATTTTAACATTCTCAGCAGCTGATAAAAAAGTTATTGCCATCTCATATGCTAAATCTTCGGCACAAGAGGCTAAAGCTGCAACTACAGATTTAAAAGCCTTGACTAAAGGCGGTGCACTAAGATGGCCCGAGACTTTTAAAGTTAAAAGCACTCTTGGGCCAGGCAAGAAAGCTTACACTGTTGATAGAGTTGGCGTTCCGTATAACAACAAATACGAAAAGAAAATGAGAATTGCTGCTGTCGACTTTTTCAGTGATGGCACAACTGCAGCTGTTTCCACTTGGGATGGCGGCGTCTGGATTGTTAAAAATATTGATGCTAAGCTCGAAAATGTTGAGTGGAAAATGTATGCAGATGGCCTACATGAACCAATGGGGCTTAAAATCGTTGATGATAAAATCTACACTGTTGCTGATGATCAAATCACACGCTTTCATGACCTCAATGGCGATGGTGAAGCTGATTACTATGAATGTTTCAACAATGGTTGGGACTTAACCAGCGGCTTCCATGCATTTTGCTTTGACCTACATACTGATAAAGCCGGCAACTTTTACTTTTCTTTTGGTGCTCCTGTTAAAGGTGGTGGTAGAAGCTTCGAAAGACTAGGCAGGCATCATGGCGCTGTACTACGCGTTAGTAAAGATGGTAGTAAGCTTGAAAAATATGCCACAGGATTCAGAGCTCCTAATGGAATTGGTGTTGGCCCTGATGGACAAGTTACTTCAGGAGACAATGAAGGAACCTACATTCCTCGCTCTCCTATTAACTGGATCAAAAAAGGTGGATTTGGCGGTGTAGTTGATACATTTGCAGATTACAAAAACATGAAATCTACACCAACTGTTAAACAACTAGCAGGCAACAGACCAAAACATCTAGAAGAATCAGAAATGCCTAAACCTCTTGCATGGCTACCTAAGCACGTCGATAACTCTGGAGGCGGCCAAGCTTGGGTTACATCAGATAAATGGGGACCAATTAATGGAGAGCTACTTCACCTTTCTTATGGACAATCGGCCCTTTACTTAGTTCTTAAAGAAATGAAAGGCGATCAAATCCAAGGTGGAGTCGTAAAATTCCCTATTCAACTTTCATCAAGTGCCATGCGTGCAAGGTTCAACCAAAAAGATGGTCAGCTTTATATCTGTGGTCTGAAGGGATGGCAAACAAATGCTGCTAAAAATGGTGGTTTAGACCGTATTCGTTACACTGGCAAAAAGATCAATATGCCTGTTGCTATGAAAACTACTGCAAAAGGTATGGAGTTAACTTTCTCTGAAAAGCTCGATGCTGAACTAGCAAATGATCCAACATCTTTTGCTGTTAAAGGCGCTGATATCTGGTGGTCTCACAACTATGGTTCTAAAGAGTATAAACTTGGGCAAAGGGCTGTTGATTCAACTAAAAAGAAACAAGGCTGGACCTCATTAAAAGTTAAATCCGCCAAGTTAATGGCAGATGGTAAAACTGTTGCAATTGAAATTGAGAACTTTCAACCAGCACACGAGCTTGAACTATCTGTTGACTTGGAAACTGTTGATGGAGCTGAAATAGTCCAAAAACTTTACTTCACAATTCACGAGCTGTAGAAGCTAAAATAAGCTTTTAAGAGAAGAGAGTTCGCTCTCTTCTCTTTTTTTATTTACCAGTTATCCGTACGGAATGGAGATGCTGGGAAACCTTCTTTATTATACAAGTTTGCACCTTCTGGGTTCATTGAGAAAGCATAGCGTACTGCTACTGGTGAAATAACTTTATCTGAAGAAACAACAATCGAATTACCTTCAATTTTCGCCTCAGCCCAATGCCATTTTTTATCAGCTCCTGCAATAGCAACATGTTTCATTTTTCCAGAATTATCTTCTGTTACCGGCTTAAGTCCTTGTTTTTGACCAAGCATCAATCCAGAACCCACATGTTCAAACTCAATTCGAATCTTATTTCCCTCGACTTTGTGGCTTTTGTATATAGGACCACTGTAAACCATAGATTTCCCATAATCCTTGACTAAGGCCCAACTTGCCAAACGAAGACCTACATCTTGTTTATTTCTTGGATGAATATCTTTTGCTTCTCCGATATCTATTATCACAGCCATTCCAGTATTTTTGAGCTCTAAGCATTTTGTTTGTGCTTCCCTAACTTTGGCCCATCCATCACCACCTTGTGGATTGCTTGAAGCCTGCCTCCAGTTTGCTAGCTGAACAAAGTAAAATGGAAAATCACCTTGCTTCCAAAGCTTTCTCCATCCTGTTATCAAAGCATTTTTCTTATGAAAGTAACTAATTCCTTCATTGCCATTCGATTCTCCCTGGTACCAAATAGCACCTCTAATTCCGTATGGAATCAAAGGAGCAATCATAGCATTATAAAGCTTTGTTGCTTCTTGATGACTCTTCCCTGGCCCTGGAGCTTCAGGAAGAATTGGAACATTTTGATTCTCTTTCAAAGCGTCTTCTGCCATCGCTGTCCAATGCTTAATTCTATTAAGATATTCTTGCCAAGCTTTCTTACCTGCCTCGGTTTTCACACTCCAGGAATCAACTTTCTCACTTAAGCCTTTTAACTCTGGAACTGAGCGGAACCCAATAGGAGCAGTCCAAGGCTCAACTCTAGTCCCTCCCCAGTTTGAACCGATTAGCCCAACAGGTACATCCAACTCTTTGTGAATTTTTCTAGCGAAGTAATACCCAACAGCTGTAAAGTTACCAACTGTAGATGGAGAGCAAACACTCCAATTACCATTTACATCTTCTGCTGGAAAAGCTTGATTGCCACGCCCAACCTTAAAGTGCCTAATTGTAGGGTAAGTTCCAGCCTTTCTCTCTTCGGCAGCATTCATAGAAGCATTTACTGACCACTCCATATTCGACTGACCTGAACAAAGCCAAACCTCGCCAACCAATACATCTTTGAAAACTTTAGATGAACTCCCCTTAACTAAAAGTTCTTGACCAACTTTATTTGCCTTAACAGCATCAAGCTTGACCATCCATTTGCCAAAATCATCAGTCTTAGCCGTTTTTGTTTGGCCTGCAAACGTTACGCTGACTTCGATATTGGGATCATCCCAGCCCCAAACTGGAATAGCCTGGTCACGTTGAAGAACCATATGGTCTCCAAAAATTTTTGGTAAACTTACTCCAGCAAATGAAGTTAAACTAAAAATGAATAATAATGAGGCAAAGAATAAGCCTCTTTTGGAATTTTTCTGCATAATTCTTCCTTTGTTACAACACGCTATTCACTTAAATGCCTAACAAGTAAAAATGCAACTAGGCAACAAAAGTCAATTCTTAGTTCAGGGAGAAAATTCAAAAATCATACTTGGGTTTTTCCCAACTTACCGCTAACTTGATTAACTAATAAATTTACGGGCCTGAAAGCTGCATGAAAAAACTGCTGAAACTTCCACTTCATTTTCAAATATTAATAAGCATTATTGCTGGTGTTGCCTTTGCTATGATTTTCGTCAAGGTAGGAGTCGATCCTGCTGTTTCAAGAAATTGGATAAAACCCTTTGGCGATATCTTTGTCAGATTACTTAAGATGATTGCAGTGCCTTTAGTCATTGCGTCTCTAATCGCTGGTGTTGCTAATTTGGGTGATGTCAAAAAGCTCTCATCGCTAGGTACAAAAACTATTGCCATTTACCTTTCGACCACAATCCTTGCTACTACTGTTGGACTCCTGCTAGTAAATATTATTAAGCCTGGAAAATACATGGATGAAGGGACTCGTGACAGCATTATCGCAAGCTCAGAAAAGCAAAACAAGGCTAATATAGATAAGAAAAAAGCAGGCGCTCAAGCTGTAAAAGGTCAAAGCCCTTTGACGCCACTAGTTGAGATGGTTCCTGATAATGTATTTAAAGCTATGAGTAGCAATGGAAGTATGCTACAAGTAGTCTTTTTCTCTATAATTATTGGTTTGGCATCACTTTACATAGGTGCAGAACAATCAAGACCTCTAATCCGCTTTATGAACTCTCTCAACGAACACATAATGAAAGTTATAGAGTTTATAATGGCCATTGCGCCAATCGGAGTATTCTGTTTAATATCTTCTCTCTTAATCGATGTAGCTGGCAAAGACCCTTCAAATGCCTTAAATGTCTTGAAAACCCTTGGTGCATACAGCCTAACTGTTATTGCTGGACTTCTGGTTATGGCAGTTCTTGTCTACCCACTTGTTCTAAAGACATTCAGCCAAATGAAAATCATGGACTTTTTCAGAGGTATATCTCCAGCACAACTCTTGGCCTTTAGTACAAGTTCAAGTGCCGCAACATTACCCGTGACAATGGATTGTGTTGAAAACAATCTGGGTGTAAATGATGAAGTTTCTAGCTTTGTGCTTCCTCTTGGAGCTACAGTTAATATGGATGGTACATGCCTTTACCAAAGTGTAGCGGCTGTTTTTATTATGCAGTGCTTTGGAATAGACCTCTCCCTTTCAGCTCAATTAATGATTGTCGTTACTGCAACTTTAGCTTCAATTGGCTCCGCTGCAGTACCAGGAGCTGGAATGGTTATGCTTATTATAGTCTTACAGGCTATCCAACCAGAAGAAATCGATCCTAACGTATATACTGGGATTATAGCAAGTGGCATTGCCTTGATTATGGCCCCAGATAGATTTCTTGATATGTGTAGAACATCTGTAAACGTTACGGGTGATTGTGCTGTAACTGTCGCGGTAGCTGGGAAAGGTGGTCGTGAAAGGAATTCAGGGCTAGAAGACTAAATATTCGTTTTAGCTATTTTATTTCTCGATAAGCTCAACAATTTGAAGCTCGTTGTTGAGTTTCATTACATAATCACGAGCATCTTCTCTATTTGGAAAAGTTGGAAGAATATCAGAAACAAATTCTATAATATCCGAATCTATATATTTATAAGAGCCATATTTAGATAGGACTTCAGAGTACCGAAATTTCTCCTCAGCACTACCGTCCACTAAAATAAATTGTATCCAGATTCGACAATCTTCTAAAACCTGAAAAATCATGTTTTTTTGCCCTTTTTTCTTCGTAGATTCTCATTAAAATGCACCAGCTTATTAGTTAGTCCAGCCCAAACCTTTGCGACATTTTAATTTTATCTGTGCTCACCTTTCAACAAATATTAAAAAAAGTTAATTAAGTCGTTGGTTTTTTTGGCACTTTTGTCATTTATTTAGTCTAATTTCGTAATATTTCACAACAAGGAATAATAAATATAATTATTAATAAGCATGTAAACAATTTTAGTCTGTGAGAGAAGATCATGAAAACAAACATAAAGCTGGACAAAAAAAAGAATAACACTAAAGCTCAATTGAAACGAGCTAGACCAAGAAAGCAAAAATCGAATCCACTTCCCATAATTTTAATTTCTCTTGGTGGTTTTATTCTATTAATTATCGTCATTCTTGTTGCAGCAAATAATAATAAGTCAACCACTCAAAACGATGTCGCTAGCAACACAGTAAGTACTACAGAAGCTCAAGGTAGCGGCTCGCAATTTAAAAATGAAACTAAAAAGGCTTCACCTAAGACTACAAAAGCTACTTCCACAGATAACAAAAATGCAGCGAAGAGTACTGCTACTGGTCCGGAATTGGTCGGATATGATTCAAATGTCCTGAAACCTAAGGGTGAGACAGGGACAACTACACAGCCTGTCGAAACTGAGACTAAAAAAGACGAAGCTGAAGAGAAACTCGAAGAATCAACAACATCACCAACTGAAAACACTACAACAAAGACCGCCCCTGTCTCCAACTTACCACCAAAAGAACAAAGTATTGCTAATCTAAAAAAGATCGGCCAACAATACAAAACTTATGCTGATAACCATCGCGGCCATATGCCGATTGAGCTTTATCAGCTAGATTTAAATGAAAACGACAAAGTAAGCCCATACACAAACTCTCAATATGTAATGACACAGGAAGGCAAAGGCGCACCGTTAAAGGATTCCTTAGAATCAATAATTGTGCGAGAAGCCAAAGCTGTAAATGGTAAATATCTTTGTCTTCTAGGAAATGGTGAAGTAAGAGAACTTGATGCTGAATCTGTTGAGGAGTAAAAAAGTGGCGGAGGAGGAGTTGTTGTATGAAATATTCCCCCCTCACCTTTCAAGCTTGAAAAAAGTTAAAACAAGCCCAAAACCTGGATCTAAATGCAAAAAGTAAAACTAAAAGTAAAACTTTGCCTCTAAAGTCAGATAACTTTACGGATTCTCCATGGATGTCTCTGGTGTTAAAATCAGGTGCTAGGCTTCCAGTTGTAAGCTGTGGGATTACTTCCAGCTCCAATGGTTTCAAAGTAATATCTTGATCCTTTAAGCGAATCTCTTTTTTAACACGCAGCAAATTTTGAGATACATGGTCAATAATGTAAACATACACCCCTACTAAACCGTTTAATTCGCTGACAAGACGGAAACTACCATCCTTTCCAGCAAAAGAATGCGTACTTATACGTGTTGGGAATTGTTGTAAAGTTACCATTACCCGAGAAAGATCGATCTTACCTTTAAACTCTTCTGGAATTTTAAGCTTTCCTGCCACGGTGATGGGCGTCTTTGCCATTGATTGAGGTATGACCTTTAGCTTTATTTGAGAACTTTCTTTACTAAAATTTACAGTTTTGCTTGTAATCAAATTTTGTGAATATCGGTCAAAATAATGAACCCAAACTCGAGGGTTATTTTTTAAGTCACTTTGCAACTCAAAACTACCATCCTTTTGGAGCTTAAATGTTTGTGTTTTTTTGTTAGAGAATAAATAATAAGATATCTCGGAAAGATCAATTTTGCTTTGATATTCTTCGGGTAGCTGAAACTTTCCTTTAAAATTTAATAAATTCTTTGTCGTTTCTTCTTTGCTCTCTTTATTATCTGTCTTTTCCTTAGATTTTGAGTAATAGACACTCTTTTCTTTTTCTATGCATTGGGCCGATATAGCCATTATGCAGACACCCACAAAAAGTATTGACCACAGGGCCTTCTTTAAGGCAGATGGTTTGATATTTAGTTTTTTTCCTTGAGATATGATTTTTTTTATACGTTTGTAATTTACAGAAGAGGAAATGGTCAGAGCCGCAGAGTTGACCTTCTCTACTGTAGATTGTTGCACTGCCAGCTTGAGTAAGATGCCAGCATAAATTTTGGACTTAACTTCTTTTAGAACTGCTGTATCAGCCAGCAATTCCTGAACTTCAGAATTCGATTTTTGAAAGAGCCAGTAAAGCGGACTCCAATAGTAAATACAGAATAAAATGCGCTCATAAACCGCTACGCGATTATCGCCATTTTTCAAATGCTCTTCTTCATGAACTAGTATTGAACGCAAGACTACAGGGTCTTCATCAACCAATTCTAACGGCAGAACCAGGAGGGGCTCCTTGAAGCCTACCATAAAGGGCGATTTAAACTGCTTGGAGTATCTAACTTTCTTGAAAAGAGTACTCTGAGGCAACTTTACTTCAGGTAGACCTTTAAGATTGCGTAACAAAAATTTATAAGAAAATATTTCTTTTATAAGTAGAATTATAGAAATGCCGATAAACACAAAAACTAAAAAATTAAACTTAAATATTTTCCATGAACTTTGTTGTTGAATATCAGGCTCACGCCTAGTGTCTGTTTTAACTTTCTGTACCGGTAATTGAACGTTATCTAATGTCAACGAAGTACTGATCAATGTAATGTCAGTAGTAAGCGACGGTAGCTCTAAAGCTTTTATCTTCTCCGGGACAAACCAACTGTAAATGGGGAGCAGAAAAAGTAAGCAAAGTGTCAACTTTAGAAACAACGACCTGAGCTGGAGGTATTCCTGCTTTATGAAGCGATTGATTAGCAATACCAGGAATAGTAAAATACTAGAGTGAACAACAAAATTGATAAATGAGATTTCAAGATTACTCATCTTCTTTATCGGACAGAAGTTTTTTTAAATCTTTAATTTCGTCTTCTGAAAGTTTATCGTTTTCGAAAAGACAACGCACAAAACGACTCACCGAACCTTGGAGAACACGGTCTCTTACATCAACAGCTATATCGAAAAACCCCTTTTCTTTATCACAGGTCGTCATGTATAAAAATGTATTTGCTCGCTTTATTGTTTTTAACCAGCCTTTAGCTACTAAACGTCTTAATTGCACTTGGATTGTTGCTCTTTTAACAGCCTTTTTGCGTTCTGCATTAACGGTATTTAAGATCTCTCCAGTGGTCATCCCCTGAGTTTTCCAAATGACTTTCATAATCTCATATTCTGCTTTACTTAAAGCTGGGAGTTCTTTTGACATAATGCTTTCCTCTATTGTGCTAAACATAAAATAGTTGTACTTGTCATCTATTTCAAGGTAGAGTGATGACGCTTGTCATTAATTTTTAATAGCATGCTGAAGTCAAAAGAGAATAGTCGTATTGTATTCAGTGACGGGGAGGAGTCGCAATTAAACTGATTTCATAGGCTACTTCCGCTGGCAATTTTCCAT
>Ga0075480_10003493_pt1 | contig 10055 bp, 9 predicted proteins | sample DEB08_DNA_7_FD_81590 | JGI IMG/M metagenome (GOLD analysis project Ga0075480, IMG submission 81590) | Aqueous microbial communities from the Delaware River and Bay under freshwater to marine salinity gradient to study organic matter... | ecosystem: Environmental > Aquatic > Marine > Coastal ...
ACTTCAAGGGCCGCAAGCAGATCAGCAATATCCTGCGTACTACTGAGCAAGGTGGGAATGACCACAAGAGTATGCTGGTCAGGTGGCAGTCCTTGTGAGTAATCCATTCGTGGCAACAATTGTGGTTTTACCAGTAAAGTCACCAACCAGTTCACCAGTGCCGACGCCAATTGACTGAATGCCAATACTACCAAGCTCGACAGCAGTATGAGTTGCCAGCCAATCATGCTCTCACGATAAGCAGGTATCAGTAAGGCACTGCTAAACATCGCTGTCAGCAGCAGTATCGAGCCTAGATAAACAAGCAGCGGGACACAGCGAACCCAGCGACCTACCCGCTCAACGATAGATAATTGCACGCCCAACGTCGCTTCCAATGCTGACCGCCCTTGGTCGATCAGGTAGTAACCAACATGAGCAGTATGATCGTGAAGTCCGTTTTTTTTGGCGGCTGACTGCGCAAGATCAATCGCTGTCTGAGCCACGTTGATTTCGGCCTTCGCCAGGGTCGACTCGAAACCCGGAGTGCGCTTAGCTAACACGTCGACGACGTGCCGATAGCGATCGCGTGAGGAAAAATCCATCGCCGAATAGACCGCGCTATTGTCTTGGTGCAGTACCTGCTCAACCAGGCTCATGGCCTCAATAAAATCGCGCCAGTCCATTGAACCCAAATGGCGCAAGCTAGCAATGGTATTACTGACAGAAACCTGATCGACGGCTTGCTGCTGATTTTCTGCTAACACCAGCTGTTCGATGGTCAAACTGGATTCCGCCAGGCGCTGCCTGATCCAGGTTAAGGGCAATGACAGGGCCGATCCGTGGCCCTGCAGACAGCGCTCCAACTCGGCGACAAATGAGCTTTCCATCGGCGGGTTAGAGCGCGCCATATCGGCAATGATCAACACAAGACTCTTGGGGTCTTTCTCAGCAACCTCCAACATCTTATTCGCCCATGCCTGTGCCAGATTGACATTCTCTCTGGCTGCTGCAACGCGTACACTGACGCGACGCAAATTTTCGATCAACGCTAGTCGCAACATGATGGGGATGGCCCACAACTCGCCTAACAAGAGTGGCGTGACCGTTTGATAAGATGCCACAAAAAGCGTTAACACCTCGTTATCAACACGACCATCACCATGGGAGATGATCTCTAAAGCAAGGTCATATACACGCGGTAACCCACTAGAAGGGCCCTCTGCCAGCCGGGGTAACTCTCGACTATAATCCTTTGGTAAATGTCGTCTGGCAGTACGAACCTGCTCATCAATCAGGTAGAAATTATCCAGCAGCCACTCCCCGGCGGGTACTATGGGTAATTTACTTTTAACTGCCTTTGTTAACAGTGTATGGGTTGAAATTAAGCGCTGTTCATTATCGTCCAGACGCGACAGCAAGCGATCCCGATGTTCCGATTCGCCCAATGTATGTTTTAATGCCAGGTGCTTACCGTGCTGCTCCATTTGCTCAGCGTTAAACAATTCATCGCGCAATGGCATTTCAACGGCTACCAGGTCGGGCAGTAAACCTTGCACACTCAAACGTTGGCGTCATGAAGGGCCAGTTCGGATTTACCAAGGTGCGCTACAAGGGCTTGTCGAAGAATGCCCATTACCTCTTCGTGTCCTGTGCGCTGGTGAATCTGGTCATGGCGAGGAAGCAGTTATTGAAGCTACAGGCGGCGTAACGGGGTAGTTGCGCCTGGAGTTTGTGAACAGGCCTGAAAACGGCTGATAAACAGCCGCACCAGCGCCAAAAACCGGAATCTCTGATATGAAAAACATGTTCTTCGCTATGTGCATCAATTATTCAGATGTTCCTTAATCTAAAATGTAAAGTTACACTCTAAATTGGGTTTATTCTGTACGCTGGCGTACGCATAACAAGCGATTAAGGCTTTATATGTCACCGCGGTAGCCTACTGCGAGCGTACCACCCAGCCACCACATCCCTCACCCGATCCCGGTGGTATGGGTGGTGAGTCTGGAGGTTCCTCCACACCCAGCGGTGGAAGTGGCGGTTCAGTAACACCGTCGCCAACCCCTGGTTCAACAGGCGGTACTGGTACACCTGCGCCAACCGCGACCAAGAAGCAGTTTTACGGAACCATCTCGCTTGATCCGGTCAAAGCCAAAATGGACTTTGCTACAATCATGGATGAAGTCGTTCAGCAGTTCACGGCCAAGCTTGGCGTCAATGTCAAAATTTCTGTTGAGATTGAAGCAAGCAGCCGGGACGGATTCGACGAATCCATGCAACGCACGGTCAAGGAAAACTGTAACGTCCTGCGCTTTAATTCAGCGGAGTTTGAGGAGGAATCATGACCTCTACAGCGGAAAAATCCCGTACTCGCCGAGTATTGCTGGCTGCCTTTGCGGTTATAGCTGCCATCGGCCATTTTCTACGCGATGTGCTTGGTTTTTTCGCTGAAAGTGCGGACACTGACGCTGAAAAAACGTCGTCTGATGCCGCTCGCGGCGTTATGCTACCCACTCGACAGCCTGGCAGTGACCATGCGTCGTCGTTTTGAGCCGGGGGACAACTACTTTACCGCCCTGAGCAAAGAGTGGAATGCTGGCATCCGTGATGTCTTCAGTCGGTTGGCCGATCTGGAGTGGTAGCCATGGAGAGGAACATACTCAAACAGCGAGGCCCGCTAACATGACCTGAAAAAACAGCCTGGCCCGGGCAACGGTTCCGCTGGTGATTAGCTGTGAGCATGGCGGCAACCAGGTGCCCGCCCCCTATCGCTACTTGTTCCGTCACTGTCGCCCATTATTGACAAGCCATCGCGGTTTTGACCCGGGGGCGCTGGTCATGGGCAGAGCGCTGGCCAGGTATTTCAGTGCGCCGTTGCTGGCTGCCACGACCAGCCGTTTGCTGGTGGACTTGAATCGCTCAATCGGGCATCGGCACCTGCACATGGAAGCAATTCGTATGCTGCCCGCTGCCTTCCGGCAGGAGATCATAGAACACTATTATCAACCCTACCGGAGTAAAGTCGAGCGCCTGATCACAGAGGAATACGGCGACCAAACTGGTGGCGCTTAAGCACTGCCAGCTCAAAGGTCAGCTCCTCGTTGCGGATGGTCAGTTGTTGGTTCTGGGACTCGAGTGCTTGTTTGATGCTTGAGAGTTCTTGGTGCTGGCTAGTCAGGCGCTTGTTGGTACTCTGAAGCGCTCGGTTAGTGGAAGATAGCTCTTGGTTCTCTTTGGCTAGCGTTGTAGCTTCTCGCTGACGTGACGCCAGCTCTTGCTGACTAGATGCCAGTTCCTGTTCGCGTGACGCCAGCTCTTGCTCGCGTGATGCCAGCTCTTGCTCGCGTGATGCTAATGCTCCCAACAACTCACCCGACAGCTGCCGAAGCTGTTCGGGGGTGAGTGCGTTGAGATCAATGACTGGGTCCATGAAGTCACTATGGCAAGACGGGTACCGTGTTGCCAGTGCTATCTCGGTGACATCGTTCTCTGGAACTTTGCGCGGAGATTTGGTGTTATTTACAGCCGGTCAATCACATGGTCTCGACCAGCGTATTGCCAAGGCAAACCAACAACGAGCGCCTGTAATTGGTCGGCATCGAGTTCGACGGCGCCACCCTCGCGGAGCTTGGTCCACGCGAACTTCCCTTGATGCAATCGGCTGGCTGCCAGCCAAATTCCAAAGCCATCGTGTACCAAGACCTTCATCCGGTTGGCGCGTTTATTGGCAAATACGTACGCAGTGTGAGGTTTTGCTTCACCGAAGCGGTTCACCACGCGCGCCAGCGCTGTATCGGGACCCGCTCGTATGTCGAGTGGTTCCCGCGACAACCAGATGGCATCGATGCGGATCACTGCAGCAATGCTCGAAGCCAGGGAACCGATCGGTCGATGGCATCGAGCGGCCAGTCGACATTGACAGACCCTGTACCGATTTGTACGGTGAATTGGACGGTTGCGGTCGTAGATACTGCGGTCATCGGCATGGGTAAAGCGACGAATGAATCCTTATTCGCGGAGGGCTTCGCTAGCCGGCGCCACTTCTGAACGAGGTTGGGGTTAATGCCGTGGCTGATCGCCACACCCGCAACCGATGCGCCTGGTGCCTCGCACTCAGCGAGCACTTTGGCTTTGAAATCAGCTGTGTAACGCCGTCGGTGCTTGATGACTCTTGGCAGAGTGTCTTGTTCATCCATAACAGGTCCCCACTTAACAAAAAGTGGGCACCAAGGTTACTGAGCAAAGCGCTCACGAACAGATGGGATTACCGGCCGGTTACAGTCAGACCGCGATAACTCGGATTGTCGGCGCCGGATGTAGTACTGATACCACCGTTCAACGGTCGCGGCACTGATGCGATGTGTCAGCGACAGCTTACGCTGGGTTACCCCGCCATCATGGGCTTCGAAGACCTCTAATCGGTAGGACTCTGATGCCCGAAATCGAGGGCGAACACCCACAAAACGATGACGAAAATATCGACCACACTCTGTGCAATGGTACTTCGGCACCCGGAGGTGCACGAACATCACACGGTTACCTTGGCGCGTGTGTCTAATCGTACGTTGGTGTGTCGCCTTGATTCGCAAATGGCGACTTTGGCAGTAATGACAAGCCGGTCGGAAGCGAGGCTTGACCCAAACCTCAATCGTCTCTCGTCGATCAACTCGTTCGACTTCGAGACCAGGGATACCTATGATTGAGCCTGCGAGGGACATCGGTGCTCTCCTTAAGTTGATTGTCGCAAATCAAGCTTAAAGTGTGCCGGTGTCCCCCGTTAATGATGAAGAGCCGGACAGCTACGGAAGAGGCATCGGTGGTCTGCGGCTGGCCCAGGGTTGAGCGGCCTCCAACTCAAAAGCAAGCTCATACAAGGTTCTATCGGCTCCGGGTGCCGCCATAAAATGACTGCCCACCGGAAGACCTGTCGCTGATGAGTGAAACAGTGGCACGGACATAGCGGGTGCGCCCATGCCGTTTGCTGCAACCGTATATCCCAATAGTTGTCGATTACGCGCGAACGCGGTTTCAAAAGGATCATCGTAGGCAGGGTGCCCAATCTGGGGAGCCTCCACTGGGACTGTCGGTGTCAGCCAGACATCATAGGTTCCAAAAAATTGTTCAAACTCAGCTGTGAGTTGCGCAAAGTACCTAAGGCCTGTTTCGCTGGCATCTTGTGGCAAACGGGCGCCATAGCGCCCCAATTCGACCGTCGCTCGCGTCAAGATACCGGCCTCCTCTGCAGGCTTGCCGGTAAGCGACTCCACCAGAGCCAGCAGGCTTGGCATCCCGGCCAACATCAAACCATCAGCCGCCTCAAACAAAGCTTCACCTTTGATGGGGTTTGGCACTTCCACAACGTGATGGCCCAGTGCCTCGCACAGTTTCATCGTGTCTTCCAGCACCTGCTTTACCGCCGGAACCGGCGCTTCTCCAAAAGCATTTTCAGAAGTAACCGCAATGCGAAGACGCCGCTTACCCGGCCCCTCTACCAGGCCCACCGCCGGATAGTTCGTTTGATTATTCGGGTTCTCAGTGGCTGCCAGCAGGGCCGCACTATCGCGCACCGTACGACTCAAACACTGATGGGTACGCAAGAAAAAATGGCCCCCATCCGGCTCCCCGGAGCGTTGTCGGTAGCGGCTGGCCTTCATCCCTAAGACTCCACAATATGCAGCAGGAATTCTGTTTGAGCCCCCGCCGTCTGTACCGTGAGCCAAAGGTACATAGCCCATAGCGACCGCCGCTGCGCTCCCGCCGCTTGAGCCACCCACATGGCGACCTAAGTCCCAGGGGTTTCTTGTAGCGCCAAAGGCCAGATTTTCAGTCAGAGCCCCTGAGGCAAACTCCGGAGCATTGGTCATGCCCAATATGCTCAGACCCGCGCGCTCCATAGCCTGCACATACTCGACCGAGGCTTTAGGTACGTTTGACAAATAGAGCAGTGAGCCGCTGGTTCGCCGCACACCCGCGTAATCAATCAGATCCTTCAGCAGAGTCGGCACGCCCGCAAATACGGTATCCGGCGAGATGTGCGCAACCTGCTCCAACGCTTTGGCAAAGCTCCGGGTAGTCAGCGCATTGATCTGGCCATCCAGCGCTTCGATTCTAGTTACAGATGCCTCTAGCACCTCTCTTGCAGACACTTCGCCGGCGCGAATTAGCTTGGCCAGGCCCACAGCGTCGTATTGCAGCAATTCGTCTTGCAAGGCACTGGCGCGGCCTTGCGCGGCGAACGCGGGCGCGAGGCTCACTGCTGCCAAAGTGGTCACGGCCGATCTTAAAATGAAGCGCCGATTTGGCATCCAGACATCATCGCTCACAGTGAGTACTCCCTCTAGTCGATACTATGCTGATGGACCAAGCTCAGAAGCCGCATTTCTGGATCTGATGAATCAATGATCGCCCATGAGAATTTTGAGCAGGTCCGACTGATAAATCGATTGCTCGGGCACCGGCATACCACCTTCGTGCAAATCTTCCTTGGAGTAACGAGACAATTGATCAATCAAAAAAGCATGAGCTCGAGCAAGCTTCTCCATCTGCACAAAATCAACGCCTCCCCAATCCACATCCGCTGTGGAGTGATAGAACTTGCCGGTTTGAATCCATCCAGATGAAATAGCGTTAAGGTCGTTATAGGGTATGTGAAACGCCGCCTCATCAGCAGCCGGATCTATGTACACCAGATCCCCCATAGAAATCCCATACTTATTCGCCGCGTCTTTGAACAAGTCGATCAACACCGGACTGCGATTTGTGACCAGCAGCATCAAGGGATCCGCAACATTTGATCGGGCAAACAAGGTTCCTTCATCCATCGGCCGAATCATACCCAGATGCTCAGGGCGCAGCACCAATAACAGGTTTTCAGTCATTAGCTGTCGATGCTTGTCGATGAACGGCAGCGTTCCGCCCACACCCGGCACTTCGTGGTCGCCTTGAAAAAGAAAGATGATGCCGTGCTTGCGCTGCTCCAGTGGTACTTTGGCGTAGTGGCGCGCTAGCGCCAGATTGAGCGCAATTGATGATCCGTTGTCGTGGATACCAAAAAAGTAACCGTCTACATGCGTGGGTATAACAATGTACTGATCTGACTGTCCCGGCAATATGGCATAGGTGTTACCGCTGATACGCTCATCGCCCGATTCCATGCGCCCCTGCACCTCAAGATTGACCATGACAGCTTGCTCGGGAGTAGCACGATCCAAGAGCTTGCGCAGATAGAGACCCGCGTCATTGCCAATAGTGGTCCAGGGCAAGGCTAAGCCAATATCATCGCCACCGCCCGGCGCACCAACGCGACCAGCCACCTGCTGGGTGTTAGGAACGTCCCACCAAACAACCACGCCGGCCGCCTGACCATAATCTCCCGCGGCTATTCTGGAGTAAGCCGTTCGTACACTACTCAACAATGCACCCGGTTGCGTTCGCCCGCGAAGCAGCACGATCTTGCCATCGAGATTCCGGCCCTGTAACTCCGCCGCGGTGCCGTCGCCCACATACACCATAGGAGCGTGAATCCCACCCGGGGGCGTTGTTGCAGAAACGAACGCCGTAATCGGACGCTCAAAACGATAGGTTTCGTCAATCGATAAACCGGATGCAGAGGTAACCGTTAAAGAGCAAACAGTGGGACGCCATTGAGGATACTGTGACGGAAAAGGGTCGTGGTAAACCTGCTCAAGCCCAAAGGATTCTAGCTTCTGGTAAATCCACTGATGGGCTTCGCGTTCGTACTTGGTGCCTTGTATGCGCCCCCAAAGCACTTCTCCATCGTCGCGAGATTTTTGGGCAATATCAATCAACACCTGGGCATACTCCGACAACTCCGCCGCGCTGATATCACCGCGCGGGTCATCCGACACCGCTAGATATTGCGGTAATTGCTGCAAGCCAATAGGGAAAGCGTGAGCGTCACGCTCGCCTTTCAACTTGGTGGCGTACTCATCGGGCGGCAGAAATGCGATATCAGACAACATTTTAACCAGCGCCTGAGGCGAGGTCGCCAGTGCTTGTTTATTTTCGGGGATGTCATTATCGGCAGAAGTTATACCCCCTTGAGACAGCATTAAAACGCAGAGCGCAAACTTCAAAGCAAAACGACGCATGATTATTAGCTTCCCTGTTTTTACTGACACATAAAAAAATCTACCCACAATAATCACCGCGGCGACGCGGATAATCGATTAAGTGAAAAACGGCAGTCAAGTTTCAAAAGCTGCAACAGGCACTTAAACATTGCGCAAAAAACCTTAGCCACCAACGCGGGCAGCTAAGTTCACTCGGCCTTACTATTTAAACACGCCTATCAAAAGTTCAGGCGCAGCTGGAGTTCCAATGTGCGCGGAGCTTCGATGATATGAAAGTATGCGAACTCAAAGCCGAAACCCAGTCCAGACAATGTCGCGTCGTTACCCCAATTGAAGGTGGTTTCGTCGGTAAGATTCTTACCTACCAGGGCAAGACTCCAATCAGCATCCTGACTCTCGATTGCCATAATGGCATTGAACTTCCAGTAGGCCTCCTGGATAACATTGGGGTCGCCATCGGGAGCGATAGACACGTCATCGCTATAAAGCGCATCTAGCCGACCGCGGAAGTTAATGCCATCCGCTATCGCAGTTACATAATTGACGCCAAGGTTTCCAGCCCACTCTGGAGCGAATTGCAGCGTTGCCCCACTTAAGTCCTGGAACCCACCATTCGCCGCACAGCTGCCGTCTGTTTGCTGAAACACGGTACATGCTGCGTTGTCGTAGGCTTTATACGTTGCGTCAAGATATGCCCACGCACCGTTAAACGTGAGTTTGTCGGTAGCAGCGACTACAAAGTCCATCTCGATACCCTGCACTTCACTTTCCGCCGCATTGCCCACAACAAAACCAGCAGATTCAAACCCACTTACCTGAAGGTCGTTAAATTCACTGAGGAATACCGCCGTATTGATTCGCGCACGGTTGTCCCAAAGCTCGGCTTTGATACCGAGTTCCAGCGATGTAACGGTTTCATCTTCAAATTCCCGTGAGCGATCCATGGCGTTATCTGCATCATATCCTCCGGCTTTATAACCGTTAGACAGATTCAGATAAGTCATAACATCACTATTGAAATCGTATTGAAGGTTGATATTTCCCGTCCAATGCTCTTCTTTACGATCCTCTGCGTAGTCGTACTCTAATGCAAAACCAAGACCGCCCCGGCCGTTGACTGCCGCGAGGAAGGGGTTCGACACGCCGGTCCCTGGAGAGGTCGTAATCTGGGTTTTTCTCGCATCCTTAGTGTCATCCGAGTAACGAACACCCACAATCGTGCGGAAGGAATCAGAGATATTGAAGGTCAACTCAGCGAAAGCTGACCAGGTGGTTGTATCCTGCCCGAATTCATTAAAAAACTCGGAATTGATGGCGCCTGCAGGCAATCCTCCTACGAGTTGGAGAATCGCAGCTTCCACTGGTGGAATCGCAGACCAGTTAAGCATGGTGCTTGCATCACTTTGCAAGGTCGCGTCTTGATAGAAAACACCCGCCAAATATTCAAAGGTGCCCCCGGAAGGCGACGTCAACAAAAACTCCTGCGTAAACTGTTCGTGTTTTTCATCTCGGCAACGATCAAGAAAATCCAATGAAGAATAATCCGAGTCTACACAGTTGCTAAACTGATACTCGGTGTACGCCGTGATAGAACGCAGGGTGTGCTCGCCCATTTGGTAATCAAGATCTACCTGGAAGATATCTGATTCGTTGTTGTCAAAATCGGCACGGCCGGGCAAGCCACTTACTGACTGCTTGTGATTAAACCCTAAGCTATCTCCGAAGTTTGGATCGTCGCCAAGTCCATAGAGAAACGTAGAGGTCGGCGTCGATGTGGTGATTTTGTAGTTTCTTCCGAGAACATTGAACTCACCGTGCTCTGCTTTTAGCAAAACCGTGAGGTTCTCGCTAGCATCCCATTCGAGTGAACCACGTATGACCTTGTCATCGCGTTGGGGACCATCGTCACCGCCGGGCGACGAATTATTCATAAAACCCTGGTCTTCATAAACCTTGGCAACCAACCGACCTCTCACGGAG